>VOFH01003978.1_pt1 | contig 16774 bp, 18 predicted proteins | sample 5384091 | NCBI WGS metagenome assembly VOFH01 (sample SAMN12384727, study PRJNA508395) | human gut metagenome | isolation source: healthy gut G | host: Homo sapiens
CAAATCGGAGCAATATCATCCTTCGCTTCGTCACATTCTATTGTCATAAACGAGTCCTTATCAGTCTCTATGCCGTTTTATAGAAAAAAATTCGATCCGGCCGAAATAGAGCTAAGCCCCAAAACTCCTTTGCCTGTCGTTCAAAAAACCGACACTTAATTTTACACTCTTTCGGGACAAGCGATTTTCCAATAGCTGACAAGCTCCACCATGCCGAGTGAAAACATCGATGTTTGAGCCGTGAGACGAAAAATCGTTCAAAATATCAAGCCCGGTCAGTCACTTCGGTTTTTATGAAATTGTAAAGCCCGTCTATTTTTGAAATCAAACGAAACGGTTATATATTTATCATCTTTGTAATGTGATAATCCTCATAGGTAAAGGTCTTATATTGCTCTCTAAAGCGCGAAAAACTTATCGTCAGACATTTTTACTCCAAAATTTCATTCATATTATTATACTTATTTAATGCAAAAGCAAGAAAACGAGGAAATTAACATTTCTTATAATTTTATAAATAGTAATTGCTATTATTGGGCAATTATGCTATATTTCACCATACTGGCTCTAACTACAAAATGAGAAAGCCCTCATCGGAATGTGCAGAACGAATCGGTTGCCTTCCAACACGACTGGTCAACGTAACAAATCCATGATGCAACCCCATCGTATGCTTTACAATATGTAATCCAAGACCAATTGACGTGGAATATTGCGGATACGTTTCCCTGTTACAAACGAATCAAACACGTGCTGTTGCAAATCATCAGGTATCCCAACCCCATTATCAGACACTGTAACAAGGCAATAAGGTCTTCCGTCAATTTCCGCCTCTGACACTGCCAGTTCAATACGTCCATTCTGAGAAGTGTATTTAAAGGCATTTGATAACAAATTTTGAACAGCTGATTCTATTTTCGCCACATCCACCCATAAATACAAAGGCACTGTATCCACCTCGACCAAAAATTCCCGCTTTGACCATAGCCATTTGCAGAAAAGGATTAGCCACCCGGCTAACAATCTCCTTTATATTCGATTCTGACAGATGAAGTTTTATCATACCGCCCCTCTATCTTCTGCACATATAGCAGACGATCAACCAGTGTCTGTAGAGAAAGACAATTCTTGTGCAATCTGCTAAATGAATCAAACCAATTATCCGATGGGGTAATGGACTTCATTATATCATGTATAGGAGCAAGTATCAAAGTAAGAGGAGTTCTTAACTCATGAGCAGCATTCATAAAAAAATTCTCACGTTCTTCCCGTATATGCCGTTCTGCGTTTCTCTCCAAATTTGCAATCGTCAGTTCATGTTTCAATTGAATCATTTTTTTGAAACGACGCTGCCGCCGCAACAAACTATAGAAAATATAACCAACCAAAAATAAAACCGAGAAAATCAAAAGCAAACGAAACCAAACGGTCTGGCTCCAATGTGGAAGGATTGTTATCGGCAATGCAGTAACGTCTCCTTCCGTATTATTAGGGAACAATGTTTTGACTTCAAAAATATAATATCCGGCAGACAAGTTGGTAAACGAGACCTTCCCCGTTTCAGAAACAATCCAATCTTTCTGATATGGATATAACCGATAGCTATATTTTTGTAAATCCTTCGAAAAAACCAGATTATTAAAAAGAAGAGAAAATCCCGATTCGCATTGATCAGTTCCAAATGGTCAACTGATGCAATATTAGAATTCAAAACAACCTGCCCTTTTTATCTTCTCACCTATATTGATTTGCTTATTATCTACTTCCAATCCGGTTAAAAGAGTTTTGCTGGTAATGGTGGCAGATGTCAGTATTTCCGGTTCAAAAATAAGTTAAACTCTTGTTATTTCCCCAAAATAAAGTATTCTTAAACAACATCACAGATTTATTGCTACTAGAAATATAATAGTTGTAAAAGACATGTTGCTGTCGGCTATATCTTGAGATACCGGATATACTCCCCAACCAAATACGTTTCTTCTCATCTTCCACTATACAATCTATACAATCATTGCAAAGTCCATCTTTTTTACTGTATAAAAGACGCTATCCTATCTTCGCCCACAGGAATGATTCCAAATCCATTTTTATAACCCACATATACAGTTCCGTCAGTACCAGTCAGTAAAGCACTAACTACACGAGCCCCTATATTTTCTTTTTCTTCATATCCATGAACCATCTTTAATGGACGAGCATTGACCTGTGATAATCGTACAATACCTTTTGCTGTCCCTATCCAGATATTCCGCTGTTTATCTTCACAAATAGCAGTGACCCATGGCTCTGCATCTTCTTTCAAGGCTTCACGCAAAGAGAATAATTCAAAATTACCTGTCTGCCGATCAAATAAGTACAATCCGGCAGAAGTGCATACCCAAAACCGATAACGGGTGTCAATCATTAAGCCCACTATATAGGAGTTTACCTTTTTCCCTAAATGATTGAGCGGATATATATGGAAAGAATCGGAACTCCAGTCATAACAAATCAAGTTTCCGGAAGCATTTCCAAACCATAAATTAGAACATGAATCTTTGATTGCACAAAACACCGGGACTTCCTTTTGATTGCCCACAGGAGAAAAGTTCAGCGGTCGCGATTTAGCATAAGGCTGGTCACTACGCATAATTCCTTCATGGTAAGTACCCAACCAAATTCGACCATCGTTGTCAGCTACCTGAGCAATTATTTCATTATGTTTTTTGCTGTGATATTGCATATAAGAATGCTGTCTAAAATCAAAATAGACAATCCCTCCTCCTCTAGTTCCAATCCATAGTATTCTCTTTATCATAATAAACAGAAATCATTCTTGTCTCTACATTCCGGTACTGCAAAAATGAGGTATTCGTATAAGGCGTTGCCGACAACTTAGAAGGATCATTTTCTTCAGGAGCTAACAGAGTATATCCATTCCAGGTTACTGCAATGTAAGAACCGTTATCCAGCGCAACCACCCCATACGCATCTGAATGTGATAAAGAAGACAACCTGGCATCCTCATTATACTGATAATAATCAGATTTTCCCGTGGGAATATGCAGACGAGTTACTCCACCCACTATAGAAGAAACCCAAATATATTCCCCTTCACTCATGATAGTAGTAGCATTAGCACTAGGATTAATAGAGTATTTGAACTTCCGGACCACTTTACCTGCAATCTTATCAAAGAACAACAAATTTCCCTTTATCGGTAACCAAATACAAGAAATGCCCGTCTTGTGAAGCACATAAATTCAGAAAAAGATTCCCCCTCATCTAAAAAACGGATAGCCTGCTTCGACGGTCATCTCTATTTGTAAGTCACCTTTCACTAATTTATAATGTCGTTTCAAGCATTGCAATTGTCCGCCTTTTACTATCCAAAAAGTGAATCCCCCGTTATTTCCATAGCACTTACAGAAATGGCCTTTTTTCCATCCTGAAAAGACGGAAGAACAAATTTCTTTCCGTCGATCAAAACAATATAAATACTCATTAGCTATTACCCACAATTTATCATCAGAAGTCTCTTTTATATCGGAAACATACATCCTCGCATTGTCTACACTAAAATTGCGAATCTGCTTCCCGTCATATCGACTCAGCCCATTACTGATCCAAACCACATAAAACGATCTTGATCCTGATAGATACAAGTAATGATGTTATCTACCAAGCCATTACTCATATTCAACTGATGAAGTTCATTATAAGGCAGAACAGCATAGAGAGAAGTAGTAATAACTAAAGAATTTATAATAGCAATCAAAACAAGGACGGTATATCGAACGGTTCGCTTCATTATATATTCATATTAGTTTAAGTGTCACAAAAATAATCAATATTATAACAGAAAGGCGAAGCAAATGATAAAAAAGCAATTTTGAATGAAAAGATATACATGGATGAATAAAAGCATATGCTCCTGATTCCTTTGAAATCCCCTAAGTTTGTATCCTGAAACCGAACGGAAAGTGTGCTTCACAATTATATATAGCCATTTACACCTTTGAATCTGTAATATTTAAAACAATTAATCACATGAGAGAAAAGCCAAAAGCCCTTAAGTCAAATTGAAATCAATTAGAATCTATTAAACCTTATTTAAATAGAAAGCCTAAAAAGACCTTTTTTTCAAACTAATAAAATCTTATAGAAAACATGCGTAAATCATTTAATCTAATCTGATGGTTTTCGGCTTCCTGCTACTAATAGTAGGTTGTAATGAAGACAAGAAAAGCACAGCTTTCGATCCTAATCAACCAGTCAAGTTTACAGAGTTTATGCCCGATTCCGGTGGCATACGAACCAAATTCATTGTTAAAGGTTCCAATTTCGGGAGAAGACAAAAGCCAAGTGAAAGTTTACTTCAAGGATGAAGTAGGTAATGAACGGGAGGCATTGGTTTTAGGTGTCAAGCCTGATGTTATTTATGCCCAAGTGCCCAAGCAAGCCGGAGGAAAGCCATGTACGGGTGGAGATTGCCGAAAAGAAGCTGAACTCAGCAATGCTGAAAAAAAAACATTCAAATATATTGTAACTTCTTCCGTATCTACAGTAGTAGGAAAAGCCAAAGAAGGTGGCAATAAAGACGGAACTCTCGGTGAGACCACATTCAATACTCCAAGGTATGTAGCTGTAGACAATGATGACAATGTATTCATATTCGACTCTGATGGAAGAACGCGTTTATCATCCATCGAACAAAATAAAACGATCACTTTACTGGATGGCATGGTAATCGACCAACCTTTATTTATCGATAAAGAAAAGAAACAACTATTTGGTCCATGCGATAATGCCAACTTCGGTTGTTTCTTATTCGATGCTAATGTGAGCTGGGTGGCTGATAAAATGGGACAGCTTTTAGCCAACGGAGGATGGATGCATAGTGTTGTTCTCGACCCTGTAGATTCTACTTTTGTGATATACCGCCAAAACACAGGACAATTGTGGACACAACCTTTGATAAGAATAAAAGAACCTTAAATCCCAACAAAGCAAAACGAATCGGTACACTCTATAATGTAGGCTCCAATGGTTTATGTGCTTACAATCCGGTTGATAAGTATGTTTATTGTGTGTTGCATAGTAAAAGTGCAGTTTATCGCTTTAAGCTCACACGCGATACGGACGGTTGGCCAGCTCTAGACGGAGACATTGAAGAATATATTCCCGGTGCAGGCGCAGGCTTCCGGGACGGAGATGTACAAGAAGCACAATTCAATGAGCCGCGTGGAATTGCTATTGATAAAGAAGGCAATTTATATATAGCGGATGTTAATAACCATCGGATTCGTAAAGTTGACACCAAGTTAAATATCGTGACCACGATAGCAGGTAGCGGGAAAGGATACAAAGACGGGGATCCTTTGGAAGCCCAATTCAATCAGCCTTGGGGTGTCTATTTGGACAAAAATGAATTTCTTTTTACATTGCAGATCAAAACAACCACTGCATCAGAAAACTTGCTATTGAATAATTAATAAGGAATAGAAATGAAAACACTATATTTTAAATTAACCCTGTGTTTCTTTCTGCTATTGGCAGGAAATGCAACACAAGGGATATGGGCCCAACAAGAACCAATTCAAATTGCCGGAATCGTGTTAGATGAACATGGTGATCCGCTCCGGGTGCAAACATATCTGTTAAAGGGAAAGAAAAAACCGGAACTATAACAGATATGGATGGTAACTTCAGTATGAAATCATTAGCTCCAAAAACAACGCTGATTGTTTCATTTATGGGATATAAGAGCAAAGAAATAGTGGTTGCTCAAACCGATAAGAAGATGCGTATATCTCTGGAGCCCGACTCAGAATCATTGGACGAAGTAGTTGTTGTAGGTATGGGAACACAACGTAAAGTCAGCGTGGTAGGTGCTGTCACCAGTGTCAATCCGGCTGCCATCAGTGCTCCGTCAACTTCGTAGCCAATATGCTGGGAGGTGTGGTTCCCGGTATTATAGCCGTTGACCGAAGCGGCGAACCGGGGCAGGATGTTTCTGAGTTCTGGATTCGCGGTATCAGCACATTTGGTGCCAACCAGTCTGCGCTGGTTTTGATTGACGGTATTGAAGGAAACCTCAACGACCTCGACCCGTCGGATATTGAGAGCTTCTCTATCTTGAAAGATGCTTCGGCAACAGCCGTTTATGGTGTACGTGGAGCAAACGGCGTTATTTTGGTAACGACCCGTTCCGGTCAGGAAGGTCGAACCAAGGTAACCTGGAAAAGCAGTATGACTCTCTTATTCCCCCGTATGCCCGAATATCTGGAAGCATACGATTATGCCAGCTTGGCAAACGAAGCCCGAGTGGTAAGCAATATGGACCCTCTTTATAGCCCGACAGAACTGGAGATTATTAAAGCAGGACTGGACAATGACTTATATCCAAACGTTAACTGGCAAAAAGAGATACTGAAAGATGTAACTATCAATCATCAGCACTATTTAAATGTATCCGGTGGTGGAAAAGTTGCCAGATATTTTGTCAGTGTAGGAGGTACATTCAAAGATGCTATCTTCAAGCAAGACAAAGTTAACAAATACAACACGAATGTCAAATGGGCTAAATATAATTTCCGCGCAAAGGTAGACATGAACCTAACTTCATCGACGATCATGGGATTGGCTATGGACGGAGCTATTGTAGAAGACAGAGCACCGGGATTCGGAACTAACAATGACGCACTCTGGGCCGCACAAGCCTATCTGACTCTGACGGTGCCTTTTTACGTTATTCCAATGGAATGCTTCCTGCTTATGGAAAAACGGAGAACAAATCTCACCATATATATTGTTGAACCATACCGGATTTAAAAAAGGGAAACCGGACCACTATGAACATCAATTTCACCTTACGTCAAGACTTCGGGAAATGGATCAAGGGTTTGACTGCCAGAGGAATGTTCTCGTATAACAATAACAATATACACAACGTAGTCCGCTCCAAAATGCCGGACCTATACAAGGCCTTTTGGCCGTTACAATGACGGTTCATTAATGACACAACGTACGGTATCAGCCAGCAACATTCAATTCGCCAAGAGTGCTGCCAGTGACCGGAGATATTACTTCGAATCGCAACTTGCCTATGAAAGACTTTTCAATCAGGAACATCGTGTAACCGGTTTGATACATTACTATATGCAAAGCAACCGAAACCACCGAAGCAAATGATGAAATTTCATCTATTCCCAAACGTTATCAAGCGTTGTCTGCCAGAGCCACTTACTCTTATAAAGATGCTTATCTGATAGAAGGAAACGTAGGATACACCGGTTCCGAAAACTTTGAACCGGGCAAACAATTCGGTTTGTTCCCTGCAATAGCCTTAGGATGGATCCCGACCCAATACGAATTTATGCAGAATCATGCAGGATGGCTCAACTTTTTGAAGATCAGAGCTTCTTATGGTGAAGTTGGTAACGATCAGATCGGTGGTGGACGTCGGTTCCCATATCTGACGTTGATTAACTTTGGAGGTGGTAGTCGTTGGGGTTCCAATGGATTGACAGAAAAACAAATCGGAGCCAACAACTTACACTGGGAGGTAGCCAAGAAATATAACCTGGGTATCGACTTCCAATTTCTCAATGATAAAATAGGTGGAACGGTAGATATCTTCAGAGACACTCGTGATAATATCTTCCAGGAAAGAAAAATGATGCCTTCGGAAGTAGGCGTCGTGACCAACCCATATACCAACGTAGGACGTATGCGCAGTAGTGGTATAGATGGTAACATTTACCTGAACCAGAAAATAAACGAAGACAACTCTTTCACGGTGCGTGCCAACATGACATATGCTGTCAGCAAAGTTGTACATTGGGACCAGGATGCGGTGCGCTACCCTTACCAATCGTATAGCGATGTAAATTATGGTGTTATGCGCGGTTTGGTTGCATTAGGCTTATTTCAAAATCAGGATGAAATCAACCGAAGCCCGAAACAGACATACGGCGAAGTACGCCCCGGAGATATCCGCTATAAAGACGTGAACGCTGACGGAAAAAATTGACGATGACGATATTGTTCCTATTGCACACTCCAATGTACCGCAAATTCAATACGGTTTTGCACTGGAATACAGATATAAAAGATGGACTATCAGTGCTTTATTCACTGGAGCAGCCAAAGTTAACTTCTTATACGGCGGTTCCGGATTCTATCCCTTCTCAGGCGGAGAAGTCGGCAACATTCTATCCATCGTAAACGACCCGAAGAATCGTTGGACACCGGCATGGTATTCAGGGGATCCTTCTACAGAAAACCCGAATGCACGTTTCCCGCGCCTGACTTACGGAGAGAATAAGAACAATAACCGTGCTTCTACTTTCTGGCTGGCAGATGGTTCTTACCTGCGTTGGAAATCATTGGATATTTCCTATCGTATCGGAACGAATAAAGTACTAAGGACAGTGGGCATCAGTGATATGAATCTGCAATTTGTCGGACAGAATCTGGCAGTATGGGATTCAGTGAAACTATGGGATCCGGGACAGGCATCTAAAAACGGCGCCGTATATCCGCTACAGCGTACTTTCTCTTTACAGTTAACAGCTACGTTCTAATTGAAAACTATTATGAAAAAGATATTAAAGAAAAGCCTTCATATTCTATGCACGACACTGGGGATCATCCCGTTCATGCTGACTTCATGCAACTATCTGGCAGTTGATGAATACTTTAACGACCTGACTCCACTCGACTCCATCTTTGCCAGACAAGATTATCTGGAGCGTTATGTGGGGGAACTGCGGCATTAATGCCCGCTCAAGGCAACTTGTTTTCCGGTTCCTACGGTCCTTGAGACTGCGGTAGATGAAGTTCTTCTGTCATGGCAGAAAGCTGAGTACGCCGGTACCTACTTGTACGCAGACAAAATTACATAAAACGATTCTTACTACAACATGAGGGGACAATACTACAAAGGTATCCGTAAGTGTAACACTATCTTCACCCGCATCGATGAATGCAAAGACCTGGAAAGGATTGGACAGACGTGAAATTATGGGTTTGACTCATTTCATGAGAGCTTCCTTCTATTTCTATCTGTTGGGCTTTACGGACCGGCAGTCATCCTTCCCGAAGAGCCGCTGTCGGTAGATGAAAACATTGAAAAACTTGTCATTCGAACGTAACACGTACGATGAATGTGTGGAATATATCTGCAAAGACCTCGAAGAAGCTTTACAGTCTACTGGACCCGACGCGCCCGAGCACTCAGTTCGAACGTCCTACCAAATATGCGGCAGCCGCCCTCATGTCACGTGTCCGGCTTTACCAAGCTTCCAAGTGGTACAACGGCAATCAATATTATGCCGACTGGACTACTTCCGACGGACGAAACATGATAGCCCAGCAATATGACCCGGTGAAATGGGCGAAATCAGCTGCTGCCTCCAAGAGAATTATCGATAGCGGTATTTACTCATTATACACTGTACCCAGCGATGAAAACACGTATGCATCCTCTCAGGCGTCACAAGCGGAATTTCCGTTAGGAGTAGGAGGAATCGATCCTTACCATTCGTATATAGACATGTTCAATGGAGAAGCACTGGCTGTGAAAAAACCCTGAACTTATTTATGCTACTCCCTTGAACAACAACATCATTTCAATCGCCTTCCCTGTTGAAACTGGGAGGATGGAACGGCTTAGGAATCACTCAGAAACTCATAGATGCCTACTACATGAAAGATGGAGAAGATTATGTGCAACAACCTGATTATTATGAAGAAGCGGGTACTGTACCTACCATCGCCACAGGATATGAGCTGAGACCAACCGTTGCCAAAATGTATCTGGACCGCGAACCGCGTTTCTACGCATCTATCGGATTCTGTGAATGTTTCTGGCCCGCAACTTCGGTAACAGGAACCGAAGCTCCCAACGTGACTAACTTTACAGCAGGATATTACGTGAATGGCAACTGTGCAAAACAGGCTGCCAATCCCGAAGACTATAACTTAACGGGATATACTCTAAAGAAATATATCCATCCGGAGGATAACTGTACCAGTCATACAGGTGCTAAAATAAAACCGAAAACATTCCCTGTATTCAGATATGCGGAAATACTGTTGAACTATGTAGAAGCATTGAATGAACTGAAAGGAGAACCGGAATATACGGAAGCTGCAGATAACACCACTTATCATGTTTTGTATAATCCGGAGGAAATCATGTACTACTTCAACATGATTCGTTACCGTGCCGGATTGCCGGGCATCACCCTTGCCGATGCCGCCGATCAAGTGAAGATGCGTCAGCTGATCATCCGCGAACGTATGATCGAATTTGCGTGCGAAGGAAGAAGATATCATGACCTGCGTCGTTGGGGACTAGCAGAAACAGAAGAAAACAAACCGGTACAAGGTATGGACGTTACCAAGAAGACGACCGAAAGAGACCAATTCTATACTGTTGTCAATGTAGTTCATAAGTATGCATTACGCAGCTTTGACAGGAAGATGTACTTCTATCCTATTCCGAGAGCCGTATTGGATAAAATGCCAAACTGAAACAAAATCCAGGATGGGACGGATTCGGAGACTGGTAACTTTCCCCTTTCCATCATATAACTGATTATTAATCATATAAAATTGAACATATAATGAGATCAATATACAAAATAGTGGTCTGTTCTTTGTTAACGCTCTCCATCACTTCTTGTGAAAAAAGACCTGCTTGAAAAAGAACAATATCAGAAAGAAATCTACCTGATCGGTGCTTACAACCGAGTATGGACCACAGAAGTAAGCTACAGTAACGAAGAAGTGAAAACTTATTTCACGGTCAGCAGTTCCGGTACATTAGCATTAGACCGAGATGTGAACGTAAAATGAAGATCAACGAAGAGTTGGTAGATATTTACAATAAAAAATACTGGACCGTTCTGAATGAGGACAAATATTATAAATCATTGGATACTGATTTATATTCCATTCCTTCTTTGGAGAATACGGTAATCAAGCACGCTGAAGGTATTTCCGCCGAAGTTCCTGTGTTGATAAAGACAGCAAGTCTGAAGATTGACCAGTCATACGTCATCCCCGTCGAAATAGAAAGTACAACAGGATATCCGATAAGTGAATCCGGATATAAAATGTTGATTCTATTAAAATTAAAAGAATGACTATTCGGGCAGTTACCAGATGAGTGGCCATACCACCTTAGAAGGAGAAACTCCGAAGACGATTCAGAAGCCTAAAACGATTAAGCCTACCGGAGTCAACACTGTCAGACTATTCTATGCCATGAACAACGAGAGCGACGAGAAGGCTGATATCCAAACGGGTACAATAGAACTGACCATCACGGATCAGATAGTGGAAGGCACTAATGATGTAAAGAAAGTTTTGATCAAAGCATGGGATGCTGAAAACGGACCGGTAATTATCGACTCAGGAGAAAGTACCTACAACACAACCGCCAAAAAGTTCAGCCTCAAATATACGATCGGTAACACGCTATATGAAGAGCAACTGACCAAAGAAAAAGAAGTTTTATAATACACGACAAATGAGAAGAGGAGATTTCACGGCATTGCAAAAATGCCGCTGAAATCTCTTTTTCAACGGAGGACTTGTTTTTACATGATTCCTTGTTTTCCTTCTGCTAAATTCGTAATTTTACCGCCGATTCACGCAATAGGTGCCCTAACATGACAGGCTGAGAACATACCCATAGAATCTGATCCGGGTAATGCCGGCGTAGAGAACGAATAAATAAGCAAATATGGAAATGAATTATCTGGAGATATTCGGTACGTTTATCGGTATTATCTACCTGTGGCTGGAGTATCGCGCCAGTATCTATCTGTGGCTGGCGGGCATCATCATGCCGGCCATTTATATCTTTGTTTATTACGACGCGGGGCTGTATGCCGACTTCGGCATCAACATCTACTATCTGATAGCTGCCATCTACGGATGGTTCTTCTGGATGTGGGGACACGGGGAAAAGAAAAGTCTCCCCATTATACATACCCCGTGGAAATGCTATCTGCCACTATTCCTTGTGTTTATCGTGTCTTTCGTCGGTATTGCGTGGATACTGATCGAATATACGGACAGCAACGTGCCCTGGCTGGATAGTTTCACAACGGCGTTGAGCATTGTCGGAATGTGGATGCTGGCACGCAAATACATCGAGCAATGGTTTGCCTGGATTCTTGTCGACATCGTCTGTTGCGGACTTTATATCTATAAAGATCTCTATTTCACCTCCGCATTGTACGGACTTTACTCCATTATAGCTATCTTTGGCTACTTTAAATGGAAAAAAATAATGAACGTACAATGATAAGTGAACACTATACCCGAAGCCGTCATACTTGCCAACGGCGAATATCCTGCGCACGAACTTCCCCGTCTTTTTGGCAGAAGCCCAATTCGTCGTTTGTTGCGACGGGGCCGCCAATGAATATATTTCCCGCGGACATACCCCGACGTGATTATAGGCGATGGAGACTCGCTCCTGCCGGAATATAAAAAGCGTTTTTCCTCTATTATCCTTCAAATTTCGGATCAGGAGACGAATGATCAGACCAAAGCTGTCCATTATCTGCAAAGTAAAGGGATACGGAAAATCGCCATCGTAGGTGCTACCGGAAAACGGGAAGACCACACATTAGGAAATATCAGCCTGCTCGTGGAGTATATGAGAAGTGGTATGGAAGTACGGACAGTCACTGATTACGGGACATTTATTCCTGTGAGTGATACGCAAAGTTTTGCCTCACATCCCGGTCAGCAGGTCTCTATCATCAATTTTGGAGCTGAAGATTAAAGGAGAAGGATTGTTTTATCCGCTAAGCGACTTCAGCAACTGGTGGCAGGAACACTTTAATGAAGCAACAGCAGATGAGTTTACCATTCATTGTACAGGAGAATATTTAGTATTCCTTGCTTATTAAATCCCTGTTCCGGAAAAATATTCTTTCATCTGCCTTACTACTGATAGGTTCCTACTGTGGAACTATTATTTTTTTGCCTAATGAAACTTTAGTTTCATCGTCTTGAAACTGGAGTTTCCAGCTTGAAACTTTAGTTTCTTCAGCTTGGCACTAAAGTTTCTGCGGCTTGAAACTATTGGTTTCAATGCTTTGGAACTATAGTTTCATCGCATGGAAACCAACTAAACTAAGGTATTCTTTGATTTATCATTCCAAGAGGTCAGTATATTATTGTAGCAGGATATAATAACACAGCGTGACGGCATTGTGATAGCAAAATATGCTGTCACAATGCCGTCACGCTGTGCTGTCACCTCTTTATTAGTTTATAATCAGTGCGTTATCTATCATTTGGTGACAGATGACAGCAATTTTGGATATTTTAATTCTCTAGTAGAACGGCTCAAAGCAATTTATTCCTTTTCGTATTGTTATGAGCTAAATGATAGTCGAGTTCTATCTTCCATTCTCCTCCTTCCCGAAGGAGGAGAATGGAGTTACTATTGTGTACTACTGTTTAGTTCATTCCTTTGCAGATTTGAATTATTTCCGCACGTCATTTATTTTTTCCGGCAAATACAATCCTTCAAGTGATCGTTGATAAATCCCGAGGCCTGCAAGTGAGCATAGCAAATCGTAGTTCCAAAGAATTTAAATCCCCGTTTTTTCATATCCTTGCTCATGGCATCGATTCGGGAGATGATACCGGAATCTCGCTCAATGAACAAAAGGTATTGACAATCGGTTTTCTGTCGGGAAAGAATGATAGAGTATAGTCATAAAAACTACCGAACTCCTTTTGTATAGCAAGGAATTGTCTGGCGTTTGTAATGGTCGATTTGATCTTCAGACGATTTTTCACAATGCCATCAAAGTGCATCAACCGTTCAACATCTTCATCGGTCATTTGTGCCACCGACTCAGCATCGAAATTACAAAAGGCTTTGCGATATCCCTCACGTTTTTTGAGGATGGTTATCCAACTTAATCCGGCCTGAGCACTCTCCAACACAAGAAACTCGAACAGCGTCTTGTCATCGGTCACTAATTTTCCCCACTCTTGATCATGGTACTTCACATACAGTTCGTCAGTTCCGCACCAACCACAGCGTCCGTTTACAAAATCTTGCATAATTATTTCTTTTATTCCTTGCTTTAAAACCCAATCAAACAGAAAGCAAATACTTCTTGAAGTCTGCAAATTCTTTCGTCATTTGCAAGCTCTTTTCTCCCCTTTCATAAATTCCTGCAACTTGGCAGGTATTTCTACCGCTTCGCCAATGATACTTTCTACAGTTTCAAGGAATTTAGCAGGATGAGCAGTTTCAAGGAAGACTCCTGTTTCGCCCTGTTTCAGTCCTTCTTGCAAAGCGCGATAACCGCAAGCTCCATGAGGATCGAGCAGGTAATGATGTTCCTTCCAGGTTTCTTTCACTGTTTCGCGAATCTGCTCGTCGGTATATGTAGTTCCCGAAATCTCAGCAGAAATGTCAGCATGAGAACCGCCATACAAGTCAAGCACACGGGCAAAGTTGCTCGGATCCCCTACGTCCATAGCATTGGCAATGGTTGCAACAGATGGGCGGGGATTATATTTACCTGTTTGCAGGTATTGATAGAATATATCGTTGCGATTGTTGGCAGCAATAAAACGTTTGACGGGCAAGCCCATCTTTTGCCGAACAATCCGGCTGTGATGTTTCCGAAGTTTCCGCTAGGAACACAAATCACGGCATTGTCGGCTTTTCCGACACGCTTCAGTTGTGCATAAGCATAGAAATAATAGAATGCTTGCGGCAGGAAGCGGGCTACATTGATAGAATTGGCAGAAGTCAGTGACAGATGTTCGTTCAGTTCCTTATCCATGAAAGCAGCTTTTTACCAGTGCCTGGCAATCATCAAACGTCCGTCCACTTCGAGAGCGGTGATATTCTGTCCCAAAGTAGTGAACTGTTTTTCCTGTATTTCGCTGACTTTTCCTTTCGGGTAGAGTACATATACATGAATACCTTCCACACCCAGAAAACCGTTGGCAACGGCACTTCCCGTATCACCGGAAGTCGCTACCAATACATTCACATCCTTCTGGCCTTCTTTCTTGATAAAGTAGCCCAGCAAACGTGCCATAAAACGGCCGCCTACATCTTTGAAAGCCAGAGTCGGTCCGTGGAAAAGTTCCAGAGAATAGATATTATCCGTCACTTTCACCAACGGTACATCAAAGCTCAATGTGTCATACACTATTTGTTTCAGGGTATCGGCAGGGATGTCTTCGCCAAAGAAAGCATCGGCTACACGATAAGCAATCTCCTGAAAAGACAAAGTATCTATCGTATCGTAAAAATTCCTTGGGGAAGAGGCTTGATAGTCATTGGCATGAAAAGTCCTCTGTCTGCGGCAAGCCCTTTCACTACACAGCTTCCTGCAAAGAAGCCATCGGCGCTTGTTTATTTGTACTATAGTATTTCATTGGATATTCTTTTGATTCATAAATTCTTTTATAAACTCATCTTCTTTCAGCACACCGTAACTGCCGTCGCAAGCCGATATCTCGTCATACGTCTGCACTTCATCGGTTCGATGCCCGGATACCAGATAAGGAACGGTATAGGATCGGAAGTATGGGTGCGAAGTTCGCAGGAGTGGGATGGTCGGGCAATACGGCAATCGCCACAGGCTCGTCCCAGTCCTTCACTGCTTCGTAGATAGGGCCTACAGCACGTTTATCGAGGTTCTCTATCGTCAGGAGTTTCAGATCGATATCCCCTTCGTGTCCCGCCTCATCACTGGCCTCGATATGAAGATAAACGAAATCGTCCGTCTTCAGTGCTTCCAGAGCGGCAGCAACTTTATTCTCATAATTTGTATTATACAATCCGGTAGCTCCCTCTACTGCAATACGGCGTAAGCCGGCATAATATCCGATTCCGTTAATCAAGTCGACAGCCGAAATAACTGCTCCTTTCTTTACTTGCGGAAAAGTTTCGGAGAAAGCAGGCATCTGCGGACGATAGCCGGGACTCCATGGCCAGATGCTGTTTGCAGGGGTCCTTGCCTTCCGACATCCGTTTCAGATTCAACGGATGGTTCTTCAGCAGTTCCTGTGATTTAAGAATAAGATCATTGATAAGGTCCGCCGTTTCCTGCGCTTCCGGCACTAAGGGTTTCACCATTAACGGGCGGAAAGGTTTCAACGGGACATCGTGCGGAGGGGTGCAATCCAGTTCTTTATTCCCCCTTGATAACAAGTAGATGACGATACTGAACTCCTGTATGGAAACGTACGCGGTCATTCCCCAGCTTCTCTTGCAGATACTGGATCAGTACATCCGCTTCTTCCGTAGATATATGTCCGGAAGAGTGATTCTTCAGAATCTCTTCCACACAAATCAAAGATTACAGCGCATCGCCATTTCACCCGGCTTCAGGTCTACACCGATACTTGCCGCTTCCAACGGGCCGCGTCCTTCGTATACTTTCGGAAGATTATATCCCAACACGGACATATTGGCAACCTCAACTACCCGGATGGAAACCTTCGGCAACAGTTATCAAACGCCCATTGCGTCCCATGCGGGCTAACTTATCCATATAAGGCGTCTTCGCATATTGCAGGAGCGTCTTGTCCCCCAATGACTTCACTGGCCAGTGGCCATTCCATCTCCCAGTATGATAATATGCTTCATTTTTAATAACCCTTATTTAAACGTTTGCGATACTCATGATATCAGCGAATACTCCCGCAGCTGCCGTTACTCCGGCACCGGCACTGTATCCTTGAATCATCATCGGATATTAGCAACAAAATCGAAACGAAG
>VOFH01003242.1_pt1 | contig 16762 bp, 7 predicted proteins | sample 5384091 | NCBI WGS metagenome assembly VOFH01 (sample SAMN12384727, study PRJNA508395) | human gut metagenome | isolation source: healthy gut G | host: Homo sapiens
TTCATCATCTTCAAATCAGGGCATATAGTCTCTCAGCTGGTCATACTACTACTATAGGAGGCTCCATTCTATGCCAATACTTGAACCCTTTCTCAATAGGATGCTACTATTAGTGTTGTTTACATATACCAAACCAGCTGCCACCCATATCAGTTAGGTTGGTTTATAGTCACTGTCGTAAATATTATCACCCAAAAACACATACACAGTAAAAAACAAGTTTCAAAATTAGGTATCTACCCAGAAAAGTATATTTAGGGAAAAGTTGTAAACTCTCTATACAATACAATCTCAAAGTTGTTAAAGGTTAAATTTATTGTTTTAATATTCTGCTAACATCAATACCCCCACCATATTCTGGTACAAGTTAACAATATTATTCAGCTACTGCACAGGCTGGTTACTTGGCTTTTTGCTATACTTACACAAAATAATTACAATAAAAAATAAATCTACACCTTTTACTACCCCCGGCAAAAGAATAATAAATACGTTTTAATCCTATAACCCCTCACCAAGAAGAGGAAGTCGCTTTTTTGCTAGTTTACTACCAATATTATTGACAGGTTGGCCCATATGGAGCTATGGGTTAACAGAGAGATACAAGAATTGACAGTTAAAATCAAAATAGATATGCTATTAATGTCTATATTGCTAACATGTACCCAAATTTCAAGCCGTTTTTGTCTCTGCCTTGCATTGGTTAATGCTTTTGAAATTCTAGGCTTACAATTTACTGGTTAATTCATACTTACAACAAAACAATCATTAGTTTCCCATACTCACAGCTAACCCTCTTCTGTTATACTCCCATATTCTCCATATTGCTTTTAACCCTACTAAAAATATCCATTAGATTTGAATTTTTATTATTATTTTTTATTAGATCTCCAACTTAATACCTACATATATAATATCCCATTATAAAGTTAATTACCCAGGGAATATAGGTTTTAGCGTTATATGCAAAGGGACATTCATGCCATATACATAGTTAAATAAGGGGAATACTTTTAGTGATTTCTTTCTTTTCTTTTTTCATATCTTTATTTATTAAGAATTTTTCTTTATGCAAATATACGAAATTATTTCTTATTTATTGCATTATCAATCATATTTTTAATAAATTCATAGGCATTGCCTCGTAATCTTCTAGCATTTGTTATTCCTGAGGGATAATTACCTGCTTTTACTTTAAAAAGTTTTCTTTTAGGTGCTTCTGGTATAGTGCCTTAGTTATTGTTATTATTATAACGGGCACCTCTCATCTTCATCAATAACTCCTTTAGTGCTTACTGGTTTAGTTTTAGTTTTGTTAAATACCACCAAAGTTAGGTTACCAAAAAAAATATTTCCAATTTTAGTTTACCCAGTCACAATCTAGTTAATTGTCATAATTTTACCCTCTTCAAGTTTCATCACAGCCTAATCAAGAAATTCAAAGTCATTATTAAAAACAAATTTGCAGCTTTTCTGCAAGGGTTAGGCTTTAATTAGCTTTCATCAAATTCCTCTAAATTAATGGGCTTGCCACATATCTGGCACTCATTTTTCTTGTCCATATTGCATTATTTTGTTGTTTTATATATGGTAATAGGGAACTCAAACATATTAAATTAGTTTATGTTACTTTAGCATAAATTAACCATTAAAATTGGTTTGCTATAAAACTCAACAATGTAATGGCTAGTACCTTATTCATTTTAGTTTTAGGGACCTGCCCTGTTAGTACCCAATTGTTGGAAGGCTGGTTGGGGGCTGGTTTTTTACTTAATAGTTTTCAAATTCTCTTTAATATACAGAGTTACATAGTAAATTCTGCTAGGTTTAGTTTTACCTTTAAGAGATATTCTACGATTTTCTTCCCTAAATGGGATAAATCGAAGTATTTGGGAGGTGTACACGAGTATAAGAGACTCGAATTAGCCAAAGAAATTGATGGGGAATGTGCATTGAAGTCTGCCAGTTGGGGTATGTTCCAAATTATGGGCTTCAATCACCGCCTTTGTGGATGTAAAGATGTCTTCGAATTTGTTCACAGCAGCCAATCATGGAACAATTAACTCATATTACTATGGACAACTCTTGTTGGCAACTCAAAGTTAAATTACTAGAGTGGCCAGGGAAAGTTATAATAATTCTGGCCATGCCCAGGTAATGCCTATACCAAAGTTTGGCAAATGCCATAAAACTTCAAAGATAAATTATGAAAAGATGTCATTTTAACAGCTGGGTAGCAAAAGTATTCCTTTTCCCCCAGCTTAGTAGCACAACTATGTTACAAACTCTTTTCTGTTATAGTTAGCAAACCGCGTATATCAACCATGAATCCAACAGTTACAAACAGGGTTAGAGATATAGCTCGTTTTGCTACTTCACTATCATACCTGAAGCTATTCACTCATATCCTCTCATGAAGAATAGCTTTCTGCTTTTGGGCTCTCTCTCTACCTTTATTATATTATCAATATCTTCTCATTCTAGTGCTTTTGCCAAAATGGCAAACACAAGTGGCGGCAGCCTGGCTTCACAACAATGGCAGCAGTTATCTAGTTTACATTTGCGTTATTACATTAAATTGAGGGGTTGTCCTGGCAAAATAAAAAAATTAAAAGTATTAGGGAGGCTCTGCCACGTATATCCTTTTGCCTCCCTTTAATTTGATAGTTTGGAATAAAACTCAGTTATTTTATACTGGGGTATTTTAGAGTTTACCAATAACTTTGCTGGCTATACCCATATTATGTAGTGGAACCTTCCTCTAGGTTGTTTCTAGCATCATACCTCTCTGTCCAGACCGTGGGGCCATCTTTCAAAAAGCAAGTTCAAATTGGTGGTTAATCCCCCAATAGGGAAAAACTCAATCTAGCTAATTCAATCAATCTTACATTATAAACCTAAGATATTTCTTATTGAAAACTTACCTCGTTTGCTATCTTTGCTCCCAAAAGAATATCTTCAAAAAACTCTTGAAGACTATAAACTTATTTTTCACAGAAGTAAAGCTTTTACTGGCTGGTTAACTCACAGTTTATCACGGGGGTATTACTTATCAATAGTTACATAAAAAACGAAGTTGATAAATATTTAATGCTTTTATGGTTATTTTTAAAAAAACCCAACAATTACTAGAAATCTACTTAAACCACTCACATTCTCTCAGGGAAAACAATACCAACCAGGTCTCCGCTTTAGGAATAAAAAAAACTCTGGTTTGAGGGCTATCATCGGGAAGCCTTCCTCAAAAGCAGGAATCTTACAGAAGCAAAAAGTTATACATAGCCTGAAGCTTGGGGCTTGGCAGAAAAGGAGTCACTTATCAAAACCGCAGGAATACTCTTCCAGAAGTTATATCACAAATATGGCAAAACCCCCACAACTCTCAGACCTGCAGATAGGCAATTTAGAAATTAGGGGAGATACCTTGAATGGAAGACTTCTGGCACAATATGGGCCCCAGGGCAAATCAAAGCCTTACCTACAAGAATGGTGATTTCGGGCTACCAGGTGATTTTAAACAATAAGGCAATTACAAAGGGGGAAGAAGAAATAGTTTATTATTTTGGTAACGCCTCAAAAAAAGTACAAAATACCATAAACCTTATTCAGTTTCTTTATATAGCAAAGTCTTCTATATTTTCATGCCTTAAATATAGATATATAATATACTACGTATATATATCTATATATTTATCTGTTATATATATTTATTATATCATATCGTTATTAGTTATATTTAGTATTATCTCACTTTATCATCATGTTATTATCAATAGGGTAGTTACCATTAAAAAGTTGCTGTACTATTTCAATTCTAAACTTAATACATCAATATGAGGGATATTAATGCAAGTTACCCACCATCAATTAACACAACAACATCCTTGTTTTCTATTATTTATCAATTTACCTACGCTTAGCTATTAAAACCAAAGTTACTTTTCAATCTGTTTCCACATCATTGTTCAAAACTTGTCTATTAGGTCAAGCATATTGGTAGTTAAGGTTGGTTCATCGGGTTATGGCGTCATTTAAGTGGGGTTTGCCTTGCTGCTACTTGGGCTTACCATTTACCTTGCTTCAGGGTCACAAACTTCAGTTGGCTCCCTCAAATTCATTAAATTGGCCTAAAATCCTCAGGGCACAATAAACCCCTAAAACCAGGGTTTACCAAAGCTAAACTAAAATCTACTATGGCACAAGTTACCAAGCCCCCTCTTCCTCATCCCATGCCAGCAAGTTTAGCTATCAGCCAACCAGGCCCCTGTTTCCAAATTAAAGCTTGGTAGTAAGAAGTAACTTGCTCCTGGCACAGGAGGGCCAACACTTCATTCAACCACTATTCCCCAATCATTTAGTGGTTACAACTACAACCACAGGGTACCACCAACTGGGGAAGCTGCAGGCTATCACTAGGGGCTCCATACGCTTATACAAACAAGAAACCTTCAACAATCTATTCATATGGTTTGGTCTTTCAATCAAGACTAAGAGATTTAATTACAAATTCGGAGTCAATACCTTTTACTATCCGAAGGTAAAATCTGGGATAGGTACTGACATCGAATTTCAAATAATATATAACTTTTATATACAGTACTATCTCAGAAACTAACTACTTTTAACCAGTTTATCAAATCTCCCCTGGAAGTTACAGTGCTTTTTAGCTCTTTCAAGAGGGTATACATCCATGGGGGTGGGGTAAGCCAACTTTTACCCATTTCAAAAATCGGTTTTGTATAATTTTATTGCTCAACGTTTCAATATCATTTAAATTTCACTAGGTTAGTTATTACAGGGATTATTTCTGAGGCATGTTTTTGTTTATTATACCATCCCAAATGTGCAAGGCAAACATTATTTCTACTGGTATACCACTGCCAAAAAAAGTTACTTGGCAGGTTGTAATGTCATGGCGGTATCTTTAAAGCCAAATAGCAATCCCACAGCAAAAACCAACGCATCGCTACAAACCAGGTGTTTACTCACCTTAGCTCAATGTTATGGTACCCCCTCCCAATGGTTACATCCCTCTCAATAAGTTTCGCCATAGCTTCGCCTGGGTTATGTAGCCATAACTTCAATTACATCACAAGGCTACTAAAATTAGTTAACCCTCAGTGTTATGAGATATACCTTTAATTGGCTTACATAGCAACTTACATGACATTGCACAAGAGCTTGTTTAGCCACCAGAAATTCAGAAAGTTAATCCCTCTCCTAATAATATGGAGAGCCTCAGCAGGAATCTTGCTGAAGCACTGCTAAGCAAATTAGGCATACTGCCAATATATACTTTAGTTTAACAAAAAATGGTTGCTCAACCTTGTCGGGTTAACATCCGTTAGTAGTTACCAGCTGGCAGCTTGGCTTATTTGACATTATTCCTTGTTTGTAACACAACAGTCTTTAAACAATTAAAAAGGTATGCCCTACCAGTAATATAACTTCTTTAAAGCCAAATACACTGTTTCCAACCCAAAACTCATGTTTAAGAGCCCACGGCGCGTCATAACCTTGCGAAGCCTCCTCCATTTATGCCCGCATTTGGGCTCTCTCTCAATTAGATGGCGATGGTATCAACTTCAAAACATAATGCTAGGGTTAAGGGTTAAGTGGGTTGGCTCGTAGCATGCTGGCGAAATCTCCGCCAAAGGCTACTGAAGTTATCGTTTTTATAATCCAGGGCTATATCATAACTCGGGCCATCCTCAACTACGCTAGCGAAGAGGAGGTAAGGGTTAGCTTGCTGGGCTTTCATATGTACCATGTAATTCAAACTCAACTCTACTACCAAGCTACACACTGTTATGAGGGAGTTTTCACCAAACCACCCAGTAGCAAAATGGCATGCTTAATGGTTTACCATTAGGCTATCTGTCTACCACTGGAGGCCGCACCATCTAACGTTGCTCTGGTGGCTACTAGTTTAGCCTACATCCAAATGCTACATTTGTTATTAGTACACTTTATTCTAGTGACTGTACTAATAGGCTTTTTCACAATAAGGGATGGTTATTGGCCAAATCCTCACGAGTTTCATGGCGAGCTTTAAAATCCAACATGTTTCAGCCATGAGTATACAGGCTGGTAACCCACTGGCTGCTACATGCTGTCATCATTGAAATTGGCACAGCTACCATGGGCTAATGAAGTACTATATTCCTCCTGGCGCAACCAAGTAGCTCTCACTCTGGAGGACCAATTCTCGCTGGTTGCCACACACAGACCCCTGCGTAGTAATTCATAGAAGGGAACAGTGTTAAGTGGCAAAACCACTAGCTCGTTAGCATCGCAGTGCAAAACCTGGCGCTTCGAAATTATACTAAGTTATAAGGAGTCAAATTCCCGCCACAAGTACATCTTGGCTCCTGGAGGAATATAGCCATACCATTATGGTTAGTTATCATCGTAGAGTTTGGGAGCTTGGCAGCGAATATTATAAAAAAAAAATCCCACAATCATTCCATTGCTCAATTTTAGTTTTTAATATGGGGGCTATGTCAACTTACCATCCCAACCTAGCAAATCAACTAACCCTAAGGGCATGGTAGCCTTTATCAACCATACTAGGGCTACTTTCAGGTAAACGGCTGTTATTCATAACCAACTCAAGAAAATTTTTAATTGTGGGCTGAAGTTACAAAGGTTTCCTTAGAGAAAAAAGGTTTGGCCTCAAACTAAACAAACTATAACATAAACCAAACATCACAATGCACATAATGTAAGCTGCCATCACAAGTTATTTGGTTAGGGAATCCATAAAGGCATTACTTTTACCATACCTGCCTTATCAACGGGTTATTCTAAAATCATACAGCAAACCCAGCACTGCTACATCCTTATGGAACCTCCTTCAATTCATATGTTAACTGTTTTACGTTACAAATTTATTTGGCAAATCCCATCCCCAAATGAAGTTAACGTAATTTTACTGAAACTGAAGTTACTTTACCTGAAGTTTTATAGGGGACAAGCAAATTTAAAGACCTTGAGGGCCTCACTGATTTCTCACATGGGTTTATTCATTTGCCCAAAATTGGTTTGGGTATAAAAATCACAACCCAACTTTTGCCAAACTTTACATCCTATGGAGCAGTGGCAACAGCAATATTTTTTATTACAAATCAGTTTTTAACATCATATCAAGTGTGCATATACTTAGGCTTTTAATGATAATGATGCCAAGGATAATCATTCAAATAAAAATAACATGAACGAAAACGAAGAATTACTAAAATTTCTTGAAAGCCTTTTTGGGGTAACATGCTTACCCTGGTAGGTTAGTATAATCAGGGGGTACGCACTGCCTGCATTCAAATTTGTTATCATCCAGTCACCTGCAAACTTCGTTGGGCAATCTTACCACAGAGAAACTTCACAAACAGGGCTACCAACCAATGCCGGGTTAAGCCAACTTGGCAAATACAACCGTTAGTAATCACATTGCTTCCCTCTTAAAAATGCCGCTAAAACCCAGCTGGGCAGCTATGAAGGGCGGGGCAGGAAGGCCCTACGGGCGCATGTCAGGCTCACTGCTGGCTACTACCTTACTTTCCTACCAGGCTACTGCTCGCTTGGCTCTCCTCACTCTGCCCGTGGCCGGGCTTCCTGCGCTGCTCAACCGCTGCACTCAGCTGCGCCTGTGCTATAAAACTCAAACCGTGTCATTACGTACCCAACGGGACTGTCAGGGACTCAGTTACTAAGTGGGATGCCAATCGGGCAATCTCTGCTATCAAACAAAAATCAAACAACCAATCTAAATACACTCCATGCTTATACCAAAAATCGCAAATACTCTCACTTACTACTCCTTTGGGAAGTATCGCGCCTACAAAGCGCTGATTCACACAAACTGGCACTAGGGCTTTCACGCAAGCCAGAGGGAAATCGCTACAGGCCATGCTGAAATACTCAATGGGAGGTTTTGGCTACCTCTGCACTGCTGTTTCATTTGCCTTACGTCCATAAGATGACGGCAACGCCAACCCTGCTATCAACGCACCTCAAGAAGCTAACAGTAAGTATGCTACGATGGCTTACAACTGAAGTATCACCAAAATACTCGAAAGTGCTTGGCGAGCAACTCTGAATCAAGGGACTGGTTAGGCTGGTCCAGCAAAAAGTTTCAAAACAAGTTAACTTCAAACCTGTTTCACTGCCCTTAACCAGTAGAAGGTCGAAGCTATCTGGTTACCTCATCAAACAGAGAAAGCAGTCTATGCCAAAACACAAAACAGACATTATGCTATAGGTCAGGGCTTTTATGATATTGTCAAATGGGCTATGGGAGTTTTGGAAGCCATGCCTGCTTCACATATAAGCAGTCATGTTAGTTAGCTAACTTTGAATTATTTCATCACAAAACTGGGTTATTTGGTCTAACTTTTAAAAGGCAATATCAATCCAAAGTCAAGTTATCGGGCGAAATGGTCATCTGCCAATGCCCCCAACAGGGAATATTCAAGAAGTGCTCCAAATCATCCGTGCTGCTATCACATTGAAGGTGTGCTTAGGCTTCCGTCTCTATCCAAAATATCATTGCATCTACCAACCAATCAATTTTTACAAGCCAATCATGCCACACTAACAGCCAGGCCGCCCCCTGCACTATTTAAGAAATCCATCCCAATGATGTGTTAGCTTTCAAGAAATCAGTTGTTTCCTCTTCAAAAATCAAAATCTTACTGCGAGCCAACTATGAGTTTCCGCGATACTTGCCAATCTACCTCAGTGGCCTTTATGCCTAGTCTAGCTTTATGCCTGTACTCTGGCTTAAGTGGCTTGCTATCACCGGCTAACAACCCATGGCACTTAGCCTGCCCTGGCTAATCGAGCGTTACATAAACAACCAACGGGTTATCACTTGACAAGTACCTTCTGCATATTTAGTTGATGCTGCTTATGGCTAACTCAAACTAGATGATTGAGGGTACCAGGTTAATCAAATGCCAACTTGCCAATTCAGAGGTCGCTCACCTATACTAGAAATACCTGGATGCTGCTCTCCTAAGCCCTGAATGCACTTCACATCTCACCACGGCACTCACCAACATTTGTTGCTATTACTACATCTGCTGCCCACAGCCTACCGCCACCAGCCAGCCCAATAGGGTGATCAAGCTTCTAACCAGGGCCTAAGCAATCTCAGCAGCCTACTACTGGTTTTCCCCGCAGTGCAATTAGGCGCAACCCCTGCCATTGCCAACAGAGCCTCAGGGATCTGGCTTTCCCTCAGCTCATGGACGCAAATCATTATAGGGTTAACCTAGGACAAGGCAATGCTCATCTATATAAATTCCCCAGGTTGGCACCAAAAAGTCCTCATCCTCTCAATCATTTTAAATCTTAGATCATGGCTTTGGGCATAAACACATGTTGAATAACTGTTGAAATTTGACTACAGCCTTTTCATACCAATCAAATGTTATTACTGCAGGGTTGCAATCCTCTCACACTCAAGGCACCAAAGGTCTGAGTTAATTGCCCCTGGCTTATCTAATATCACACGTTGGCAACCGAAATCGTGTCATTCAGGGGGCCACATCGTGTTTGGGCACAATGCCCAGCCTGGGCAAGATAGAGTACCTAAAAACCTGCAAAGGTTTGGCCCCTGGAATCAAACTGTTAGTTAGCCTTCATGAAAATCGCTTGCCAGGGTATCAAGACGAAACACCCTCATTCAGGCTTTGCCAAGGGACTCAATCCTCTCTCAAAGTACATATATAAAAATCACATAAAAGAAATAACATGGGACAACAATCTACTTTTGCCATGCCATGCTCAGCCTGAGTTTCATCCAGCCCTGCTATCCAGCCCCGGGTTTCAAACTACTTTTACCGAATTTCATTATGGCGTTGGGGCTTTCACATGGCTGGCGCGAGCTTCCTGGCCCTTTATAAACCCCTGCTTTCTACTACAGTTAAACCCCAAGATAACCAACTCTAATAATTTTAGGGTATCAACAAGGGAAGGGTACTCTGTTAGTTTTTTTGTATTATGCCGGTTATTATTAATAAGGCAAATATATAACTTAATCGACCACTATATTCCTTCATATCAGGGGTTACCAGGGTGGCAAATCTATCTACATCACCAAATGCATAATATTACAATTGTCTCTAGTTAAAATCACCAAATCCCTGCAGGTCATACTGGCGGGGAATTATAAGAGGGTTACACTAAAACCACCAATAATTGGTTAGCATGACTCTCTCATGGTCAGTTACTCACCCACAACAAGTCACTCAGGGTCACCTGTTCACCAACTCTCACCAAAACCGAGCAGTGATACTTCTAAACCCAACTTGCCTCATATGGCTAAAACAAATCACTACCAACTTTACTGTCGCAAATACAGTATACCCTCATTAGGCGCGCTCCCTCATAGTAAAACAATTTCCTCGTTAATGCAAACTAGTTGGCTAATAGGTAGCACTGTTGGGTAACCTTTAAGAGTTAGTTTCAATAATAAATCTACTTACCGCCTTGTATGGTTATTTGAAATCGTTAGATCCAAAAGTTAGCTAACAGTGGTACAAACCCAGCTCATTAGCGGCCAAAACCATGTCGCCCAGCTGGGGGCAGTGGGTTATAAATCACCCCTAAACTATTTATGAGGCAAAGCAACCCCTAATGGGGTTGGGCAATCGTTTGGCAGGGGCACAAAATGTACCATCACTACTTTTAGCTGGGGCGCTGGGTTAGTCAATCCACAACCTGACAAAACATGCAATCAGTTTTCCTCAGCCTCATGTCTGGTAAGAAATATACCTAAATATTATAACATCCAAATTAAGAGCTACTACAATGCTTTCAGAACTGACTCTATCAATAAGTACAACTATTTGTAATTATGATGAAAACTTATCAATACTAATTTCTAAATCTTATATAGGGTCAAAATCGTTTATCTTCACACCGGCGGCTATTAGCTAAATTAAATAAGATTTTTAAGCAATCAATGGCTATAACGCCATAAGTTTTCAAGTACCAGCCGGCTCAGGGCTGAAAATTTCAGCCTTTCATGGCCATCCCAAAGTGAGTCAGCTACCAAGCAATTTCTAGGGACACAAGTTATAGCTGGGAGCAGTAGTGTGGGTTGGGGCACCACCACCACAAACAGTGAAATTTGGCTTTGAGCAGTAATCTGCTTATCCCTGCCGTCACACTCTGAAGCTTGCTGGGGTCGGGGGTACAATGGCAATGATGTAACGAGATTTCAATGATGAACAAACAAACTTAAGTCACCCGCTTCAGGCTTACTTGGGAGTATCTGACAAAAATACCTCATCCTGGGTTATAGTTTTAGGTAACAAGTTTCTGAGGCAAATAAGCTTCCTGGCCATGCCTGCACACGGCATAGTTGGCTGGTGAATTCTCAAAAACTGGTGCTACTCGTAATGCCTCTGGGCCTGTGGGAAATCCATCTGTAGGGCATATCATTCTAATTCTACTATGTCAACGTGCAGCCACCAATCCCCAAATTCCTTTGATAAAAAACATGATGGTTATTATTATACCTGAGGCAACAGACATTAGCTGTTTCTTTGTCACAGGCTTACTATGGCGGCTTTGCTAGAGTCTACTTTTAAATCCAGCTAAACTGAAGCTTCGCTCTCGCTACTCTCTACACAAGGGACGTAGTTAGCAAGTGTGAAGGGCACTTGGTCAAAAAGTGTCGAGCTCTTACCATGGAAGCATAAAACTTACGTATCGGCAACATGCAAATTATACCAAGCCTCAGTTTGGGGATGGCTTAAATATCAAACTGGGTGTTTAAAACAGGGAACAGTATTCAATAAGGCGCTGGCGTGCCCTGGCAAACTCATTAGACATTGCCACTGGCCCCAACCCAAACTACCAATAACAAAACAATCACCACACTGCCCAACCACAATCAAGCTGGAGCCTACCTTTCGCCGAAAAGCCAAGAGCTCAAGCAACCTCAATACATGAACAAACCAACAAGAGGGAGGTTACAAGAAATAAAGCAAACAATAGTTAGCACAAGGCCAAAGCCCACAATCGTGTCACCCAAGCAAACTAAAACATTGAAGAGTAACTCAATGGCCCATCCAAAAGTGTGCAGGGACGTTATTGCCGTCAAGGATGGGCCATAAGCTGCCAACGTACCCAAAACCTCCACACGGCTCAATACATCCCTGAAATCCAGTACGTGGCAACCGCAAAATGCTACCAACGAAGGGCAAGGGCCTTACAGGCCTAACGGCAAATCACCACAGCTGTGTTAGGGTCACTTTAGTTTCCGGTTAAAAATAAGGTAAAAATTCACTCTAAATTGCTCTTCGGGCCAAATCTCAGTACAACAAAATGTCACCAACCAAGGCAATGCCTCTGGCGATAATACCATGTTGGCTCTGTCTGCCACGTTGTACCAAGTCACGTGGCCAACAGCCTCGGTCTCACTACCGTGCTGCCCAGGGCTTAGCTTAACAATAAAAATCGAGAAAAAGGGCGCGTACACTGCTTCAATGCCATTGCCGCCGTTTCGCCGCCAGTGCTGGCAGCGCGCGTATCTGGCTACTGCGAAGTTAGGGCAACGGCAGCAGCGCATTCTTTACCAAGGGACGGTACTCGTCACCATACTCAAAGCCAAACTAAGTGGGGGACTGAGCAGCAAATTATATTAGCAAGCATCTTCTCAGTTTTATCAACGTATTCTGGCCTTCTCCAAACTAAAGGTGGCCCATTTATCCAAAGTGCATATTGTCTGCCTGTGGGAGTCACTTTCGTACTCTTTGGCAAATTGTTAAGTGCCCTTTGGGGTCACCCCAACTCTTGCCGCTACCATTACCATAAATTAGCTTGCAATCACAGGGAATAGCTAAACCAGTACATCAACAGTGGTGGCGGGTACAAACAGTCGTTAGTTTGCTGTTGGTTTCAGCAGCTAAGTACAGCTTTCAAACCAAACTGGGCAATATAGCCAACAAGTTCTGCCATTATGCGCGCTGCCTTTGAGCTAAAAGCAATCTCAACAGTAAACTAGTACCGCCAAAGTATGCAGGCGTCAGCACCAATCTAGTTTTGGGCAAGAATGTCAGGGAGTACTCGTAGTGGCCTATACCAAGTTCTGGCTTGACAAAGCAACTGGTCTATTTCAGTTTGCATTAGTTTGACAGTTTCATCAATCATTGTGCTATCGCTTTTACTGTTAGGGCTAAATGCAAATACTACTGCTATACCAACCAAATATAAAGTTATTTGAAAATTCAGGGTTAAATCACAAAACTTCAACTATACGTCAAAGAAGGGCAACCAGCGTGCTTGGCAAGAGTGCTAACGGCAAACTCATTGGTCGCTACCAATGCTGGTAATGCCTTAGCTTTTCGCTATCATAGCCTCAACATCACCAATACGGAGCAAGTGTTTCGTCAGTGCTTTCCTCCAGCTAACTTAGGGTAAGTTAGAAGAAACCGCAGCTATGCAAAAGTAGTCGTTAGCTTTACCGTTGTTTGGCAATACCGTTAGTTTTTAAACTGGGTTAGCCAATACAACAATTAGCTCAACAAGTGTGCAAAATCGCTCGCTGAGTGTGGCAATGCTTTGGGGCTGTTGGCCTCTAGTGCTACGTCATGCCAGGGATGTAACCAAAAGCCAGTGTTAAATGCCAACACTACCGCCACAATGCAGGCAACAACACTGCCAGCAATTTCCTGGGTGTTGGCTGCCACAACCTCTCAATCGCCAAGGGCGAGTTTGGCTTGCGCTGGGGCTATCCTTAGTCAAAAGGGAGCGATGCTTAGTTTGAAGGGCAACAGCCTGCAGGACAACATCATGGTAAAGCTTGCCAGGGACGTGCCAAACTACCCCTTGTACACAATGCCACGTTCAAAGAGTACCAATTGCTGCTACCAAGCAATGGGCTGTGAAGGTGTTAAAGTGCAGTTACTTCTTCCGGGCGTCACTACTACTTGCCATATTGCACAGCCTAATATCTGGCAACATGCAAAATTCAATCACAGTGTTATCTAGCCATTAAACGGGTCCAGTTTCTAGGCTGCCAACAAGGAAGACATCCAAAGGCCATTGGCTCTGCCCAGTTACTTGGCACTCTGCTTAGGCTGCCAAGGCTTTCCTCGAGTGCGCCCCAACTCTGCAGCCAAACTATGACGCTGTGCCTTACCAGCTTGGGGGTCTCAGCTGGGGCAAACTGTGTAACACATGGGCAATACGGCAAAACAGGGCCTCACCAACTTGTCATCACCTCTACTACTAGCTGGGCCGAAGAACTGAAGCACCAAACTGCCATCGACAGTTAACTCTAATGCCACCAATGCCTGGGTTAACCTGCAATGCCGCCAATATCCGACCTAATCTGGGATCATGGTCACAGTAATATTCAGGGCTAACACAATGGCTAACCATGCCTGCCATTGATCACCTGTTAACACGTAAATCGGCTGCCTCGCCATAGGCTGAGCTCAATAGGGTGCAAAGGTCAGCCCTGAATACCCCTACAAATCACAGAGCAAGCAGGCAGGCGTCTCAGGGCAACATCGGGCGGTGGGTGGTGCCGCTCGCATTGCTGCCGAGGCGGTCAGCTTTGTTTAGCAACGCATCAAGGCAAATTCAAGAAAATCGGGCGTTGGCACGGCTCTAGGCACAAAATTCAATCACACACTATGCAAATTATGGCGGGGTACGTTACTTGGAGCAGGCTACTTTCTATGCCTTTTGCCTCAGTACGCTGGCTACATGAAAGTAGCTGGTTGCAAACTCCAACAGCGTACCAGTCTTTCTCTCAAAGTCTGTACTTCAAACCAAGCAAGTACAAACGTAAACCAACAAGGAAGGGTGGTTGGTAAACCACTGGGCACTTGGCAATACTTCCGGGCAACCTCAAACCTTGCATGAAGAGCCTGCCGCAGGCCAAGGTTGTTTAGTGAATGAAATTCTCAAATTCTTTCAACTGGCTATCTCGTAGCTTTCTCATGCTGCCATAATAACGAGTCAATCAGCAACTGGGTCTAACGGGCTGTAATGCCACAGTGCTACCAAAATCCTCATTTGCCCTCAGTTATCGGTACCAAGGCCGGGCACTGATGACTGCCACTGGACAAAGGGTGTAGTTTAGCGTAATCCCCTGGCTGGCTTCAACTCTGCCTTTACGAAATAACCCCTTGAGCTAAACTGGCTGTTATTGCTATACAACAAATATTGCTACCAGGGTACCAAGAAGCTATACAGGGCCGCTGACAGCTACCGCCCGGCCCCCACCGCAGAGGGAAAGTGGTGCTGTCAAACCGCAAAGAAGCAAGTGGCAGCCTGAGCGCACTCCCCATACCAGGGCAATATTATTATCTCACGAAGTGGCGAAACCAGCTAGTTAGCCCCCCAACAAAGAGTCTGCTACTTCAACTCACAACCTCTCTCAAAAAAGGGTGGGGTTATTTATACCATGGCTCTGGCAAGCCATGGGTACTACCTATATCCCAAAGAAGCTTACTGCTAAAGCTTGGAAGTACGGGGTCAGCTTCGCAATCTGGTGAAGCATACCCAAATGCTACGTTCGCGTTTGGAATGCCAGCGCTGGTCAAGCTTGGGTACAAATCAGGTCAGCCTGCCTGGAGCAGCAGGCTGGCCGGCTTTAGGGGCGTACCAAGTTTTGGCCAAAGCGGCAAACGGCGGTTAACCGCTCTCGCTTCGTTGCTACCAACCAATGCAAGTGGGTTGGGCGTGGGCTGTTGGCAACTGCGGAAGAAATAATCGCCCCTGGCTACCAAAACCGCAGTCAACCTGGCTACCTAAGCTAGTTGATGGCGCCTCCTTAAGAAGTTAAACTGCTAAATAGCCAAGTGAATTTCTGCTCCACAGCGTTACCGGCCAATTAGGTTTAAACTACCTGCCTCTCAAGAGCAAGGTTGGTGCTGAATCAGTTATTGTCGCTTACTTATGGTTGCCATTTTACTGGGGCTCCCTTACCACGCTCAGCTAGCATACTGGGCTACCCACCAAACCCGGTTAACTGAATCTGTTGGCCACTGGTTGCCACCGAACTCCCTATCAATCCCGCTTTAATTAGTTGCCAAATTCGTTAGGTAGTTACCACTTCTCTTCCTTGGCTGAGGGAAATTGCAAGGCCAAGCCAGTAATAGTTAAACATCTTGGTGGCTATCTAGCCATGCCTAAATTTCAATCAGTTAATATTTCAATAGTTTAACAAAACAAGGGGGGTCATACCATTCAGTGCAATTGGTTCTTTGGGTGTACTGTACCCGTCAAGCATAAATAGTTTTGGGCAAGCCATTCCACCAACCACCGCCACCACCAAGGGTGCCTACTTTAAGTGGGGGCTAGGTCAAAACTTGGCAATCAAAACTCTTACCAAAATGGGGCCAAGCACAAAAAGGCATAGTTATGGCAAACCAATCAATACCCTGGGGGCAATGGCCGGTTAATAAACATACCCAAAAATACACAATCTCACAAGTCATTTTAGTGAAGCTGCTAATACTGGCAGCTATAAAGAAGCTGCTGGCAGGGAGCCGCCATCACACCAGCAACTGGCACACGTGCAGGCGCACGGCCGGCCCAAGGCAGCCAACTTGGGCACACAAGGCTAGGGGGTTGCTGGCCGAAGCCATCAATAAATTCAATGCCAACAATGCCTGCCATAAATAAAACCATGTTACTACGGCTGTTAAGTACTGAATTAGAGCAACGGTTATTAAAACTGGTGTCAACAATCACATCACACAAATCTAACTCCCCAGCCTACTAAAACCCAGTTTGA
>VOFH01003001.1_pt1 | contig 16761 bp, 29 predicted proteins | sample 5384091 | NCBI WGS metagenome assembly VOFH01 (sample SAMN12384727, study PRJNA508395) | human gut metagenome | isolation source: healthy gut G | host: Homo sapiens
GCATCCTGTCGCACGGATGGATGCTCCGAGTTCTGTTCCGAAGAACCAGTAGCAGAGTGCGATCAGGATCAGTGCTGCAAGGATTAATTTCAGAAGAAGATCCAGTTGCCTTCTCCGGTTACATAACGAAGAGAAGCAACCAGTTTGTACTGCATGACATTGACCGCCTGGTTGGATTTCCCCATAATGCCAAGGTTTACGGAGTAAAGTCCGATCTGTGTCAGGGATACTTGCCAGAATTCCAGGAATTCCGAAAAAGGTATGTAAGACTCCTGTTACAAATCCTGCTGCCATACCTGCAAGAAATGCAAAGATAAGTGCAAGTGCAGGATTCACACCTGCGCGATGAGTCATAACTGCGACTGCACCGCCGGTTGCAAGTGAACCGTTCGTCACGGTCAGATCCGCAAAGTCAAGTATACGAAATGTAATGTAAACACCGAGTGCCATAATCCCCCAGATAATGCCCCCTGAGCCACGTTGCCCGGGAGAGCACGTACCAGAGTCATTGGATCAAGGGTGCGAAATATGCTGCCATGATTTATCCTCTAATCTTTCTTTTTTATTGTTTCATATAAATAGATAAGTATAATTAAGGTTACTGTTCACAGGTAATATCCCGCGAGGTGTTTTGCCATGAATATGGCAAAATCCCGAGACATACGGGTAAAATTCCATCACCGAAGGTGATTTGGAATGAATTTTGACCAAGTTGCTGTGAACGGAGTGAACAGTAACTCAGAATCAAGAGCGACCATTCATCTGGATGAAGCCCGCTTGAGAAAAAAATATGTTCTGTTTAATATCTTCTGATTAATATGTTCCGGTTGAATGGAAGAATCTTATTCTTCGATTGCCTCATATCCGTCTGGAATAGTAATTCCAAGTTCCTCACAGATGGTAGGATTGTACATCTTTGTTACATTTGGGGCACTTTCAATCTTCATTGTAGTAATGTCAGCACCGTTTACAAGGATATCATAAGCCATCTCACCGGCTTTGTATCCGATATCATAGTAGCTGATAGAAAGCGTTGCAATACCGCATCCCTTACAGATTCCCTGCTCACCGGCGATTACAGGAACCTTAGCCGGCAGACAGATGTTATTGATGATTTTCTGTGTTTGAAGCCATTGTGTTATCTGTAGAATGTAAAGTGCATCACATTCGGAAACTGCATTTGTTACAACAGACTGAATCTCATTAGAATCAGCAGCTATGTACTCTTTGTATGCGATTCCATCTTTCTCTAATGCTTCAGCGAAAAAGCTTTGCCTGATATGCTGAGTTCGGTTCAGCGGAGCAGTAGAGAAGTCCGACTGTTTTAGCATCAGGAATGAGTTCTTTTTGAGCATTGCCTCCTGCTCATCAATCGGTGCAAGATCGCTTGTTCCGGAAATGTTCATTCCTGTTGTTCCTGTCCAGTCAGAGAGATATCAAGTGCTGTAGCGTAGTCTGTAACAGATGTCTCCTGAGAATCGATATCACTTGTTGCTGCGCTGCACACTGGAGTGCTGTTGTTGCATTTGGCAAGAATCAGATCCATAATATCTCGCTGTTGCCATGAAGAGTCGCAGATTGTAGCAATAGCTAGCCTGCTCGCCCTGGTTGTTCTGAAGGTCGAATTTGACATTGCCTTCTCTCCGAACTTTCTGCACAGGCATCTTCAAATCCTTTGTTGTTTCGTCAAGAGCAGCATGCTCTTAACTGGCTGTAAGATACTGATCTTATAAGTCTTTCCTGAATCGGATCCGTTGTCTGCGCTCTTATCTGTAGAGTCGGATGAACTTCCGCATGCTGCAAGTGAAAGTGTCATTCCGGCAGCCATAAGTACTCGCTAAAATTTTCTTGATTTCCTGCGATTGTGTCACTCCTTTTCGGATTCATGAAATCTGCTTTAAACCGTTACGCTTTAAAGCACTAAACTGTAAGATGTCATGTGTTAAATTATAGCACGATTATTTGATACGTCAAGTGAAAATGGAACAAAAATGCAAGATTGGGGATTTTTTTGCTAAAAAGAAATCGACGGGAATTGATCGAGGACTTATTTTTTTGAAGAAAAAGCACGAACATCATAGAAAGTTGCGGCCAGGTAGAGGCAGAAGAACTGGTTGGAGTTGATGGGTGGTTGATAAAACCTGGAGGAGCTGTTTGTTTGTGATCCGGCGAACGGGGAAGAATGGGAGCTTGGAAATCGAGAAAGATGTTGATGAGGATCTGGGAATCGAATTTGAAGAGGGACTGATGGATGAGTATCATTCCTGCCATAATAAGTGTATTTTTTGCTTTATTGATCAGATGCCGCCGGGAATGCGTGAGACACTGTATTTTAAGGATGATGATTCCAGACTGTCATTCCTTCAGGGAAATTATGTCACACTGACAAATATGAGTGAGAAGGATATGAGAGAATTGTCCGCTATAGACTGGAACCGATCAATATTTCTTTTCCAGACAACGAACCGGAGCTTCGCTGTAAGATGCTGCATAACCGTTTTGCGGGGGAGGCTTTGAAGAAAGTTGATATCCTGTATCAGGGCGGCATTGAGATGAACGGACAGATTGTTCTTTGTCAAAGGAGTGAATGACGGGAAGAATTGGAACGGAGTATCCGGGACCTGACGCAGTATCTGCCGATTTTACGCAGTGTGTCAGTTGTGCCGGTTGGACTTGACGAAGTATCGAGATGGATTGTATCCATTAGAGCCATTTTACAAAAGGAAGAGGCAAAGGAAGTCATTCGCACGATTGAGAAGTGGCAGAAGAAAGTCTACGCAGAATACGGGATCCATTTTATTCATGCAGGAGATGAATGGTATCTGCTGGCAGAGGAAGAAGTTCCGGAAGAGGAACGTTATGACGGATATCTTCAGCTGGAGAATGGAGTCGGAATGCTGCGTCTTTTATTTAATGAGTTTGAAGAAGGTTATGACACCGCAGATGTTATTATTTTTATTACAGATGTGAAGCAGGGACTTGTTGATTCCGATTCAAAGGTAGCGGATATGCTTCGTCGTTCACACAAGCCGGTTGTATTAGTTGTCAATAAGGTGGACAGCTTTGAAAAGTATATGACTGATGTGTATGAGTTTTATAACTTAGGAATTGGTGATCCACATCCTATATCTGCAGCTTCGATGCTCGGACTCGGAGATATGCTTGATGAGGTTGTAAAGCATTTTCCGGATTCATCTAAGCAGGACGATGAGGATGACAGACCGAGAGTTGCTATAGTAGGTAAGCCTAATGTAGGTAAGTCATCGCTTATCAACAAGCTTGCCCGTGAGGACAGAGTAATAGTGTCAGATATAGCAGGCACCACAAGAGATGCTATCGATACAGCCATAAAATATGATGGTAAGGAGTATATATTTATCGATACAGCCGGTCTCAGGCGCAAGAATAAGATAAAAGAGGATATAGAGCGATACAGTATTATACGTGCAGTTTCCGCAGTTGAGAGAGCTGATGTTGTCATTGTAGTGATAGATGCTACAGAGGGAGTTACTGAGCAGGATGCTAAAATTGCGGGTATTGCCCACGAAAGAGGCAATCAGACAGATATTAAGCTTTATACCATATGCAGAGATACTGTTTATTTCGGCAAAATCAGGTCAGAGACTCAACAAGATATTTGAGCTCATCGATGTTGTTATAGAAAATAACTCAATGCGTGTTGCAACAGGAGTGCTAAATGAGATCGTTACGGAGGCAGTTGCCATGCAGCAGCCGCCTACAGACAAGGGCAAGAGACTTAAGATATACTATGTAACTCAGGTTTCGGTTAAGCCGCCTACCTTTGTAATCTTTGTAAACGACAAGAATCTTATGCATTTCTCATATACCAGATATCTCGAGAACAGAATCAGGGATACATTTGGTTTCAGAGGAACTGCACTTAAGTTTATTACAAGAGAACGAAAGGAAAATGAGTAAAATGATACTGGCTAGGATTTTAGCATTGGTCGTAGGGTATTTCTTTGGAACCTTTCAGACCGGATATTTTTATGGTAAGGCACATGGAATAGATGTAAGAGAGCATGGAAGCGGTAATTCAGGCACCACCAATACGCTTCGGACACTTGGATGGAAGGCCGGTGCAGTTACCTTCTTTGGTGATTTGTTCAAGGCAATCATAGCAGTTTTGATATTTTATTTCATATATAGAAATACATATCCACAGGCTGTTAAATGCATAGAGCTTTATGCAGGCTTTGGAGCGGTGCTTGGACACAATTTTCCGTTCTTTCTCAATTTTAAGGGAGGAAAGGGAATAGCATGTACATCAGGTGTGATACTTGCTGTATGTCCGATTGCGGCTCCGATATGTCTGGTATTGTTTATTCTTGCTGTAGCCATAACAAGATATGTCTCGCTTGGTTCTATACTGGTTGTTATATCGTTTCTGATTCAGGCAATTGTGTTTAACCATATGGGGCTGCTTGGAGTAAGTGGCAATTATGCGGTCGAGTTTGATATACTTGCTGCTTGTTTTACGGCGATGGCTATCTGGCGACACAGAGCCAATATCAAGAGACTTTTAAGCGGGACTGAAAATAAATTTGGTCAGAAGACAAAGTAAATAATAGTTTTTGATTATAATAATTATATAAAATACGAGGCATAGAAAATGAGTAGAGTAGGTATTATAGGTGCAGGAAGCTGGGGAACAGCATTATCCCTGGTGCTTGCAAATAACGGACATTCTGTTGAAATATGGTCAATCGTGGAGGCGAGATTGAGATGCTTAAAGAAAAGCATGAGCATATTGAGCTTCCTGAGTAAAGCTTCCGGATAGCATTACCTTTACAACAGATATAGAGGAAACAATCAAAAATAACGATATACTTGTACTTGCGGTACCTTCTGTATTCACCAGAAGCACAGCAGTAAAAATGGCTCCGTTTTGAAGGAAGCAGATAATTGTCTGTGTGGCAAAGGGAATTGAAGAAAACACTCTTATGACCATAATGTGGTAAGAGTGAGATACCTTGCGCTAGTCCTGATGTGCTTGGAATGGAGCTTGGAGGCTCCCTCAAGAATGTCATAGCACTTGCAGCAGGTGTCACGCGATCACAGAATCAAGAAAGATCTGATTGAGAATGTGAAGAAAATTATGGCTCAGATGTCGGATCTGCGAAGTGTCTCCGGAAAAGACTGGAAGACAGAAAGTCCATACATAGACCAGATCCTGTTGGATCAGGTAGAGATGGACACAGGCAAGGTTATATTGCGGATTTCTTTCTGCCAAAAAGTATTATTATGAAGTGTTGAGTGAGTTGACAGGAACTCAGATCCGCAGTGAGTATGAATTGATTTCTTTGATGAAAGAGCTTTCTTCTATAAAAAGAAGAATTCAGTCAGATCAAGGATGCATTTGCGGATGTGAAGATGAAAGGCTATGGAGTAGTCAGCCCGAAGAAAGAAGAGATTCATCTGGATGAGCCGGTAATCATCAAGCAGGGAAGCAGATATGGAGTAAAGATCCGTTCCGAGGCACCGTCGATCCATATGATTCGTGCGAATATAGAAACGGAGATCGCACCGATCGTGGGAAGTGAGAAACAGGCAGAAGACCTTGTTGCATATATAAAAAGAGAGCGAAAAGTCCACAAGGCGTCTGGGGAACAAAATATTTTTGGCAAATCAATTGAAGATCTTGTGATGGATGGTATGCGTAATAAGATTACGCTGATCAGCGAAGAAAGTCAGGTGAAGCTTCAGGATACTATGAAGAAGATCGTAAATGACAGCAATGGTGGTCTGGTCTGCATTATTATATAGTGATCGTGACTTTTTTTACAGGAAAATATGATAAGATAAACAGTAAGTAAAATATGCAAAAAGAAAGCGAGAATTCAGTGTTGCTGAATCACCAACAGAGAAAGATTCTTGAATTATTGTGTAAAACAGAACATGTGACTGCAGAGTGAACTGGCCGGTCAGCTTGGAATTGGCGTGAAGACGGTAAGAGTCAGGATCAAGGAACTGAATCCGGAGCTTGAGAAGAAAGGAATCCAGATTTTATCAAAGTCAGGTACGGATATTATTTGGATCCAAGACAGCCGGAAGGTATCGAAGGACTGCTGAATCGAAGGAGAATGAAGATCCGGTGATTCCGTCGAACAATCAGGAGAGAGTACATTTTCTCCTTGCATATCTTCTGAACAGAACGGAATATATCAAGTCAGAGGAGCTGTGTGATTTCCTTTACATTTCTAAGGGGACGCTGACGAATACACTCCGGCAGGTTGAGGAAACTTATCAGAAGTATGGTATTACAGTTCATAAGAAACCGGGATATGGTATCCGTGTGGAAGGCAGTGAATTTAATCTGCGTCAGTGTATGGTGGATGTCTTTGTAAAGCAGGACAGTCTGGAAGGGATTGGAAGACGGCATCAGACGGATGAGATCGAGACACTGGGGAAAATGGTCTATCAGTGTCTGAAGAAATATGAAAATCGAACTTTCTGAGATTGCTTACAATGACTTTGTGGAACATATTTATGTGGCGATGCGAAGGATCCGTCAGGAGAAATATGTTGAATCGCAGGCAGCGGATATGCTTGGAAGAAAAAGAAGCAGTTTGTGGAAGAACTGACAGAGCTGGTGGGGCACGCATTATCAGATTCATTTTCTCAGGATGAGAAGAATTATCTGACACTGCAGCTTGTGGGGAAGGTTTATATCGACAGTGAGACAGAACAGGAAAATTTCGTGATGCAAAGCGAGATCGACCGTCTTATTACTGAGATGCTGGAGATGATCTACAGGAATTCCATGTTGATTTCAGGAATGATTTTCATCTGCGTATGGAGCTGAACCGACATATGGTTCCGTTTGTCCTTCGTATGAAATATCATATGATCCTGCGAAACCCGATGCTGGAAGAGATCCGTAAGAATTATGTGCTTTCTTATACGATGGCGTCCCAGGCGGCAATTGCACTGGGGGAATATTTTCAGCAGTCGATTTCAGAAGATGAGATTGCCGGACTCGCAGAGGTTCTTGAACTGGCTTTGGAGCAGCAGGAGAATGAACAGAAGAAGTTTTCGATTCTGATCGTATGTGCATCTGGGAAGACGAGTTCAGAAATTCTCAGATATAAGTACAGCAGAGAATTTAAAAGTATATTGAAAAGATTTATGTATGTAATCTTTATGAACTGGAGAACTTTCCGTTTGAAAAAAGTGGATTATGTATTTACAACGGTACATATCTCTTCTTATGTACCGGTACCGATTTGGAGATTGGTTCCTTTCTGCAGGACAATGACATTGACAGGGTGAAAAAGCTTTTTGCAAGAGAGAGTAAGGTTTTTTGCAGAAATATTTTAAGAAGGAATTATTTTTTACGGATGTGGAAGGAAAGACGAAGGATGAGGTTCTGAAGAACCTGTGCCGGAAGGTTGAGCAGGAGAAGGACTTCCGGAGACATTCACTGCATCTGTTTTGAAGAGAGGAACTTACACCAACAGATTATGGTAATCTGGTGGCACTTCCAACCCGGGAGCGTGCCTTCCAGGAGCGTGCTTTTGTTGCAGTGGCAGTTCTGAAAGAACCGGTGTTCTGGTTCCGGCAGAAGGTGCAGGTCGTATTTTGACGGCGATCGGAAGGGAAGAGGATGAGAATCTGCAGCAGTTCTGAGGCAACGACAGATCTGATCCTTCGTCCGGCAGATGTGCGAATCTGATTCGTCATCCGGATTATGACAGGTTGATCCAGTTATTGCGCAGAGCAGAAGAATAAAATGTATTTAATCCCTGATGAATGTGATTATATGTTCAGTGATTCAAAAGGAATCCACATTGATTGTGGTCATTTTTGAGTGGAGCTTTTAAAAATATATGTTAAATTAAGGTCAGTCGAGGGACAGGAAAGGAAAATGACGATGAGACATCTAACATTGATCTGTATGGCAGGTATTTCAACGAGCCTCTTAGTGAATAAGATGAAACGGTTGATTCGGAATGAGAATTTTGAGATTGCAGTCACAGCGATGTCGGAACGTGCATTTCAGGGTTACACAGGTCAGACAGATGTTCTGCTGCTTGGTACCGCAGCTGGGACATCGGTTCGAAAGCCTGAAAAGAACAGTATGAGTCCAAAGGCATCCACATAGACAGGATTGATCCGGAGCATTTCGGGCAATGGATGCGAAGGCTGTACTGAGCAGGCATTTCAGACCTGTCTGGACAAATAGGTGATAAATAAAATGAATTAAAGATAGGAGAATGTATCATGGCATTCTTTTACTTATGTAGTACCAGGACAACGAAGGAATCTGTATAAGACCGGCAGGAATGTTTTGCAAAAGAAGGGGCAAAAGCTCTTGAGGGAGTTAAAGGTTACAATCGCTGGAAACGGGAAAAACAGCTGACGCTACAAGACTGATGGCTATCATGGCAGCATGGGTATCAAAAGGTATGGAAGTTGAAGTAACAGTTGAAGGTGAGGCAGCAAAAGCTGCAGCAGCTAAAGATGGAAGAGTTCTTCAAACAAACCTGTAAGAGAAAGTCATACATATACTCATTTAATTCTGTTTAAGAAAAGATGTTTTAACAGATCGATAATAAGGATTAGCCCTCGGAAGAAAGATCTGTCAGGACATCTTTTTTTGTTTTATTGATAAACGCTCTGCTTAGGATGCGCACTGCGGCGTATAATGAAAGGCGTCTGGATCGTTCGCCGCAGGCAGAAAGAATGTGCCGAGGCATGATTTTGTTCTAGTTGCACAAAAGTTTATTGTTCTGTATAATGAGAAAGTAATGAGTGGAGATAATAGCAGGATTAAAAAAGGGGCAGACAGAAGATGAAGCAGTTATTTTATCGTTAGATACAGGGGCGGCAAACAAAAGCAGATGTGGCAGCGGCAGCATCGCTCAAAAGAATGCTGGAGCAGGTTGGAATTGAAGTCCGGGCAGCAAAAGCATTTCAGAGGATAAAGAAATGTTGAAAACAGTGCTCTGTAAGCTGGCAGATGCGGAAATGGTTGAACTGGTTCTGACAACCGAGCGGTTGGATTCCTGGAGAAGCATTGTGCGCCGGATGCTGTGAGGGAGACATGAGTAAGACAGACAATCGCGGAGGCAAATGCCGAAAGGCCTGCAGGTGAGGAAAGTCCGGGCTTCATAGGGCAGGATGCCGGATAACGTCCGGTGGAGGTGACTCAAGGCCAGTGCAACAGAAATAAACCGCCTGTGCATTTTCTGCAGGTAAGGGTGGAAAGGCAGTGTAAGAGACTACCGCCTTGCTGGTAACAGGAAGGGCATATGTAAACCCCATCCGAAGCAAGACCGAATATAAGCAATGTGGCTGCCCGTCACGCTTAAGGTGGGTCTTGAACGCAGCGGTAACGTGATGCCTAGATAGATGATTGTTCAACGACATAACCCGGCTTATCGTTTTGCTCAATCAATGGAGGGAGTTTCTGTTTAGAAACTCCTTTTTGTATTCAGTTATTAATAATGCGGAAGAAGTTACTTTTGAGATAGATTCTTTTTGCAAGAGAAAAGACAACGGAGGAATTAAGACATGGGAATGAAAATTAATGCAGAATTACCATTACCTGCAAACCTGAAGGCGGAATACCCGCTTCCGAAAGAACTGGCAGAGATCAAGAAGAAACGTGATGCGGAGATTCGGGAGATTTTTGAAGGAAAATCCGATATATTTGTTGTTATCGTGGGACCTTGTTCTTCAGACAATGAAGATTTTGTGTGCGATTATGTGAATCGTCTTGCAAAAAAGTGAACGAGAAGGTATCAGACCGTCTGATGATCATTCCTCGTATTTATACAAACAAACCACGTACCACAGGTGAAGGATATAAAGGGAATGCTCCATCAGCCGGATCCGGATCAGGCTCCAAATTTGGTGGAGGGAATCATTGCAATCCGCAGAATGCATATCCGTGCCATCAAAAGACAGGACTGACATCCGCAGACGAGATGCTTTATCCGGAGAACAGAAGCTATCTTGACGATATCCTTTCTTATGAGGCAATCGGAGCCCGTTCCGTCGAGAACCAGCAGCACCGTCTGACAGCCAGTGGAATGGACATTCCGGTTGGTATGAAGAACCCGACCAGTGGAGACGTTTCAGTTATGATGAACTCCGTAATTGCTGCTCAGAACTCTCATAACTTCATTTACAGAGGAATGGATGTTACAACAGAAGGAAATGATCTTGCACATGTAATTCTTCGTGGTGGTGTTGACAAATATGGAACCTGTATTCCGAACTACCATTATGAGGATCTTGTCCGTCTGGTAGATGTTTATGCGCAAGAAAGACCTGAAAAATCCGGCAGCGATCATTGATGCGAACCATTCAAACTCCAATAAGCAGTTCAAAGAACAGATTCGTATTGTCAGCGAAATTCTTCACAGCAGAAGCTACAATGATGATGTGAAGAAGATGGTAGAAGGGAGTTATGATTGAGAGCTATCTCGAAGAAGGAACTCAGAAGATCCACGATCATATGACTTATGGCAAGTCTATCACAGATCCTTGCCTTGGATGGGAAGATACAGAGCAAGCTGATTTACAAAATTGCAGAAGAGTGTTAAAGGACCCGCTTTACCTCAGCCCGTTGCAATTTAAGAGCCAGGATAGATACCACATATGGTAACTGTTCTGGATTTATATTAGATCAGAAAATTTTCCCACATCTGATATAGATAGATAAACGATGGATTATCTGTCGGCTAAAATATTTTTCCTCGCAGTACTGGCATCTGTATACCTGATTCTCTTCATCAGTCAAGTACAAATACATGATCAAGTCCCTGCTCGATTGATGTGATACATCTTGGGTTCTTGCAGCGGATCACATTTTTGATCTTCTTAGAAGAGTCAGAGGTTTCTTGGAGATGAAATATTATGATCGATAAAACCGAGAATATCCAGATCCAGCGCTTCAATCGGACATTCCACTTTGATAATATCTTTTTGCCCATTTTATTACTTTTTGCATTTTTGATGATGGCAACGGAACAATCCAGATTGTCCAGCTTCAGATCATGATAAATCTGAAGACTCATTCCCGGCCTGGATATGATCCAGTACAAAGCCCTCGTGAATTCCACAGTTAATGTATTTTCTAACATTTTTATCCTTTCCTACCTCAGTCGTAATTCAGTCAACGTGAATGTCCAAAGGGTAAGGATCAGTGCCATACGGACATAGACACCATACTGTACCTGACGGAAATAAGCAGCACGCGGATCGTCATCCACTTCTACAGAAATTTCATTTACACTTGGAAGTGGATGGAGAACATACATATCATCCTTCGCAAGTTCCATTTTTTCTTTTGTAATATGTAAAAATCTTTCATACGTACATAATCTTCTTCGTTGAAGAATCGTTCTTTTTGGACACGGGTCATATAGAGAACATCCAGCTTTTTGGAAGGGCATCTTCTAAGACGGACTACTTCCTCGTATGGGCTGTTGGGACGGTTAAGGACATCCTGACGGATATACTCCGGAATCTTAATTCTTCCGGAGAAATGAAACAAAACGGATCCCCGGATAACGTACCAGTGCTGTTGATCAGAGAATGAACGGTTCGTCCGAATTTCAGGTCTCCACAGAGACCGATCGTCATATTTGTTAAGACGTCCCTTTAAATTGCGGATCGTCAAAAGGTCTGTCAGGCGTCTGGGTTGGATGCTGGTGTCCGCCGTCACCGGCATTGATGACCGGAATAGTGGAATACTGGCTTGCAACGATCGGTGCTCCTTCTTTTGGATGACGCATTGCACAGATATCTGCAAAGCAGGAAATGACACGGATGGTATCAGAAACGCTTTCACCTTTTGATGCAGAACTGGAGTCGGCGGAGGAAAATCCCATAACACTTCCACCAAGATTCAGCATTGCGGCTTCATGGCTCAGACGGGTACGGGTACTCGGTTCATAGAAGAAAGTAGCAAGTTTTTTTCCATCGCATGCATGGGCATATTTTTTTGGATTTGCTTCAATGTCCTTTGCCAGGTCAAGAAATTGGTCTAATTCTTCCACTGAAAGATCCAGTGGGCTTATCAAATGTTTCATCAGGAAACCTCCTTGTATTATAGAACTGTAAAATGTATATCTTATCGGAACTGTAATAAATCATCCACGCTTTTCTTTTGGAACTTCCGGGTCGATGTCAGGCCAACCAACAGCAATGAGTGCTGCAAGTTCGCGTTCTTCTGGAATCTCTAAAAGCTCTGTAATCTTGTCTTCATCAAAAATGCCCATAATGACAGTGCCAAGACCTTTCTTCTTTTGCAGCAAGGCAGAAAGTCTGACAGGCAGCACCTGTATCGAACATCTGCCAACGGTCTTCTTTTTTTGTAGAATAAGAACCGTCACGTTCAAAAACCGCACCTTCCTTTAATAAAAGTAACGGCAATCAGCATGGGGAGACTGCTGTATGATATTGGAATTATATACCGGGGTACAATCATCTGCGATTTTTTAAGAATAGAAGAATCATCAATTGCGATATAACGGGTGATCTGAGTATTTTTCCAAGAAGGAGAATAGGATGCCATAGATACGATCGATTCAATCAAAGAGTGATCGACAGGATCAGGCTTGTATTTTCGGATACTTCTGCGAGTTGTAATGCATTCATTCACATTCATAATATAACCCTCCTTTTAATTGATATTGCATTGTGACCGGTTACAGGAGATCACGGCGGAAACCTGTAAAGATCGAATCTATTTTTGTATAATGATATACTAAATTGGCGGTGGTTTCAAGAGCAAATTAAAGTATATGAGAAAGAATATAAGGGGAGATTTTTCCTCATTTCAGGGAACGTTCATTCTCCGATTAGAAATCTATCGTAGATTTTAAAGAAAAAATGTATTATACTAAAAATCAGTATGTGCAAAGGAGAAGAAAGATATGGCAACACTGGAAGAATTGAGAAACCAGCTTGATGAGATTGATAACCGTATGGCAGAGCTATATCAGATGAGAATGGATGTCTGCCAGCAGGTAGGTGAATATAAAGTAAAAAAGCCGGAAGAAAAGTCTATGACCGTCAGAGAGAAAAAAGACAAACTGGCAGATGTGGCTTCAAAAGTTGCAGGGAGAATTTAATAAGAAGGGAATTAAAGAACTGTATTCTCAACTGATGTCGATGAGCCGGAAACTTCAGTACCAGAGACTGGTAGAGGCAGGAGCATTAGGGCGGTTACCGTTTATTCAGATTCATTCCCTGGATAAAGGAAAATGCAAGAGTCGTATTTCAGGGAACAGAAGGGGCTTACGGGCAGGCGGCAATGAACCAGTTCTTTTGGGGAGGATGTGAATTGCTTTCATGTAAGAAACATTCCGGGATGCGATGGAGGCAATTGAAGAAGGGGCTGCGGATTTTGCAGTTCTTCCGATTGAAAATTCTTCGGCAGGTCCGGTGAATGAGATCTATGATCTGCTGGTTGAATTTGAAAATTATATTGTAGCAGAGACGATCCTTCCGGTTGTTCATACTCTTTCAGGACTTCCGGGAACAATAGGTTATCGAGATTAAGTGTTTATTCAAGGCAGAAGCACTGATGCAGACAACCGCGATTCCTGGATGACCATTCAGACTGGCAGCAGGATCAGTGTAGTAAATACAGCGATCGCAGCAAAAAAAGTACTGGAAGACCAGGATAAGGCACAGGCTGCAGTGTGCAGTACTTATGCAGCGAAAATTCATGGACTGGAAGTACTGGTGGATGCAGAGTATTAATGATGAGGCAGATAATTCAACCAGGTTTATCGTGGTTACAAACCAGAAGATCTTTCTGAAAGATGCAAGAAGATCAGTATCGAGTTTGAACTCCCTCATGAAAGCGGTTCACTTATATCATTCTTTCACATTTTATTTATAATGATCTGAATATGACAAAAATCGAGTCAAGACCGGTCGAGGGCAAGCAGTGGGAGTATCGTTTCTTTGTAGATTTTGATGGAAGTCTTGAGGATGCAGCAGTGAAGAATGCAATCAGAGGTCTGCGGGAAGAGGCAAGAAATTTCCGGATTTTGGGAAATTATTCCATAGACGGACAGATCTGAGAAAAAGAGCCTGCTGATCAGAATACTATTTTAAGCACAGAGACACAAAAGAAAGACGGAAGCTGGAAAAAGAGGTTATAAAAATGCGGACAAATGAACTGATGCTGTATAAAAATATGGAATATGGAGAGATTCTAAAGGATATCACATTTCTGATCGACCATTATGAAAGTGAGTATTACAACAGGGAAGACTTAAGAGCATTGTTATTTGATTGTATCAATGAACTTTTGGAATTATCAGTAAGTCATGGATTTGAGGGAAATCTCTGGCATACTTATCTTACCTTTCTTCTTGCAAGTGATGAGAATGCATACAGCACTTCCTGTGAGATTGTGGAGAAGTAAAAGGAAGTATCAATGAGATTGCATTGCATGATTTTAAAATATTTAAGGAATTATTTGACTATGATTTCAGTGCGATGGAAAAAGTCTGGATGCAGAATGTCTGAAGTCATTCATGGATTATCAGAAATGTAATGTCGGTGGGAAGGTTTTCAACCGCAGGATACGGGATCGGATCTGTGATTTGAGCTGCGACCTTGGTACAGCACAGGATGAAAAAGAGTTTAAAGTGATCCTGACACAGTTCTACAAAGAATTTGGTGTAGGTAAACTGGGTCTGCACAAGGCATTCCGGGTGGAGCATCCGGAGCATGAAGAAGTTCAGATCGAGCCGATCACGAAGATTGCACACGTACATCTTGGATGATCTGGTCGGATATGAAAATGCAAAAAAAAAGCTGATCGATAATACAAAAGCATTTGTAGAAGGCAAGAAAGCCAATAACTGTCTGTTATTCGGTGATGCCGGAACAGGAAAATCGTCTTCCATCAAAGCAATCCTGAATCAGTATTACGATCAGGGACTTCGTATGATCGAAGTGTATAAACATCAGTTTCAGGATCTGAATGATGTAATTGCTCAGATTAAGAATAGAAATTATAAATTCATTATTTATATGGATGATCTTTCTTTTGAAGAATTTGAAATTGAATACAAATATTTGAAGGCGGTAATCGAGGGAGGCCTTGAAAAAAACCGAAAATGTGTTGATCTATGCGACATCAAACCGCCGTCATCTGATCCCGAGACATTCCGTGATAAGCAGGATCAGAGATGAAGATAATGCATACAAATGATACAGTACAGGAGAAGCTGGCATTGGTTGCAAGATTTGGCGTTACGATTTATTTCGGTTCACCGGATAAAAGGCATTTCAGGAGATTGTAAGTGACGCTCGCCAAAAAAATGGAATCAATATGCCGGAAGAGGAGCTGCTTCTTGAGGCAAATAAATGGGAATTATCTCATGGCGGTTTGTCTGGAAGAACAGCACAGCAGTTTATTGATTATCTGGCAGGACGGGAGTAATGCATTGTGTGGAAGGCTTTTAGAGTCAAACAGAGCTTGGAAAATCGAATAACAGAAGAGTAAAACAAAGTGGATTTGGCAAAACGCTGATATCTGTACAGTTACTGATCGCACTTGTTGCGGTTATGCTGTTTTGTTCTGGATGTGCCGGGAAGATGAATGCAAAGAAGATTTTTCGTCAGTCTTCGGAAAATATGCAGAAAGTAACTTCTTCAGCAAACCATGTGGAGCTGGCAATTCAGATGTCTGATATTTTAAATCTGATGGAAGTAAACATGGAGATGGATCTGGAGAACACGACAGAGCCTCCGGCTGGTCATGCGAAAGGAACTGCCAGGGTGACGATCAAAGATTCTGAGGTATCTGCAGATCTGGAACTTTATCAGGTAGAGGAAGATGGAAAACAAGTGACATATAGTGGCACGAATGGATCCTGGAAGAAAGAGAGTGCAGAAGGAAGCAGCGAGAATCACCTTGGTATTGACGAAATATTTTTTGCACAGGAGGGGAAAGCGCTTGAGTCTTTCCACCTGTCTGAGCAGGGAGACAACAGTAAATGGCAAGGCATGTTATCAGTTGTATGGCGATGTAACAGGAACGGAGCTTATGGGTCTTCTTGGCAAAGAGATGGTAGAAGCATATCATCTGGTGAATCTCCCGGAGGAGGATGCAATCCGTAATTTGAAAATCCCTGTTATTTTTTGACATTTACAAAGAAGAACTGCTTCCGGCGAAGATCGTTGTAGACATGAGTGATGTAATGGGAGATTTATATAAGTCTTACGGAGACTACGAAAGTAAATCTTTACTCGATCGTGCTTCAGTTTTACGGACTATAACAAGGTGGATGAAATCCATGTTCCGGATGAAATAAAGAATTCTGCGAAATAAAAGAAACGTTGCCAGAAATCCTGTGGTTGATGGTATATAAAAAGAAGGAAGCTTCAGACCGGGCTCATGCCGCTGAAGTCTTCCTTCTTTTGTTAATACCACTATTTCATATTATACAGGTTTCATATTACTCAAGTTCTTCTATATTGCTGATATCGCTGTCAATCACCATGGAGTAATTTGTATAATAGACGACAAATCCAGGTTTTCCACCATTTGGTTTTTGACCTGTTTTTCTCCACGTAGTCAATCTCAACTTTATCGGAACCACGCATGCTGGAATAATAAGCTGCAAGTCTGGCTGCTTCTTCGAATGTACGGTCCGAAGTTCATCCCCATGTGTTTTGACAATGACATGGGATCCCGGAGCTTGTTTTGCATGGAACCACCAGTCATTTCCGACTGCAAAGTGGAATGTCAGTTCTTCA
>VOFH01003730.1_pt1 | contig 16728 bp, 28 predicted proteins | sample 5384091 | NCBI WGS metagenome assembly VOFH01 (sample SAMN12384727, study PRJNA508395) | human gut metagenome | isolation source: healthy gut G | host: Homo sapiens
GAAATTATAGAACTTGTAAATCTGGCAAAAGAGTATCCATTGCACGTTCGTTTCATTGAATTGATGCCGATTGGTATGTGGTACTGGCAAAACGGATTGAAGAGGAAGTTGTTCGTTCGTGGATCAAAGTATTTGGGCATGGAGAATTGAAGAAACCATAAATCATTAGGAAATGGACCATGGTGTTATTAGCATTGTAGTTGATTTCAAGGATATATTGGTTTTATTAGTTTTGTCACATGAATTTTGTGCAACTGTTCCTGTTTGCGATTGACTGCCGATGGTTTTTAAAACCATGTTTACAATATTCTTAAGTGGATGATTCAGCAGAGCCACTCAAAAAACATGATGTAGAAGAAGTAAGACATCGTATTGCAAATATGGTTTATCATAAACCAAAATCTCATGCATTTTTTTTATCCGAAGATAATAAGGATAAGGAAAACAAAACCAATGTCAAAAATAGGAGGTTAAGATGGGGAAAAGTTGTTGCAGTATGTATAAGTCCCAAAGAGGGACAGTAAAACAAAATGGGGGAAAATACATTTAATAAAGGATTATAGGATTGAACATGATGCACATGCAGGTAATTGGCATCGACAGGTAAGTTTGTTGTCGTATGAGCGTATTCGTGCCTTTAATGAAAAAGGTGCCAATGTAGAGGCAGGGCATTTGGAGAAAATATTATTGTGGAAGGTATTGATTTTTGTAAATCTACCTGTTGGTACAATCATGAAATGCAAGGATGTAATTTAGAACTTACACAGATTGGAAAAGAATGTCATACCCATTGTGAAATTTATAAGCGCGTATGGGTGAATGCATCATGCCAAAACAAAGGGGTATTTGCGAAAGTTTTACAAGGTGGAGATATTCAGATAGGAGATGAGTTTTATGTATCAGGCAGCGATACTGATTGCTAGTGATCAAGGATATGCAGGAACACGAGAAGATCTCTGTACGCCTTATTTAAAGGAATTGTTGAAAGAGCAAGGCTATGAAGTGGTTGACTGTAGAATATTGCCAGATGAGCAGCAGCAATTGGAAGAAGCAATGAAAGATATTTGTGATAACATAAAACCACAGCTTTTACTAACAAGTGGAGGGACAGGTTTATCACCAAGAGATTGTATGCCGGAAGCTACTGTGGCAATTGCACATCGTATGGTACCGAGGAATTGCGGAAGCAATGCGTGCCTATTCTATGCAATTTACAAAACGTGCCATGTTTTCAAGAGCGGTTGCAGCTACAAGAAAACAAACGTTGATCATTAACCTTCGAGGAAGTCCCAAGGCAGTTAAAGAATGTATGGAGGCAATCATTGAAGAACTTCCACATGCTTTAGGAATCATGATGAATATAGAAAGGAATTGTGCAAGAAAATGAGAAAAAAAAAAGGAATGAGTAGATTGTTATTTGCGGGAATGTTAGCTCTTATGTTATGTGCTTGTTCCAATACAGGAAAAAGAAAAAGAAGAAATTACTGTGTTGGCAGCTGCCAGTATGAAGGATGCTTTGGAAGAAATTAAAACGATGTATCCAAATGAAAATATAGTAATCAATTATTCTTATGGGGCAAGTGGAACACTGCAAAACCAGATAGAACAGGGAGCACCAGCCGATATTTTTATATCTGCAGCAGATAAACAGATGGATACTTTAGAGGAAAAAGGCAAAATTGATGCGGATACAAGAGACGTATTACTGAAAAATGATTTGGTTTTGATTGCTGGAAAAGATAATACAGCGATCAAAGAGTATTGATGATCTAGAAAAGACAGTGTAAAAACGATTGCTGTGGGTGAGTTTGCCAGTGTGCCTGCTGGCCAGTATGCAAAAGAAGCGCTGGATTCTTTGCGTGTGTTTGATACAGTGAAAGATAAAATTGTATATGGTTCAGATGTTCGAGCGGTTTTAAACTGGGTTGAAACATCACAGGCAGATTAATGGAATCGTTTATGGAAGTGATGCGAAAAGCAGTGATTTAGTACGTGTCGTTGATAGCTTTCAAAAGACTCACATAAAGAAATTCGCTATCCTATAGCAATTATCAAAGATAGCAAACATAAAGAAGCCGCAAAAAGAATTTATGGAATATCTGCAAAGTGATGATGCTAAAAACGTGTTTAAAGATAATGGATTTCAGGTAGAATAATATGTTTCATTCACCATTTTTCATTTCTTTAAAAATTGCTTTATTGGCAACATTGCTTGTGTTTATTAGTGGTTTATTTCTTGCATATAAGTCTTTGCACTGGAAAAAAGCAAGAAAGATCATGGATATTATCTTTTTTGCTGCCGATGGTATTGCCTCCTACAGTGATTGGATTCTTCTTGCTGCTGTTTTCAGTAAACAATATCCTTTTGGACAGTTTTTTAGACAGTGTGGGAATACAAATCATATTTAGCTGGTGGGGAGGCGTCTTTGCTTCTTTCATAGTTGCATTTCCATTGATGTATCGTAGTGTACAAAGTGCGATGGAACAAATGGATGAAAATTTATGCCTTGTGGCAAGAACATTAGGAATGAAAGAAATAACGATTTTTTGGAAAATTGTTATACCAAATTGTATACCGTGGATTGTTTCTGGAATCCTTCTTGCGTTTACCAGAGCCTTTGGTGAATTTGGCGCAACGATTATGGTAGCAGGAATATTCAGGAAAAACACAAACTATATCGATGGCAATTTATTCTGCGATGCAATCGGGTGATTTTCAAACTGCCTATATCTGGGTAGCGTGTATTTTGTTGTTCTCTACTGCCTGCATCCTTGTTATGCAGTATGTTACTTCTTATAAATGGAAGAAGGTAGAAAAATGAAATTATCGATACATATCAAAAAACAGCTTCGCTCTTTTTACTGCAGGTAGATTTAGATTGTGAAGATGGCGTGTTTGCACTGTTAGGGCCTAGTGGCTGTGGAAAAAGTATGACATTAAAATGTATTGCGGGAATAGAAACACCGGATGAAGGTTATATTGCTATCAATGATGTTGTTGTGTTTGATTCTAAACGTCATATCAATGTTCCTATTCAAAAAAAGACACTGTGGCTTTATGTTTTCAAAACTATGCTTTATTTCCAAATATGACAGTAAAAGAAAATATCGCATGTGCAGTTCAAGATAAAACAATACGTAAACAGAAAACAGAACAGATCATGAAAACTTATGATTTAATGGAATTGGCAGATGTATACCCGTCGCATTTATCGGGTGGACAGGCGCAGCGCTGTGCTTTTTGCAAGAACCATGGCCTCCAATCCACAAATTTTATTACTAGATGAACCGTTTTCTGCTATGGACAAGTATATAAAAAAGAAATTAAGTTATGAATTGCAGCATCTTTTAGAAACCTTTTCTGGATGTGTTATTTATGTGTCACATGATAATGAAGAAGTGTATTCTTTAGCTGATCAAATTGCTTTGTTGAATCATGGAAGGATTGTGGAAAAAGGGAAACAAGGAAAAAATATTTCATCACCCTGAAACCGTTTATGGAGCTATCCAGGCAGGATATGAAAACATATCTGAGATTGAAATACTTGATTCGTATACTTTTTATGCGAAGGACTGGGACATGGTATTAAAAAGTGATATAGCTTTAAATACTTCATATACACATGCTGCGATACGTGCAGAAGATATATGCTCACAAAAACAATCTGAAAACAGTTATGAGATAGAGGTTGTAAAAACAATTTCGAATTTAAATGGAACTTATAGTTTGTAAGAAACAAGGGCACTTTTTGCAAAATGGCTGCTATGTAAAGAAGAATGTATTACAAAGCAGAAACAGATTGTTTTTCCAAAACAATGTTTATGTGTGTTAAAGAGTAAAAAACTGAGTGTTGATTGAAAAACTACTCAGTTTTTTTAACATTGCATAATAAAATAAGAAATTAACTGTATAATTTTCTGCTTTTTGTTCTTTTGACATGGAGTGAAAAAACTTTTGTAATTCACTTCGCACTTCTCTATCTGTATGAAATCCTAATATATGATTAGGATCAAGGTTTAAAAGTCTTGCGATTCTACAAAAATCATCAATTCTCCAAGTTGTTCTTCCGTTTAAGTAACTGTTCAAAGATTGAGGAGACATATGCATCTTTTTCTGCTATTTCTTTCTGTGTTGTATCATGGAAAGAAATAGCTTCTTTGATTACTTCCCGCATTGAATTAAAAAGCATCTTTTTTTCTTCATGATTTCCTACCTCCTGGGATAAAATTATACTAGATAAGTGATGTTTAGTAGCTTATAATAAATGAAATTGATAATAAAATTAAATAAAATAAAAAGAAATGCTGTATTTCTAAATAGTGTCTATACCTTTTTAAATAAGAAGAATATTCTAAAAACAGGGGGTAAATATATGCGAAAAAATAATATATCTTCTGTTTGTAATGGTTTTATGCGTGGGAATATTTTTGATATATTTTATCAACTATCTATGCTTTCTATAGTGATTCCAAAAGAAAGGGTATTAAAAAAGTAGGTTTACGTTATAATTACAGTATTGGTTTAGGAGTGTGCAGGATGAATAAAAAATAATAGATAAATATACAAAAGAATATGGCGTACGTTTTTCAAGACGACAAAAAGAAAAGCTTCTTTGGCGTTGTTTGAGGATATGAAAGATGCAGGTTATGAAGGTACAATGATAAGTGGAAGAAAAGTATTTTCAAAAGCAGAAAATTATTTGTTTGGAAATATAAAACGATGAAAACAGTCATCGTTGTACCCTTTGATACACCTCAGCACTGTTTTTGGAGAAGAGTTCCTTACTACCCTTTAAATGGGAATAAATCTGCAAATAAAAAAAGTGTGCTTCCTATGTGTGCACCAGTTATTTTGTTGTATTTGATGGTTTTTGTGATGCTGTGGATTGCGGATCATTTTGTTACATCACCACAATTGGCTTTTTGGGATTTCTTTGTTTATATATTTTCTAATCTTTTTTCCTTTTGTATCTTATGACAATTGGAATTGCGAATCGCAACAATTACAATCGATATTCTTTGTCTGTGGCAACAGCGATAGAACTGGCACAGAAACTAGGAAAAGATGAAAAAAAAGAAAAGTTGGATTCCTGTTTACGGATAAAAATAAAACAAGGTATTATGGAGCACAGCTTGCAGTTGACAAATTTATACAAGAAAACAAAAATCCAGATTTTATTTGTATTGATTGTATTGGTGAAGGATCTGTTATTCAGATTGGATATAATCCGAATATGCGAAAAATGGCTGTAAAATTAAAACAAAAAGAGAACATCGATTTGGTTAAGTTATCAGAATCAATGCGTATGCAAAATGCGATGGGAGTATTTTCTCATGCAGTTGTTATCGCAAGAGGGGATTTGGATAAAGATAATGAGTTATGCTTAACAACAACATGTACTTCAAAAGATAAACATATAGAAGAAAGTATGGCAGATGATGTAGTGGAAATGCTTTATAACTATCTTTGTAAACTTTCTTAATTGGAAGGAGGCTTTTTTATGCTTCGTAAAATTTTATCTTTGTTACATAATAAAATCTTTATTGTTGGGGTATTGATCCTTATTCAGCTGGCAGTGTTTTTTGGTATTGTCTTTAAATTAAGCGAATACTTCGTGGCAATTTATTTCTTTTTGATTGCCCTTAGCTTTATCATTAGTATTTATATAGTAAATAAAGATGATAATCCGACATATAAAATGACATGGGTCATGTTGATCATGGGGCTCCCTGTTTTTGGCGGTTTGATTTATTTGTTGTTTGGCGGTCAGAAAGTACCTAAGGAACTTCGTGTTCGTGACAATGAAGCGGCAAAAAAATATAAGGGGAATTTTTTGGCAGAATGCAGAAATTATGGAAGAATTGCAGGAAGAAGATTCAAATGCATTTAAACAGGCAAATTATTTGTGGAAAAATGCACGTTTTCCAATTTATAAACAAACAGAAACAACATTCTTTCCAATTGGAGAAGAAAAGTTTAAGGCAATTGTAGAAGAATTGAAAAAGCGGAAAAATTTATATTTTTAGAATATTTCATTATTGCCCCAGGTATTATGTGGGATACGATTTTGGATATTTTGATTCAAAAAGTGAAAGAAGGCGTAGAAGTTCGTGTGCTGTATGATGATTTTGGATGTATTACAACGCTTCAGCCTGATTATGCACAGGTTTTATGTAAATTAGGTATTAAGACAAAGGTGTTTAATCCGATTCGTCCAAGACTGGCTATTCAGATGAACAACCGCGATCATCGTAAAATACTTATTATTGATGGAAAAGTTGGAATGACAGGTGGAATTAACCTTGCGGATGAATATATAAATAAAAAGAACGTTTTGGACATTGGAAAGATTGCGGCGTCATGTTGAAAGGGGAAGCTGTATGGAATCTTACGATGATGTTTTACAGTTTTGGAATTACGATGAAGATGTAAAAGATGACTTTTTCCAATATAAAGCAGAAAATATGAATTTTAAAAACGATGGTTTTGTACAGCCTTATAGTGACAGTCCTACGGATTCTGAAAACATAGGGGAATATACACATATCAATATGATTAATGGTGCGAATTCTTATGTGTATGCGACCACACCTTATTTAGTTATTGATAATGAAATGAAAACAGCATTGATATTAGCTGCGAAAAATGGAATTGATGTACGTATCTTAGTTCCTCATATTCCTGATAAATGGTATGTGTTTATGGTAACACGTTCTAATTATCGTTCATTAATTGAAGCTGGTGTTAAAATTTATGAATATACACCAGGTTTTGTACATGGAAAAACGTTTGTAGTAGATGATAAGATGGCAGTTGTTGGAACGGTAAATATGGATTATCGATCTTACTATCTTCATTATGAATGTGGTGTATGGTTTTATAAAAGCAAAGTTGTTATGGATGTTAAGAAAGACTATTTGGAAACTTTGGAAAAATCACAGCAGATTACTTTAGAAGATTGTTTAAAGGTAAAACTTCCAGTTCGTATCTTGCGCTCTATTTTAAATTTATTTTCTCCTATGATGTAAAAAGAGAAATTGCAGATGAAAAGAAAATAGATTTGGAAATAAGGCCATATGTTGAAGCTGACTTAAAAATCATACTACAACTGTTTAAAGATACGATTTATACTGTTAACAAAAAAAGATTATGACAGCAAACAGCTTGCAGCGTGGGTGGAAGGCATGAATGTGGAAAAAGTTTAAAACTAGTTTGTTATGCCATGAAACGCTGGTAGCCTGTATCAATCATCAGATTGTTGGGTTTGCGGATATGGATAAAACTGGATATTTAGATCATTTGTATGTGCATAGGATCATCAAAGAAAAGGAATTGCAAGTGCATTGTGCGATGCTTTGGAAAAACAAAGCAAGGCGCTTGGTTTTGAAACGCATTCCTCCATAACAGCTTGTCGTTTTTTGAAAAAAGAGGTTACAAGATCATTAAAAAACAGGAAGTGTTACGTAATGATACATATTTGACCAATTTCGTTATGAAAAAAGAAAACTTTACAATATTAAAAAATAATTATAATTTTATCGTTGAGGTGTGATAGTTATGAGTAAAAAATTGGATTGATTTGTGAAGGCGGAGGAACAAAAGCAGCATATACCTGCGGTGTTTTACAGTGCTTTCTAGATAATGATATTAATTTTCCATATACTGTTGGAATTAGTGCAGGAGCAGAAGTTTTGTTGCCATTTGTCGCAAAACAAAGAGAACGACTTCGCTTTAGTGGTGTTGAGGCAGCTAGTGATCCAAAAGCAATAGGACTTTCTCCCTTACTTCATGAAAAAGGAGTCTTTGGGATTGATTATGTTTGTAAATTTATTGAAAAACATGAACCACTGGATTATAAGACGTTTATGAAAAATCCAACAAAACTGGATATTGGTGTTTATAATATGGATAATGATCAGGTGGAATATTATCCAAAAGAAGATTTTGATCGGAAGAACAAAATCTTATGAAAGCATCCTGCTCTTTGTTTTTGTTAACTAGACCTGTTTATTTTAAAGGACATAAATGTATGGATGCAGGTCTTGTTGATATGATTCCAATTGAACAAAGTATTCGAAATGGGATGGAAAACATGTTTTTATTTCTACAAAAGAAGAAAATTATATTAGAAAGCCTGCACCTAAATGGCAGTTGATGTTAGCTTCTTTATTCTATCCTGGAAATAAAAAAGTAAAGAGTTTTTACGAATCCGTCATGAGAATTATAATAAACAATGGGGAATTGTGAAAGATTTGGAAAACAAAGGAAAAGCACTTGTGTTAAGACCAAGTGCAGATTATGGTGTAACACGGTATACACATGATAAAGATTTGTTGCAGAAGTGGTTTGATTTGGGATATGAGGATACAAAAAACAGACTTCCGCAAATAAAAGAATTTATGAACAATTAAGAGCTAGTTATAAGCTCTTTTTTTTGAGAATTGTTTTTACTAAAAAGAGGTAAAATTAAGGATTGAAAAAATTATAAAAAGTTGTTGACATAGGGATAGGAGGATGGTATTATATTAAGGCATTCGATGGAAGACGGGCCTGTAGCTCAGGTGGTTAGAGCGCACCCCTGATAAGGGTGAGGTCGTTGGTTCAAGTCCATTCAGGCCCACCATCGAATTTAATATACATATGGGCTGTTAGCTCAGCTGGGAGAGCACCTGCCTTGCACGCAGGGGGTCAGCGGTTCGATCCCGCTACGGTCCACCATGATAAACTAAAAAGATTCCACATGGAATCTTTTTTTACATTTAGTAAGGTTAAATGGATTCTCTTTTTAATTGGTGGAGTGTTTAATTAAAAAAATAAAGCACTAGCTATTATATGTTTTTTGATTTGTGGTATAGTAAGCTAGTAAAATGAGGAAGTGTTTATTATATGAGAAAACAAATTATCATATGCATACTTATCGATGTATGCATGCTTTGAACTGATGAAGAGTATGTCTTAAGTGCAATTAAAAATGGTTATGAAGAAATCGGATTTTCTGATCATTCCCCCGAAATATGATAGCAATTTTGTTGCACATATGCGTATGAAGGATAGTCAGTTTCACGACTATTATAGAAGCGTTTCTGCTTTAAAAGAAAAATATAAAAATCAGATTTCTATTAAAATAGGTTTAGAATGTGAATATTTTCCTAAGTATATGCCTTGGCTAAAAGAATTGTTAAAAGAATATCATTTGGATTACATCATCTTTGGCAATCATTATTATAAAACAGATGAGGATAGAGTGTATTTTGGTACAGCTTGTGAGAAAGACGATATGCTTGAAAATATGTTGATGAAGCAATTGAAGGGATGAAAAACAGGATTGTATTCCTATTTATGTCATCCAGATTTATTTATGAGGACGAAGAAAAATTTGATGAATTTTCAAAACAGCAGAGCTATCGTTTATGCCAAAGGGTAAAAGATATGGATATTCCCTTAGAATATAATTTAGCAGGTGCAGCATATAATGACATTATGAATACTACACAGTATCCTCTCCTGAATTTTGGAAAATAGCTGCAGAAGTAGGGAATAAGACTATTATAGGTGTTGACGCTCATGAACCCAAAGCAATGGAAAACAATAAGTATCGAGATGAAGCGATTTCTTTTTGGAAGGGCTAGGTATTAATATTATAGATACGATTAAGTTTCATCAATTTTAACAAAGAGATAGGAAACGTATTTCATAGAAGAAGATTTTACAAGATGCGATAAAAAAAAGTTTAAAATTTTTGATAAAATTCTGTTGACTTTAAAACATTTTGAATATAAACTATTAAATAGGCACTTATGCCTTTGTAGCCCCGAAAACTACATAGGAAAGGAAGTAAAAAATATGCGCCAAACAACTTTTACAAAACCTGCTGAAGTAGAACGTACTTGGTACGTAGTAGATGGAGCAGGAATGACTTTAGGTCGTTTATCTACTGAAGTAGCATCAGTGTTAAGAGGAAAACACAAACCTACTTACACACCAAACGTTGACTGTGGAGATTTCGTTATCGTAATCAACGCTGACCAAATCGTTATGACAGGAAACAAATTAGAAACTAAGAAATACTACAACCACTCTGGTTATGCTGGAGGACTTCGTACACGTACTGCACGTGTTATGAAAGAAAACTATACTGTTGAATGGGTTGAAAGATCAATTTATGGTATGTTGCCTCACACAAAACTTGGAGACAGAATGCGTAGACACTTGTTTGTTTACACAGGTAGTGAACATCCACATGCAGCTCAGAAACCAGTTGAGCTGAAAATCAAAGGGTAAGGAGGAATAAGAAATGGCAGCTAAGAAAAAATTCAGTAACTTACAATGGTACAGGACGCCGTAAAACTTCTGTTGCTCGTGTCTTCATGACTCGGGTAAAGGTAATATTGTTGTTAATGGTAAAACATTAGAAGAATACTTGCCACTAGAAACTTTGCGTATGGTTGTTCGTTCACCACTTGAATTAACTGAAACTTTAGAACAATTTGATATCAAAATCAATGTTAAAGGTGGAGGATACACTGGTCAGGCTGGTGCTATGCGTCACGGTATTACACGTGCTTTGATGGAAGCAAGTGCTGATTATCGTCCTGCATTAAAAGCAGCTGGATTCGTTACTCGTGATCCACGTGCTAAAGAACGTAAAAATACGGTCTTAAAGCAGCTCGTCGTGCTCCACAGTTCAGCAAGCGTTAATCAAAACAAATACGAAGAAAGATTCAAGATTATCTTGGATCTTTTTTTTGTAATTAAAATTGAGAAAAACTATTGAAGTTAACATGGAAAAATTGTAAAATATGCTTTCACCGTAGGAAGGCAGGGGTAATGCCTTAATCCAAATATTCCATTGGCGGGATTAAGAGTGGTATACCATTCTTTTTTTTTTTTTTAGATAAGGGAAATTAAAATGAACACTAATATTCCATTAACATTAGAAGAACAAATTAAATTAATGAAAAAATATGTTGTCTTTAAGAATAAAGTCAAATTAGAAAAAATATTATCGTAAATGCTAGAAATAATGTTATTAAAAATGTTAATAATGAGTTAATTAATGCATATTGGAATATAGGACGTATCATAGTTGAGGATGAGTTAAAATCTGAGCGTGGCGAATATGGGAAAAAGCAATTACTTACACTATCGAAGACTCTTACAAATAAATTTGGGAAAGGATTTTCTCGAGCAAATCTTCAAAATATGAGATTACTTTATTTGAAATATCCAAATTGCTAGACACTGTCTAGCAAATTAAGCTGGTCACATTACTGTGAATTACTGTATATATCAGATGATGATAAACGTAGTTTCTATGAAAAGGAAGCGATTAATGCAAATTGGTCAGTAAAGAGAGTTAAAAAGACAAATAAGCACTTCATTATTTGAAAGATTGTTGTTATCAAATGGCGAGGCTAACAAAAAAGAGGGTTCTTGAATTAGCGTTAAGAGGAAATGAAATCGCAAAGCCAGAAGACATAATAAAAGATCCTTATGTCTTTGAGTTTCTGGGGCTTCCAGAAAATAAACCGATGATGGAATCTGATTTAGAAGAAGCTCTTGTTAGACAAATTGAAAAGTTTCTTTTAGAACTTGGGAAAGGATTTATGTTTGTAGGGACTCAGCAAAGGGTAACTTTTGGAAATACGCATTATTATGTTGATATGGTTTTCTATAATAAGATTTTAAGATCATATATATTAATTGAATTAAAGACAATTAAATTGATGCCTGAAGCAGTTGGGCAACTTAATATGTATTTGAATTATTATGCAGCAGAAATTAATGATGAAAATGATAACCCACCGATTGGTTTGATTTTATGTACTGATAAGGGGAATGTTGATATGCAGTATGCATTAGGAGGTCTGAGTAATAATATTTTTGCATCAAAATATGTCACATATATGCCTGACAAGGAACAATTGATTGCTCAGGTTGAAGCTGTATTATCATCTAATGATGATACAGAATAAATGGGTGTGAGTCTTTGTGAGTAGTTAAGTCAATACAACACGTATGCAACAAAACAGCTAAAAAAGTTGATTTTATCATATGTCGGAGTTCTCTAAACGTTAATCAAAACAAATATGAAGAAAGATTCAGGATTATCTTGGATCTTTTTTTATTGATAAGTCTTTTATTCTGTCTATATAAAAATTAAAATATAAATCATTTATGAATATTTTTTTAAAGCTGTATATAATATATCTATAAGTTAAAAACACAGTCGTTTATACTCATAGATAATAATTGATTTTATAAGGTAAAAGGCTTATTATATCTATAAGTACAAACATTTTCACTTATAGATGGAGGTATAATATGATTAATCGAGATTTTTATTTAGAAGAAATTAAATCTAGTATGTGGGACGGACAAGTAAAAAGTAATCACTGGTCTTAGAAGATGTGGGAAATCAGTTCTTTTATTTGAATTATTTAGAGATTATCTTATATCAACAGGAGTATCAGATAAAAATATTATTGCTATTTCACTGGATCAAAGAAAATACTATAAATATCGTAATCCTATTCTTTTATGTGATTATGTTGAATCGGTTATAAAAGATGATGACAGTAAGTATTATGTGTTTATTGATGAAATTCAGATGAGCATAAAAACTATTGACAAAGAAAATGGCAATATTGAAGTAACTGTTTATGACATGCTAAATGAATTAAAATCATATAAGAATATAGATGTATATGTTACAGGTTCAAATTCTAAAATGTTGGCAAGTGATATCTTAACTGAATTTAGAGGAAGATCAACTCAAATTCATGTTTATCCTCTATCTTTTGAAGAGTATTATTCATATAAGGGTGGAGATGAAAGAAAAATGCTTAGAAGAATATATGCTCTATGGAGGAATGCCAAAGGTTAACACAATTAAAAGATGATAATGCTAAGAAAAAATATTTGTTATCACTTTATGAGGAAGTCTATATTAAAGATATTAAGGAAAGGAATCGTATAGAAAGGGAAGATATATTAGAAGAAATTCTTGACTACTTATCTTCACAAATCTCATCTTTAACAAATCCTACAAAAGTCATAAAATGCCATTTCTAATGAGAAGAAAGAGAAAATAGACAATATTCTTGTTAGTCATTATATTAATCATTCTGTTAATGCTTTTTTAATCTTGATAGCAAAAAGATATGATATAAAAGGGAAATCATATTTTAAATACCCGAATAAATATTATTTTACAGATGTTGGACTTAGAAATGCTAGACTAAATTTTAGACAATTTGATCCACGGTCATTTAATGGAAAATATCATATATCTTGAGTTGATAAGAAGAGGTTACTCAGTTGATGTAGGAGTCGTATATGATCGTACAAATAGAACTACAGCTGTAAAAAGAAGTAGACTTTGTGGTCAATGATGGTGATAAAAAGAATATATATTCAATCAGCATTAAGAATGGATGAAGAAGAAAAAAATAAATTCTGAATTGAATTCTTTGAAACTAACGAATGACTTCTTTAAAAAGATTATCATTAGGAATGATATATCTCATAATTATTATGACAATCACAGGATTTATCATTGCAGTTTAATTGATTTCTTGTTAAATAGAGTTGAAATCTTTTAAAACTCCTAAGAAGCTATTGCTATTAAAGAATAGTGATATGTTGTTATAAGATGCTTTGACAATGCAATACGTATGCAACAAAAACGCTTTTAAAACCCTTGTTTTATAAGGCTTCGGAGTTCTCAAAACGTTGATTTTGGGAATATTCAAAACAATTCAAAGAAACTCAAATCAATCATCAAAAGCCTTTATTTATCGGCTAAGACTCGATTTGAGTTTTTTTGTATATTTATCAATTAAAAACGGTAAGCGATAAATATGCGAAACGTAAGATACAATATTCTAACCCCATATTCTCAAATATGCGAAAAAGACTCAGATATCATCAATGGTTTTGAGTTTCCCATTCCTTCATTTTATCTTCTAACAAATCATAATTACAGTAACCAAATTTAATTTCTTTGGTTTTCTTCTGATGAAGAATAATGCTAAGTGTTTTATAAAAATTAAAAAAGGAAGGATTATGCATCCCTCCACACTTTAACGCCCTACACTTATGGCGGTAGGAGCCGTACTGTTTGCAGTATTTCTACCTTCAACATACAATTATGCACGCATATGTCAAAAGATTTAAGTATATATTATGATAATTATAGTATATGTAAAATATATACACTTGTTTACAAAATATTAAATATGTTTAATCTAATTTCCATCTCATTCTTGTAAATTCCAGAAAACAAGCCGATAAAGATCATGTGTATTGCTTGAATTAAAGACGATTAAATTGATGCCAAAAGCAGTTGGACAACTTAATATGTATTTGAATTATTATGCAGCAGAAATAAACGATGAAAATGATAATCTTCCATTGGTTTGATTTTGTGAACTGATAAGGAACAATTAATTGCTCAGGTTGAAGCTGTATCATAATCTAATAATAATGCAGAATAAGCGGATATAAGTTTTGTGAGTAGCAATGGCAATGCAGCAGGTATGCAATAAAATTGCACTAAAGTGCTAATTTTATCATGTTTTACAATTCTCAAAATGTTAATCAAAAATTGTGGATATAATATTTCATACAAGTAAATAATGATAGAGAGCGTCATTTTTTTATGCAAGTATTTTGTTGCTTGAAGGAATGATAGCACAAATGTGACAATAAAATACTCCATCTTTATTGTTAAAAGATATATCTATAACTTTAGTTTCATGTCTATATATTGTGTTAGCTATAATACATCATAAGAGAAATCAGGAAGTATCCCAAGATATTTCGGTTGAGTATGCAAATTGCTTTTTAAAATGACACTCTTGTATGATGATTATAAGCAGTAATGATATGAATGGAGGCTTGTTATGAAAACAATAAAAGGTTGGGTAGGAACTTATGCACCAAGCAAAAGGAGTTTACTCTTTTTGTATTTGATACTGAAAAAGATAAATTTATAGAAACAAGTGTATACTTTGAAACAAGAGATGCAAAATATTTATCATATGATTATAATCGTTTTGTATTTCAATACAGGAAGAAGCTGCAGGTATATGTGTTTTGAAAGATGGACAAACATATAAAGCCGGAAAAGAAAGCTGTATGGCATGTTATGTTGGACAAGATAAAACTTATATATATACAGTTAATTATCATGAAGGAACACTGATTCGCTATTGTTTTGAAAATCATCAGTTAGTGGAAGATAAAAAAAGTTGAGATTCAAGAACATTCAGGGAGCACATCAGGCAATTTTAACGAAGTCGCATGTATATGTGCCATGTCGTTTATTAGACCGTATATGTGTATGATCGTGATACTCTGGAATTTAAAAAGAGTTCTTTCTTTATTTCAAAACATACAGGGATTCGCCATGGTGTTGCAAGTCATGATGATCATATATTATATATGGTTAGTGAAGATAGCTGTGAAGTGTTTGCTATTGATTTAGAGACTAATACGATTTTAAAGAAAATCTCATTGCTGAAAGAGAATGAAAAAGGCGGAGGAGCTGCAATTCGTTTGAGTCAAAATGAAAACGATTGTATATATCCGTTCGTGAAGTAAATCGTGTCTATGTTGTAGATACACAAAGTTTTGCGATTTTACAGGTGATTTCAAGTGGAGGCGATCATCCTCGCGATATCAATCTTTCCCTTGATGATCGTTACTTGTTTGTCGCAAATCGAAATAGTGATAATTTGAAGTTGCGTTTGCGGATTGAAAAAAATGGTTTATTGGAAGAAAAAGATACAGTTGATGCCATAGCAAGGTGTAAGTATTGTGTGCTATGAATAAAAGAGAGGAGGATGTATATGAATCAGATAGGTATTATAGGATTGGCTGTCATGGGGAAGAAGTTTAGCTTTGAATATGGCAGATCATGGATATAAAGTAGCAGGATATAATCGCAGTTATGAAGTCACAAAACAAATGGTGGAAAAAATCCCCATGAAAACTTTATCCCTTATGAGACATTGGAAGAGTTTGTAAAATCTTTGGAAAAACCGTAAAGTAATGCTGATGGTAAAGGCAGGAAAAGCAGTAGATGCTGTGATTGAACAACTGCTTCCGTTGCTTTGAAAATGGCGATATTATTGGCGGATGGCGGTAATTCATTCTTTGAAGATACATGGCCGCAGAGAGGCATATGAAAAGACAGGGTTGCATTATTTTGGAATTGGTATTTCAGGTGGTGAAGAAGGCGCTCGAAAAGGACCAAGCATTATGCCAGGGGGATTGTGCCAGAAGCATATGAAGAAATTGATCCATTTTAGAAAATATTGCGGCTAAGAGGAAGATGGCACTCCATGTTGTACGTATATTGGTGAAAATGGAGCTGGTCACTATGTAAAGCATGGTGCATAACGGAATTGAATGCGGATATGCAGCTGATTGCAGAGGCTTTATCTTGTTTTAAAACATATTGGGAAATTTAATCAGTGAAATAGGGAAAAATTTCGAAGAATATCAGAAAGGTGAACTAAGCAGTTTCTTTAATTCATTACCTTGTGAAATATTTCCAGGAAATGATGATATGGGAGTACGCAAAAGTTTAGTCGATATGATTAAAGATAAAGCGCCCAGCAAAAAAGGCACTGACGATGGACGAATATGGAGGCCTCGAAACAGGGAATTGATGTTTCTATGATTGCTGCTGCCGGAAATGCGCGCTTGATGTCAAATAA
>VOFH01003479.1_pt1 | contig 16726 bp, 36 predicted proteins | sample 5384091 | NCBI WGS metagenome assembly VOFH01 (sample SAMN12384727, study PRJNA508395) | human gut metagenome | isolation source: healthy gut G | host: Homo sapiens
TTTTATAAAATGTAATGGGGAGATTTTGAAATGTTTTTGGAAAAAGAAAAAGGAAAAAGTCAAATATGATGTTGCAAGTGAGTAACCTTGCAGTCCCGAGGTTCACAGGGAAGAGAACATACTGAGACTGGATCTGCAGCCGGATGAACCGATCACCTATGAAAATGTTGCAATCCCGGAAATCCATATCCGCAGGAAAAGTAACCGGAGTACGCCATGAAGATTAGGATCATCACTGTTGGAAAAATAAAAAAAAATATCTTCGAGATGCAATCGCGGAGTACAGTAAAAGACTGAGCCGGTATTGTAAACTGGAGATCATCGAAGTTGCCGATGAAAAGACCTGTGGAAAGCATGCCAGTGAGGTTGTGGAGGATTCCATCCGCAGCAAAGAAGCGGAACGGATCTTAAATACGTTAAGGAAGATGCATACGTTATTACCCTCTTTGAAATCAACGGAGAGCAGCTCACATCGGAACAACTGGCTGCAAAAGTGGAACAGCTTGGGATACAGGGGACGAGCCATCTGGTTTTTAGACGATTGGCGGTCAATCGGACTGGAAAGAAGTCCTGGAAAATCAGACTATGCCTTAAGTTTTTCACGACCTTCCTCATCAACTGATGCGGGTGATCCTGCTGGAACAGATCTATCGCAGTTACCGGATCATAAAGCCACGAAGAACCATCACAAATAATAAGGCAGAGATCAATGGAAAAATATGGAAATTATAAAATTCGCCGGCACTGTTCATGATGGGAGTTATTTTTTCGTTTTCTGCACAGACAGGAACTCAGTCAGGTTCACTCAGCCATGATATCAGTGTCCGGGTGGTCGAGACGAAAGGAAGGTTCTTTCATCAGGAACTTGAAAAAAAAGGAAATAGAAAAGCAGGCAGATGAGATTGAGTTTTATATCAGGAAGGCAGCTCATATGACGGAATATGCAGTCCTTACCCTGCTGGTTGCTTTTGGATTTTATGTCAATGGATTCCGCAGAAAACGCTGGCTGATGGTGGATTTATTTTCTGTGTACTTTATGCGGCAACAGATGAGTTCCATCAGTCTTTCGTCGGGGACGCGGACCATCGGTGAGATGTGGGAATTGACAGTCTTGGTGTACTGATCGCGACGATACTTTTGGATGTAGGACAGAAACTGGTGAAGCTGCTGAAAGGGAGGGGAGACATACATGAGAGAAATGAGACTGGCAAAAGAGAGATTACAGATCCTGGAAGTTTTAAAAGAGATCGTAGAAGAGTGTGACACGGTAAGACTCGGTCTGACCGATGCGGAAGGGATGTTCATTGTTCCGGTGAATTATGGGTATGAGTTCACGGAAGAAAATGGAAAAGCAGAACTTCAATTGTATTTTCACGGGGCAGCGGAAGGAAGAAAGGCAGATGCTTTAAAATCCCAGAGTCCTGTTGCCGTTGAAATGGATTGCAGACACGGGATCATTACCGGAGATTATACCTGTGCTTATTCCTATTCTTACCGGAGTATCATGGGAAATGGAACCGTTTCCCTTTTGGAAACATTTGAAGAAAAAGAGAAAAGGACTTCAGCGGATCATGGAGCATATGGCTCCGGGAGCAAAGATTGAGTTCCGGCCGGAAATGTTGACGAGGACGGCTGTATGGCAGATCAATGTGTATGAATTTACCGGAAAAGAGCGAAAGGCGAAATAAGTGGAAGGAGCAAAGTTCGTACCGGAACGAAAAGGAACCGTTCCATTTCCATGTCTAAAGGAGGTGCATTGATATGAATATGTAATGAACTGATCGTTAAGAAAAAAGAGGGGCGGCAGGCTGAATGAAAAAAATCGACTGGATCGATACAGGGGTATACAGCCGGTGAGATCCCGGATTATCAGATGTCTGCCATGTTGATGGCGATCTGCTTTACCGGAATGGATGAAGAAGAGACAAAATCTGACTCTTTCCATGGCAAAAGCGGTGATCTGATGGATCTGTCTGCAATTCATGGGAAGAAGATCGACAAGCACAGTACCGGTGGAGTGGGAGATAAGACAACACTGGTCATCGGTCCGCTTGCGGCAGCAGGCCAGGAGTTCCTGTCGCAAAGATGTCCGGCAGAGGACTGCAGGACATACAGGAGGTACGATCGACAAACTGGAAAGTTTCCATGGCTTTCATACCAGTCTGACACCGGAACAGTTTATTAAAAATGTAAATTCGATCCATATTGCTCTGGCAGGCCAGACAGCCAATCTCGCTCCGGCTGATAAGAAAATCTATGCTCTGCGGGATGTAACCGGAACCGTGGATCAGATGTCACTGATCGCATCAGCATCATGAGTAAAGTTAGCATCCGGTGCGGACGGGATCGTGCTGGACGTAAAAATCGGAACGGTGCTTTTATGAAGACACTGGAAGATTCAAAGCTCTGGCGTGAAATGGTGCAGATCGGTACGCTGGCAGGGCGGGATATGTCGGCAGTCATTTCTGATATGGATCAGCCTCTCGGATATGCAGTGGGAAATGCACTGGAAGTAAAAGAGGGGATTGCCACGTTAAATGGAAATGGACCAGAAGACCTGAGAGAACTGGTACTTGTCCTGACATCCCTGATGGTGGTAAAAGCAGGAAAAGCAAAAGATATCCGGGAAGCCCGTATCCTTCTGGAGGAGACCCTGGATTCAGGAAAAGCACTTCAGGTGATGAAAAAAGAATGGATCGTGGCACAGGGTGGAACTGCGGAGGAAGTGGAACATCCTGATCTTTGCCGCAGGCTCTCTGTCAGGAGGCGGTCTGTGCGGAAAAATTGGATTTGTTACGAATCCATACCGAAGAGATTGGAAGGATTTGTATGCTGCTTGGCGGAGGCAGAGCCAAAAAGGGAGATCCAATCGATCTGTCGGTCGGACTTGTACTTCGGAAAAAGTAGGAGACCCGGTACACTCCGGTGAATCACTTGCGATCCTTCATGCAAATGACAGAGAAAAAGCTGGCAGAGGCAAAGGAAAGACTTTTTGAAAGCGTATGAGATCAAAAAGAACCGATTGCGGTACGTCCGCTGATCTGGGAAATCCTGGATGGAACAGAGGCAGAATAGGACATTTATGCCACGCATATACTGAAGGTAAAGGTGTATGTGTGGCATTTTTTATGGACAGAGAACAATTAGCAGAGCGATTCGCAGAGGCTGCAAGTATGCCAAGGGATGTGGTGATGGGAGCATCTGTTATCACGATCACAGGAAGCAATGAAATATGCATAGAAAATTATCGGGGCATTCTTGAATATACAGACCTTCTGATCCGTGTGCAGACCAAATCCGGTCAGATCCGGCTGAGCGGAAAAAATGCAGATTGAATATTATACAAACGATGAAATGAAGATTACAGGAAGGATCGTACAACTGGAATTTACCGACGGAGAAAGACCGGATGATCCAGTCTTTGTTCCGCTATTCGAAAGGATATGTAAAAATCCGATTACCGGATATTCTCCGGAACGTTTCCTGAATATGTGCTGCTTTCACGGGATCAGGATATGGAACCGAAAAGCGTCGGGAATGCTTACGGAAATGTATATAAGTCTTGTGGGCCCAGAAAAGCTTGTCCATTTGCAATGTAAGACTCATATGAGGATTTATGTGGACACAGCGGAACGGATTTCGTTTTTGTCCAGAAAGTTACCGCCACAGAGGTGTATTATTTTTGCGGGCATTCTGCTGAGTATCCTTGCCGATCTGGGGATATTCACTTTTATCTGGGATATTCATTTTGAAGGAAAATGACAAAATGGACGGATGAAGCACTGACAGAATTTTTAAAGACCAAAGAAGTTTCTCCCGGAATGAGAAAAAAGAAAGTCGATTGTCCGGGTATTGTAAAAGCAATCCGAAAGGAATATAATGATATCGTTTGGGTGTCAGCATCCATCGATGGAAGCCGGCTGAAAATTCAGATAAAGGAAAATGAAGATACCTTTCAGGAAGAGGTGCAGGAAACCGAAGAAGTTTCAGAGAATCTTGCCATGGCAATGGCTATAACAGCTTTTAAAAATGAGCAGGTGGGCCGTATTATTCTGACACGCCCTGCGATTGATATGATTCTTTATAAAAAGTGATCCGTCGTCAGTTGAAACGTGACCGCAGTCAGAACGTGGAAAGTTATTCGTTCATTCTGAAAGCACTGCTTTTCACAGCGATTCCGGTCGTATTCAGCACAGCGGTCTACAATATCAATCAGATCATTGACCTGACGATTTTTAATCATGTGATGGAAGCACAGGGATATGTGGAAAAAGAATATATGGCCTTGCAGGGAATCTACACCGGTAAATATGATACACTGATCAACGTACCGATGGCAATCGCCAATGCACTGGGTACTTCTGTTGTGCCAAGTCTGACAGCAGTTGTGACAAATGGTACGAGAAAGCAGGTTCACAGTAAGATCAACCAGACCTTAAGGATTACGATGGTTGTTGCAATCCCCAGTTGTATCGGATATTTCGTGCTTGCTTCACCGATCATGGTTCTTCTCTATAATGACAGAAGTACAACACCTGCTCATCTGCTGATGATGGGAGCGATTGTGGTAGTACTGTATGGTCTTTCTTCTGTGACCAATTCGATCCTGCATGGATTGAATTATATGACAAGTCCTGCCAAGAATGCAGGAGTTGCACTGGTGATTCACCTTGCAGCCTTTGTCCTGATGATGACGGTATTTAAAATGAATGTCTATGCACTTGTAGGAGGAAATATCGTCTTTGCACTGGCAATGAGTATTCTGAATCTGATCAAGATCCGGAAAGTCAGCGGGTTCAGGATGGATCTGCTCAGCACGTTTGGCAAGCCATTTACGGCTGCAGCAATTATGGGTGTCATTACATATGGTGTGTTCCGATTATTTGACCTGCTTGTGGGAGGAAGAGTTATTCCTGTCCTGGTCTCTCTGATCGTGGCAGTACTCGTATATGCAGTCGTCTTATTGAAGATCGGAACGTTGTCAGAAGATGATATTTTGGATCTGCCAATGGGAGGAAAGATTTCTCAGGGCAGCGAAGAAATTCCATCTGATGCCGTCATAGAGCAAGGCTTTTCAGAAAGAGACAGATACAGGAATGCAGGAGTCTGAAAAGCACATTTAATATCAATTTTTCTTATAGCAGAATAAAATTTAAAAAAGCCGATACTGTATAAAAAAAAGGAGTGGTCCTTATGAAGAAAAAATACATGGTCGGCTTTTTTCCTTTGCTCTTTTCTGTATGGTATTGCTGGTATCGGCAGGATATGCAGCCAGTTACCGGTATGTTATGCAGCGGCAGGAGGCAAGAGTGGAAGAAGCGGAAAAAAGGGAAGAAGACTTTTTACAGCAGAGTGTAATGACCGAAGGAGATGCGAAAAAGAAGACCTCCGGGTATTATTTAAAAGAATTAAACGGCTACGTTGCGGTTTATCGTGCGGATGGGACAAGCCTCTATGAGACAACCAATATTCCAGTAGAGGCATTACCGGATGACCTCCGGGCAGATCTTGACAAAGGCCGTTATATAGAGACACCGGAAGAATTATATGGATTTCTTGAAAATTATTCAAGTTGAACCCAGGAGGGTGGACGAATAAAGCGGAATCGTGTATAATACACTGCGGATATTTAAAAAAACTGAGACAGATTTACAAGTTTGAAAGGAAATGAAGATGGATCAGCAAAAGATAAAAAGAATTAATGAATTATATAAAAGTCAAAAGCTGAGGGACTGACTGACGCAGAACGGAAAGAACAGAAGATTCTGCGTCAGGAATACATGGAACTTGTCCGCCGAAATCTGCGTGGACAACTGAACAATATTGATATCGAACAGAAAGACGGTACCGTGATCAACCTGGGTGAAAAATACGGTGCTAAATTTGAAAAAAAGGGAATTAAAAGATGTTGAACGGACTTCCTTCCGATCCGATGATCTTGTTAAGTGTTGTGAACACGAAACTGAGAGATTTTTATCCATCGCTGCAGGCTTTATGTGATGATATGGAGATCAGTGAGGCCGAACTGAAAGAGAAACTGGCACAGATTGATTATGAATACGATGGCTTGAAGAATCAGTTCGTTTAAAAAAATATACATAGAAAAGGAATGAAAATGGAAAATACGAAGCACCATAGACTGACTTCCTTTGCAGAGACTGCAAGTGAGGCACCGCTGCAGGAACCGGATCGTCAGTATTATTTTATTGAAAAAGCAAAAAAGATATTTTTGCAGAAAAATGTAAAAAGCCGACAAGACACTGACGTTCTGTGTTACGACTTTCGGCTGCCAGATGAATGCACGCGACTCCGAAAAACTGGTCGGTATTTTAGAGCAGATCGGTTATGTGGAAGAACCGGACGAGGAGAAAGCAGATTTTGTTATTTATAATACCTGTACTGTCCGGGAAAATGCAAACTTAAGAGTTTACGGACGCTTGGGACAGCTTGGAAGGATCAAGAAAAAAATCCGCATATGATGATCGCTTTATGTGGCTGTATGATGCAGGAACCGGAGGTTGTAGAGAAACTGAAAAAAGAGTTACCGGTTTGTAGACCTGATCTTCGGTACACATAATATATACAAATTCGCAGAGCTTCTTACGAACAGCATGCAGTCTGACCGGATGGTAATTGATATCTGGAAAGATACCGATAAGATCGTTGAAGACCTTCCGGTTGAGAGAAAGTATTCGTTTAAATCCGGCGTCAATATCATGTTCGGATGCAATAATTTCTGCAGCTACTGTATCGTACCGTATGTGCGCGGAAGGGAGCGCAGCAGGGAGCCGAAAGCGATCGTACGTGAGATTGAGCGTCTCGTTGCAGACGGCGTGGTGGAGGTCATGCTCTTGGGGCAGAACGTCAACTCCTATGGAAAGAATCTGGAAGAGCCGATGACATTTGCACAGCTTCTTCAGGAGATTGAAAAAATCGAGGGACTGGAGAGAATCCGGTTTATGACGTCCCATCCAAAAGATCTGTCGGATGAATTGATTGAAGTGATGAGTAAATCAAAAAAATCTGTAAACATCTTCATCTTCCTGTCCAGTCCGGCAGCAGTCGGATCTTAAAGCAGATGAACCGCCGCTATACAAAAGAGCATTATCTTGAGCTTGTAGACAAGATTAAAAAAAGCGGTACCGGATATATCACTTACTACAGATATTATTGTCGGTTTCCCTGGTGAGACAGAGGAGGACTTCCAGGAGACCATGGATGTAGTGAGAAAGGTCCGTTTTGACAGCGCATTTACGTTCATTTATTCCAAACGGACGGGAACTCCGGCAGCAGTCATGGAAGATCAGGTATCAGAAGCAGAGGTGAAAGACCGGTTTGACCGTCTTTTAAAGGAAGTTCAGACGATTTCTGCACAACGTTGTGCTATCCATGAGGGAACAGTCCAGAAAGCACTGGTAGAATGTCAGAATGGGCATGATCCGAGTCTTGTGACCGGAAGGCTGAGCAATAATCTTTTTAGTCCATTTCCCTGGAGATCCTTCTTTGATCGGCAGACTTGTAGACGTAAGTCTGGATGAATGTAAAGGATTCTATTATATGGGAAAATGAAAGATACAGAATAGAAAAAGGATAACCTATATGAAGAAAGATTCTTTCAATGCAAATGAGATACCCGCAGACAAAGGACTGTCCGGGAATGAAAAGATTGAAGAGGCGATCGCTGCACTGCAGGAAGAACTGTCACAGGAACTTCTTGCACATACTCTGACAGTGATCCGCAGAAGGATGCAGGAAGACGGGCAGTTGATTCTGGCTGTAGAGCCTCCTGCAGGTGAAGCACAGCCCGGATTCAGGCAGTGCAGACTTTCAGATGGAAAGCAGTGGTGGTCTGCTTTTACAGGATTTGAGGAAGAACTGAAAGGAAGTGGCAGCGTCATGTCAACATTTCTTACTGAGATCCGAAAGTTATTTGAATCTGCATTAAGTGTAAATGAGATCCAGGGAATCATTCTCAATCCGTGGAACAGGACTCTGATGCTGGACAAGACTCTGCTCCGTATTATACTTGGAAAATAAATCCGGCAATTAAATATTCAGAAAACTGAACCGGATGATGCTTTGGTCAGACCGGACAGAATTATGAAATAGATTCGCTCAAAGCGGGGAAGACTAAACTACATCAAGAATCGGGAGTGTAGGCATGGTAATGAAACGTTTGAGCGAATATTTATTTTTCTGGACATTAGGTGGTACATTATATTATTCTTTTGAAATGATATTCCGGGGATTTTCTCACTGGTCTATGTTTATGCTGGGCGGGTTCTGCCTGGTTTTCTGTATACAACAGGGCATTTGGACGGGATGGATTCGCCCCTCTGGCTTCAGGTTTTATGGTGCAGCGTTTTTGTGACTACGGGGAATTTATTACCGGGATTTTAGTCAACAAAGTGATGCACTGGCACGTATGGGATTACAGTGATCAGCCATTTCAGTTAATGGGACAGATCTGTATTCCTTTTGCAGTCTTATTTTCAGGATTATGCGTAGTGGGAATCTTTCTCGGAAGTTATCTGATGCATTTTTTATACGGAGAAAAAATTCCTCATTTTCATGTATTGTAAGAAGATGCTGCTGGCTGTTAAAAAGTGCAGTACGAACCAAATATGTAGATTAAGTACAGCCCGGATTCGTTATACAATAAAGTATCTGAAAGACGGGCTGATAATTTTCACCCAAAAAAAAAAGGAAGGGAACCATGCAGACAAAAGATAGCGAAGAAGTTGTTGCACGGTTCGGAGCGAAATTAATTTGACGGAGAAGAAAAGATACTACAAAATGAAACGATACATAGAATGGGAAGAATTTGAACAGACTTTCCCGATCCGGTTAAATGCACAGCAAAAAAGTGCTGTGCAGAGTGTCAATGGTCCGGTTCTGCTGTTGGCAGTACCGGGTTCCGGGAAGACAACTGTTCTTGTAACCCGGCTTGGTTATATGATCTATTGCAAAGGAATTGATCCGGAAAAAATCCTGACTGTTACCTATACGGTGGCAGCAACGAAAGATATGTCCCGGCGGTTTGCCGGATACTTTGGAGAGGAACTGGCTGACCGACTGGAGTTCAGAACGATCAACGGGTTATGTGCAAAGATCATCAGTTATTATGGAAGAATGATCGGGAAGAAGCCTTTTGAACTGGTACAGGATGAGAAAATAACGGCAGGGATGCTGTCCATGATCTATCAACAGAGTGAACATGCATATGCAACGGAAAGTGACCTGAAGACGGTGCGTACTCTGATTACTTATATCAAGAATATGATGCTGACTGAGGAAGAAATCCTTTGAACTAGATGAAGAAGCTGATCTGAAGATTTCCGTTATCTATAAAGAATATTGCCGGCAGTTACGTGCAAAAGGACTGATGGATTACGATGATCAGATGGTATATGCTATATATAATGCTGCGTTCCGTACCGGAACTGCTGAGGCATTTTCAGGAACTTTACCCTTATATCTGCGTGGACGAGGCACAGGATACTTAAAAATCCAGCATGCCATCATTGCACTGCTGGCATCAGGATCGGAGAATCTTTTTATGGTGGGTGATGAAGATCAGAGTATTTATGGCTTCCGGGCGGCTTATCCGGAGGCTCTGCTCACATTTGAAAAAAATTATCCGGATGCAAAAGTCCTGTTGATGGAAGAAAATTTCCGGTCGGATGCCAGGATCGTTCTGGCGGCAGACCGGTTTATCCAAAAGAATACTCTGCGTCATGAGAAGCATATGAAAGCCGCCAGAAAACCGGCATCCGATATCAGAGAGATTTCATTAAGGAGCAGGAAAGCTCAGTATACATATCTTGCAAAGCTGGCAGAAGGATGCACCTCACAGACAGCTATTTTATATCGTGATAATGAATGCATCCTTCCACTGGTCGATCTGCTGGAGAGAAACGGAATACCTTATCAGATGCGGAATGCAGAACTTTCTTTTTTTCACACCGTACCATACTGGATATCATCAATATCATAAAACTGGCTCAGAATCCAATGGATACAGAAGCATTTCTGCAGATTTATTATAAAATCGGCACTTATCTCCGCAAGCAGGATGCAATCCGTATCGCCCGGATCAGTGAAGAAAAAAGAATCCCGGTCCTGGATGTGGCTGCAGAGGATCCTGATCTGAACGGTCATGTACTCGGTAGTGTACGGTCGATGCGGACACATTTGCAGAATCTATTGCAGGATTCAGGAGAACGTGCACTTTACAGGATTATGCAGTATATGGGATATCAGGAATATCTGAACCGTTCAGGGCTGAGTGACAGCAAGCTGGAAATTCTCAGGATTCTTGGAAGCAGGGCAGATTCCCCGATGGAACTTGCAGAACGACTGGAGCAGTTGAAAGTTCTGATCCGGGAGAAAGAAACCGGATCGGAAATGTCCTCTGATCCTCTCCACGATCCATGCAAGCAAGGGATTAGAATACGACAGCGTTTATCTGATCGATGTGGCAGATGGAATTCTGCCTGAATCAATTCCACAGAATCTGCATCAGGCATCAGCAGAAGAGCTGAAAGCATATGAAGAAGAACGTCGGCTTTTTTTATGTCGGAGTAACAAGGGCAAAGGACCATCTGACACTTTTTACGACCAACAGACCCAGTACATTCTGTTCAGAGTTTCTTGGGAAATCTTCCGTGACAGAAGAAGGCAGAAAAATCTGATGCCGGTGGAAAGCAGGATCAGCCGGACATTCAAGCAGGCAAGACCCTATGCCGCAGTCGCCGGCATCCGGCAGACAAAAGCTTCAGAAGAACTGTATTTCCGCCTGAAAGAGGAGTTGGGGACAGGTGTGATCGTGGAACATAAAAAATATGGAGAAGGTGTAGTGACCCAGTTGGATGACCGGCTTGTTCATATCATGTTCCAGGATGATACGCTTCGTATGATGGATCTCAAAATCCTGGCAAATGCAGGATTATTAAAAGTAAAGAAATAGAATCAGATCAGGAAATGAAAGAGGATCTGACAGAAAATCCTCAGAAGGGGGGAACTTAACTTTGGAGAAAAATTTAACATCGAGCAGTGTCCTGAGAACGATCATTTATTTTGCACTGCCATATCTTTTATCTTATTTTTTACAAACGTTATATGGAATGGCCGATCTTTTTATTGTCGGACAGTTTTATGGAGTAGACAGTATCACAGCAGTCGCAAATGGCAGTCAGGTTCTGCATATGCTGACTGTCATTATTGTCGGTCTTGCCATGGGGACAACGGTGGCGATCGGTCGTGCAGTGGGTGGAAGAAGACTGGAAGATGCTGCCCATGCGATCGGGAATACGATCACTTTATTTATGATCGTTGCAGTGGTCTTTACAGCAGGACTTTTTATGCTTTGTCCGTCAATCGTTCTTTTCATCGGAACACCGGAAGAGGCTATAGCGGGAAGTATCCGGTATCTGACGATCTGCTTTATCGGTATTCCATTTATTACAGCGTACAATATTATCAGTTCTATTTTCCGGGAATGGGAGATTCCAAAAGCCCGATGTACTTTATCGGGATTGCCTGTATGGGAAATATTGTACTTGATTATTTCTTTATCGGTGCAATGCAGCTCGGACCGGCGGGAGCTGCACTGGGGACAACGCTGTCCCAGACATTCAGTGTGATCATTGCCCTGATCTCAATGATGAAAAGAAAGACCGGGATTCATCTGAAAAAAACCGATTTCCGTCCGAATAAAAAGTAATGTGGCAGATCTTGCGGGTAGGATTCCCGGTTGCAGTCCAGGACGGCTGTATCCAGATTGCTTTTATCATCATTACAGTCATTGCAAACCACAGAGGTCTGAATGATGCAGCAGCAGTTGGAATCGTTGAAAAAATGATCAGTGCGATCTTTATCATTCCTTCGTCCATGCTGGCGACTGTCTCGCACTTTCTGCACAGAATATCGGGGCAGGAAAGCATGACCGGGCATCACAGACCCTGAAATATGCGACGATCATTACTACAGGTTATGGTCTGATCATGACAGTACTGATCGAATTGACCGGGAAGAATCTGGTTGGATTATTTACTACCGATACGGTTGTCGTTTTACTTGGAACGCAGTATATGAGAAGCTACATTATTGATACAATGTTTGCAGGTGTGCATTTCTGCTTCAGCGGATATTTTGCAGCTTATGGAAAGTCTTATATCGGATTCATGCATAATATCATTGCCATTGTGCTTGTACGTGTACCCGGCTCTTATCTGGCGTCAAAAATGTTCCCGGATACATTGTTTCCGATGGGACTTGCCGCACCAGCAGGCTCACTGCTGTCTGTACTGATCTGTATCGGAGCCTATCTGTGGATGAAGAAAAAAGGAACTTACGGAGAGCGGAAAATTAGTTTGGATAAAATGTAAGAATGGAGCAGAATTATGACAAAGAAGGAATCCGGTTATAAAGTTATTGTCTCAGAGTCTGTGGTTGATTATATCGGACAACGAACAGATTATGCCAATATTGGGAAAAAATATGGCTTTACAGCCCGTTGGAATCTGAAGGATGTTCCCTTTCTGGTTCAGGACGGCCTGTCGGAAGAACAGGCAGAAAGCTTAAAGCTGGAACTGAGAAATATCGGCATGACGGCACAGATCATGGAAAGTGAAGAAAAAGTGCAGATAAAAAAAAAAAATGGCTTTTATCAGTTTTTAAGAAACGAAAATAAAGATAAACCGTAAGGTTTTTCGATAACTCAGCATAAATTTAACATTCATACACGATTTGACCCGCCCCGATATGAGCATCAAAGTCGGGGACTTTTTGACCCCGACATATTTAACATAGATTTAACATGAACTTGATACAGAATGCATATGAGTTTTCTACAATGCTGTCGTAGCGTTGGAGAACAGACACAATAACATTGCAAACTATCAAAAGATATGAGAGGGATCGTTATGAATGAAAAACTACAGATAGCATTCGGACTCCTGGGGGGTCTGGCAATCTTTATTTATGGAATGAATATGATGAGTGAATGCCTGCAGAAAGCTGCCGGCGAAAAAATGAAAAGCATTCTTGCACTTCTGACAAAGAATCCATTGCTCGGAGTACTTGCCGGAGCTGTTACAACTGCAGTACTGCAGAGCAGCAGTGCAACAACGGTGATGGCAATCGGATTTTGTGAGTGCCGGACTGATGAGTCTGCCGCAGGCAATTTCGATTATTTTGGTGCAAATATCGGAACTACGATGACCGCACAGATCATTGCTTTTAAGATCAGTGACTATATTTACATTATCATTTTTATTGGATTTATTATTGCTTTTGTAACAAAATCAGAAAAAATAAAAAGTATCGGACAGACCATCTTTGCGTTCGGACTTCTTTTTCCTCGGAATTGAAACCATGGGAGATGTTATGAAACCACTGGCTTCCAGTCAGGTCTTTACAGACCTGATCGGAAAAGTAGCACACATATTCCGATTTTAGGCGTCGGGGTTGGTACACTGATGACTCTGGTGGTACAGAGCAGCAGTGCAACCATTGCAGTCCTTCAGAATTTTGCTGCACAGCCGGGGGCGGACGGAATGACAAGTATTCTTGGCCTTGCCGGTGCAATCCCGATCCTGCTCGGTGATAACATCGGAACTACGATCACGGCACTTCTTGCAAGTATCGGACAGAGCAAAGATGCAAAAAAGAACAGCAGTAGCTCATTGTATTTTTAATATTTCAGGCTGCTTTCTTTTTATCTGGTTTGTAAAGCCATTTGCAGCACTGATCCAGTATATTTCTCCAAAAGGACCTGAGATTGAAGTGATCTCCAGACAGATCGCAAATGCACATACTGTATTTAACATTACCATGACGCTGATCTGGGTCTGCCTGATCAATGTAATGGTCAAGATCGTTATGACGCTGATTCCTGACGGAAAAGCAAAGAGATCGATCCTGCCCGCCCATTATACCTTGATGAAAAGATCATCAACCAGCCGACAGCTGCACTGCAACTGGTTGCAAAAGAGATTCTTCATTTAAGCGATATGGTGAAAGAAGCAGTGAAAGATACGATTTCCATTGTAAAGACGGAAGAGACCAGCCGTATGAATGCACTTACAGAAAAAGGGCATCAGATCAAGACACTGGCAGACCGGATCACAGAATATCTTGCCCTGCTCTTTTCTTCAGGAACCATGACGGAGCAGCAGGCGTCTCAGACTGCCAGTCTGATGTATGTTTTAAGTGATGTAGAGCGTATAGGAACCTTAAGCGTTGAAATTGCCGGATGTATACAGGAAAAGGCAGATCATCAATATAAATATACAGAAGAGGCAATGGATGAGCTGCAAAGAGTCTCAAAACCCTTGAAAAGATGTTTGATGATTCGATAAAAGCATTGCAGAACCGTGACTCTGTGCAGGTCGAAAAGCTGATCAAGCGGAAGGATAAGATCATTGATCTGGATATTAAAATGCGAAAGGCTCATATCCAGCGTGTAAATAAAGGAAAATGTAAATCGAGTATGACAGCACCATTTACCAATATTCTTCATCTGATCGACCGTATGGGCAACAGTTGCGTAAATCTTGCGGCCATATGACAAGAACGAAGATTCTGTAAAATATGTGGCAGATCAGCTCCGGGAGTTGAAAGCATTTTTAGAAGATGTTACTGGAAAGAAAATTTCCGAAGAGGCAGTACGGCAGGCGGTCAATAACAGCAACCAGGCGCCGCATATTATCATGAACAGCTGGCACTGCGCAAAGAACATGATCCGGTCACGAGCCTGACCAATGAGCTGTACGCGATTTTCATGTGCCACCTCATGGCGGGTTCGCAGGAGGCAGTCAAGTACACGAAATTGCTTCTGGAAGATGTGAAAAAGGCACCGAAGAGCGAAGGTCTGCATATTCTCTGGATGCATATGATGCCATTTTGCAGGAACCGGTAAAGGATATTTTCAATTACAGTGACCAGATTCATATCAGTGCCTGTGACTTTGTGGCAGACGGATTTCAGAAGACACATTATGAAGATCCGTATGAGTCCATGGCAGAAAAGATGGTGAACTGCATTTACAATGGAAGCGTCAGGCAGAGAATCCAGAAGGCAAAAGAGCTTGCGGCGCAGACAAATGTGGATGGAGGAATCCTTTTTACACATTGGGGATGTAAAGGTACGATCGGAGCTTCCAGTCTGATCAAAGGATCGCTTGAGGAAGCAGGGATCCCGACCATGATCCTTGATGGAGATGGATGTAATCCGGCAAACAGCAGTGATGGACAGATTTCTACAAGACTTCAGGCTTATATGGAGATGCTGAAGGTAAATAAAGCAGAAAAATATGCCGCAAATCACGGAAAGGGGGCTGGGTCAGATGATACATTATGTCTGTAAATATACGCCGGTAGAGTTATTGAATGCATTTGGAGAAGAGTGTGCCGTACTGGAGGAAATGCCGGAGAACTTTGAAATGTCGGATCAGATCGCACACGCAAATCTGTGCGGCTTTGGAAAATCTGTGATCCAGGCAGTGCTGGAGGGAAAGGTAGAGCAGCTTGTTCTTGTTAACTGCTGTGATTCTGCTCGGAGAGTTTATGATATTATAGAGAGCACAGGAAAATGCAAATTTTTATATATGCTGGATCTTCCGCATGAGGATAATGAATGTGAGAAGGTAAAGTATGCACAGGCAATCATGCGTCTGAAAAAAGCATACGAAAAATTTTCCGGAAAAACATTTGATAAGGAAGCATTTTTTAAATTCATTTACAGAAAATGAGACAGAAATGAAGCCATACATTGGTCTGATGGGTGTGCGTGTAACGGGTATTCTTGAAAAAATGATCCGGGATAATATCCAGATGGATGTGGAAAATCTGACCTGCACCGGTGGAAGACAGCTTGCAGTTGTTCCGGAGCAGATGAGACAGATGGATGGAGTGAAGAAAAATGTTTCTGGCTTATGCGGATGCCCTGCTTTGCCAGATCCCATGTTTCCGAATGAATAACAACACTCGGAGAAATCAGCTGTATCTGGATCCGAATTTAAAAGGAATTATTTATCACACGATCAAGTTCTGTGATTATTATGGATTTGAGTATGCGAGTATTAAAAAGAATATCAAAGGTACCGCTTCTGAAAATCGAGACGGATTTTACAAGTCAGAGCGCTGGACAGTTACTGACGAGAATCAGGCATTTGCAGAAACGATTGAAGGATCGGAAGACATGGATCCGGGAAAAGGTATCAGTGAGGAGGCAAGAAAGAAGATGGAGTCGGGCATTTTTTATGTAGCGGGAATCGACAGCGGTTCGACAAGTACAGACGTTGTGATTTTGGATCAGGATGGAAAAATTAAATCGACGATGATTATTCCGACCGGCGGCGGTGCGATGATGAGCGCCGAGAAGAGTCTGGATCTGGCGTTGAGAAAGCGGGAATTAAGAAAGAGGAGATCGTGCGGATCGTACGACCGGATATGGACGATCCTATATTGACAGCGGGGATGACAGCATCACGGAGATTACCTGCCATGCCAAGGGCGCGCATTATCTGAATCCGAATGTCCGCACTATGATCGACATTGGCGGGCAGGATATCAAGGCGATCAGCATCGATGAAAATGGCGCAGTAAAGAATTTCCTGATGAATGACAAATGTGCGGCCGGAACGGGACGTTTTCTGGAAATGATGGCACGGACTTTGGGACTTTCTCTTGAAGAGATGAGTACAAAAAGGATTGGAATGGAA
>VOFH01003557.1_pt1 | contig 16706 bp, 13 predicted proteins | sample 5384091 | NCBI WGS metagenome assembly VOFH01 (sample SAMN12384727, study PRJNA508395) | human gut metagenome | isolation source: healthy gut G | host: Homo sapiens
TAATAAACCTATGATTCTCCGGGTCATAGTATCTACTTTTGCAGGTAGTAGAACCCCGTCTCGGAATCATAATAATATCCGCGATACCTGAGCGGATTCACTTCCGCCAGATCGCCCTCGGCAGAAATCACTTCGCCCCACGGGGAATAGATATATTCTGCCTGCATGACGCCATTTGCGTCAATGATCTGGACCACGTCACCTTGCAGGTTGAGGAATATAATATAGGTACTCAAAGTCGCCCCCGTCGACAGAGTAATTGAACGCAAACGGTCTTCCGGATTCGTCATAGAAGAAGTCCAGTGTTTTTGTGCTCAAAACCGTTCCGCCGACACTCTGCCGGATCGTTTCTCTCGCGACCTTGCCGCTTTGGGTCAGATAGTCATGCGTTATGGTATCCGCTTCGTCCATCGCTCCCGCACTGTAGGGTTCCGCACCATTCTCCTCCGGCTCGTCCGCCTCGACAGGCTCGCCCTCTCCGCCGGACATGATCTCATCCGGATAACTGGGTTCTGTCGGAAGGACTGCACTGCCTTGCCAATTTCCGCGCACGGTAATATCCTCGTGGATCGGCGCGGTGTATTTCTTCCAAGCTGCGACGGCTGACGGATCCTTACTCGGTATCAGCGGAACCGGGTAATCACTGTCCTTTAAAATGTATCCATCTGCAACAGTCAGGGTGTTGCGCTCCATCTCGGCAAAGATAAATGTTACCGTATGCGTGGAATTGTTGGAATAGATGGCATAAATGGCCGTATCCACCGACGATTCGCGTTACTCTGGTATCCCAGCGGCTGGTGTAGCCTTCCTTCGGCGGAATGGCCGGGTAATCGCTGGCCTGCAGTGTGTAGCCGTTGTCCACCTGCATGGTTTTCAGCGCCTTTCCATCCGCAAAGAATATGACAGTGTGCTTCGTTTCAAGCGCCGTGTATACGGCATTGATCGTCACATCGTTGTGAATCGCCACAGTATACTTCCTCCACGCACCGCTGTAGCCCGATTTTGCCGGAACTGCAGGATAATCGCCATCCTTCAGAACATAGCCGTCTTCGACCGTCATAGTTTTGACAGTTATACCATCAGCCTTAAATGTGACAGTATATTCCGGAATTTGTGCAGTGGAGCGAACGGTATAGGTTTTACTCGTGCGGATGCCGTTTGCGTCGTAGGCGAAATCGAGGACGTTCTCGGTCGTGCTGTCGCGCTCGGTGGTAGCGCGGCTGAGCTGGCGGCCGTTCTGCCACTCCATGTTCCAGAGCAGCTCCGTTCCGTTCGCGTAAAGCGTCGGATTGCCGCTGCCGTCGTACTCGAGGTCGATGCCGTCGACGGACGTCAGCAGGTCGCCCCACCGGCCGTCTTCGTAGGCGTACTCGTGCAGCTCGCTATTGCTTCCCTCGTGGTCCTCTGACAGGATATTTCCTGCCGTGTCATAGGAATAGGTCCATCTGTCGGCTTCTACGCCATTTTCATAGCGAATCGCTTCCTTGAGCTGGCCCTGCTTCTCGTCGTACTCGTAATGCTCCAGCGGGATCAGCGCGCCGTCGACCTCGGCCTTGATGTCCGTGATGTTGCCGCCCTTGTCGTACTCGTACTGGTAGCCGACGATGATGTCGCCGTTTCCGTCGTCCGAGGCGAGGCGGTAGTTGAAGAATTCGACGAGCGCCGTGCTCTGATTGCCGCTTTGCGTGGCATAAGCGTAGCGGTTTTCGAACAGCGGCGTGCTGCCCTGATAAATTGCGCGGCTGCGCAGGCGCTTGAGGGCGTCGTAGTTGTAGCCGATCTTCGTGCCGACGGCCGTGTTCAGCGTGGTCAGGCTGCCGTCTGACGCGTCGTAGGCATACGACTCGCGGTAGCTCGTCCCGCCGAGCGTCCAGCCCTGCGCGGACAGGCGGTTCGCCGTGTCGTAAAGCTGCTCCGTGCGCTGCGTGACGGTATTCCCGTCGCGCTGCTGGCTGCGGATGAGGCGGCCAAGGGAGTCGTACTCGAAGCGGTACGTCGCCGTCGGGGCCGCGTCGCCCTCGCCGTAGTCCAGCTCGGCAAGGGAACCCTCTGCATTGTAACGGTAATTCACATACCTGCCGCCAGAATACACCATCCGCGTCACTCTGTCAAGCCTGTCGTAGGTATATTCGACGACGGTCCCGTTGCCATATGTCGTGGAATCCAACAGGCCGTTGTTCGCGGCGTAAACATTCTCCATCAGCACCCACGGCGTGCTGACATCCGGACTGCTCACGCCGATGCTCGTCGCCTGACCCCACTGGTTATAGCCGAAGGAGTAAATTTGATGCTGCGCGGCTCCGCTCCGGTAGGTCTTGCGGTCGAGGGTGGCAAGGCGGCCGTTTTCGTAGCCGTAGTCGATGGCGGCGACGCCGTGGCGGTAGACCATGGCCGTCCGGCGGCTGTTGGCGTCGTAGGTATAGTTCGTCTCGCGGCCGAGGGCGTCCGTCGTCAAAATAAGCTGCTCTGCCAGCGAGTTGTAGCCGTAAGACGTCGTATTGCCGTTGACGTCCGTCACGCTCTGCATGTGGTTGCGGTCCGGCGTCGCGACGGCGCTGCTCTCGAGGTACTTCTGCTCGTTTTTCTCCGTCGAGGTCAGCTTGGAGCCGATGACGTTTCCCGCCTCGTTATAGGTCGTGGTGCTCTTGATCCCGGCGACCGAAGCGGAGGTGACGTCGTGGGCGGCATTGTAGGTATAGGTGTACTTTGCGCCGTTTGCAGCCGTGTAAAAGGTCAGGTCTGTGCCGGTATACCCGGCCTTTTCCGTGCCCGTGCCGGTCTGCGTGGCGGCCGTGACGTTGCCGTCGGCGTTATAGGAGTAGGTCTGCACCGGCTCCTGCCGCAGGGAGAGGTTGTCGAACCGGGCCGTGCCGGAATTGTGGTCGAACGCGCAGTAGACAATGATCCGCCGGATCGTTTTGCCGCTCTCCTTCGGCACGATGGTCCCCACGGCGCACTGCCAGTCGGCGGTGGCCCAGCTGAACGGGACGCTCTGCCGCTCGGGGTCGCTCACACCCTCATAGAAGATCTCCGCGATCAGGCCGAAGTAGCGCGTGCCGCTGCCAAACTCCAAAGCGGCGTTCGGGGCGGCGTAGTCCGCCTGCGCCCAGCCGGAGAGCAGGAACGTCGTATCCGAGGAGCAGTTCAGCGCGACGGGCTGGCTGACATGGAGGATGCCATTGTAGCTGCCCTGCATGGTCATGGCCTTCGCGCCGAATTTGGTTTCCGCAGCCGCCGCCGAGCCGCCCTGCAGGTTCCAGCCAGCATCGCCGAATTCGAACGAGCCGTTCTGCAGGAGGTTATAGGTGGAGGCGGCCTCCGCCTGCTCCAGCTGGAGATCGTCGAGGTAGGCCGTGCCCGTGCAGCCGCTCATGCGGAAGGCGATGCGGCAGGACGCCGCCGGGGCCGTGAACGTGGCGGTCACGCGCTGCCAGCCGTTTTCGATGGCGGAGGACGGGCGGGCATCCGTCAGCAGGACGGTCTGCTCCGCGCCTCCGCCCTGCACGACGGCCTCCAGCCGCGCGCCGCTGCTCCAGCGCAGGTGGGAGCTGGCGGAGAAGTAGCCCGAGAGGGTGTAGGTCTCCCCGGCGGTGAGCGTTACGGGGCGGGAGATGGCAGCTGCATCGCCGCTGCCCGCACTGTCCGGGAGGTAGAGATTCAGGCCGCCCGTGCCGTGGCGGCGGTTTTCTTCGTTCGTGATCGTTGTGCGGGCCGCTGCGGAGCCGCTGCCGGTCGAGGCGTTCGTCCAGCCGTCCTCCGATTCCAGCCCGCCGTCCCGCAGGAGGTTTTCCGCCGTCATGCCCGTCGAACCGACGCTCGTCAGGCGGTTATTCTGCTTGCTGCGCTCCGCGGTGTCCGTATAGGAAGCGGCGGAGCTGCCGAGGATGCGCGTGATATCCGTATTGGTGGTATAGGTGGAGACGGTGCGGCCCCAGTTGTCGAAGACGACCTCAAGGCGGATGTCGTCATCCGTTTCTGCCAGCTGGTCCGCGCCGAACGCGCGGTAGCTCGAGCGGTTTTTGCCGTTCCAGCACTTGACCGTGTCGCCGGGCACATGCGTTCCGCCGTCGAGGGTGAATTCATAGAACTGGTCAATGGTGCCGTCCGTGTGGTAGGTATACCAGATGCCGTAATTGGCCTCGCCGTCGTGCGCGCCGTTCAGGCCGGTCGTATCGTAGGTGTAGTTCAGCTTTGTGCCGTCCGGGCAGAGGAGGTAATCGAGCTGGCGGACGCCCGCGGTGTTGTCGTAATGGAACTTTGTCTCCTTCCGGCCTCGTCGCCGACGCGGAGGAGCCTGCCATCCGCGTCGTAGATCAGCTTTGGCGAGGTATTCGACCGAAGCGTCCTTGTTCTGGCGGCAGATGCGGGTCAGGCGGTTAAAGACCTCGTTTGTCGGGCGCCAGCTTTGCCGTCCGGGGTGTCGAAGTTGATGCCGTTATAACAATAATAAATGCCGTTGCCGTAGGCGTCCTTTGTATAGGTCAGGATGCCGTCGCGGAAGAAGGTCTCATTGCCGTTGTCGTCCGTTATGGTGAAGTTCGTGTGGCCGGTGTCGCTGTCCGGGTTCGACTGGCACGTCATCTTCAGGCCGAGGCCGTCCTCGTCCCGGAAGACGCCGTCCGTTTTGGCTCCGCCGCCTCCCTCCTTGAGAAATAGTGCTGCGTGCCGTCGGCGTCCGTGTAGACCCAGTAGAGGGTCTGCGCGTCGTCCGAGCCGATGCGGACGGACTGGACGCATTGCTGCGCGGAGAGCTTCCAGCCGGAGCCGAGCAGCATATTGCGGTAGTCGCGCGTATAGTCGGGCGGCTCGTTGGCGTTTTTTTCTGCTGCACGCCGAAGGACTCCCGGCTGAGGCCGGAGTTGTACACGAGCGACAGCCCGAAGGGCATCACGCTGCTATCCGACGAGAGCAGCGGCACGACGAAGGTCAGGCGCTGCATGTGGTCCGAGATATAGCCGGTACCGGCACGGCCCGCGCTCTGTGTCTGGTAGGTGTAGTAGCTCTCCAGACCGAAGTCGTTGCGGTAGGTCACCGTGAGATACGACGCACCCGTCTGGAACGAGGAGACGATGCGCTTGCTCGCGCTGCAGTCCGAGCGCAGCAGGATCGCATGGCATTTCCCGCCGCTGTACCAGCTGCGGGCCGCGCGGGTGATATCCAGCGAGCGGTAGCCGTTCGTACTGGTCAGGCGGATGAAATCCTCCGTCGCGGTTTTATAATGATTCGTTCCGTTTGCATAAATTTTATTCCACGTCAGGGTCTTGATCCAGTCGCTGTACTTCTGATTTCCCGTCTTGTCAATTGTCAGCTGGTGGGCGTACAGGTACTGGAAATCGTCGGAAGAGACGTTGCTGAAGCCGGACTGTAATGCATGGATGGCAGCCGCCGTGACCATGCTGCCGGAGGGCAGCGCGGGCAGCTCGTCGACTGCCGCGATGGCCTGATATTCGCCGCTGCCGTTATGCTGGGTATAGCCGACCCGCACCGTGCTTTCGGGGTAGTTGGTGTCCGGCCTGCCGGAGAAGACATAGGCCCACGAGAGGGAGCCGGACTGCGAAATCTTGACGATCGTCGGGTCGATGGCGACCGGGAACTGCGCCTCTTCCTCGATCCACGCGGCGTCCGCATCGACGAGCAGGCGGTAGCTGCCGCGGTCCAGCTCCTCGAGGCTGTAGCGCACGGCGTCCGAGTACGTCCCCCCGGCGTCGAGCATGTAGGGCGCGGGAATCGCGTAAACGGGCGATCCGGCCTCATCGAGCAGGAGGACAGAGCCGTCTTCCTGCATTTCTGCGGTCAGATCGCCCGTTTGCAGCACGAAAGAAAAGAGATAGCTGGCCTGCGCTTTGTTGAGCAGGATCGTCTCTTTGATCGTTTCGCCGTAGAGCGTGTATGCAAGGTCAACGCCGTCGTAAACGTCCGGGTAAAGCAGCGAAGAGCTGAGCTTTTCCGGGACAAACGGGTCATCTGAACGCAGAGAAAAAGGCTCCTGCACAACGGCCTCTGCCGCGTGGTAGGAGCGCGCCGGACCGGCAGGCTCCAGCTCGGCCGCCGCCCCGGTTTCAACCATCATTTCAGCAGCAGGTTCCTCTTCCGACGCCGCCGTTTCGGTCTCTTCTGCCGGTTCTTCCGCTGCTTCTTTCGTTTCTTCTGTCACCTCAGGAAGAGCGACAGCCTCCGTCGGCTCCGGAGCTGCCAGTGTTGCATCGTGACTGGGCAGGACGTCCGAATCGCCGTCCAGAAAGAGCTGCACCCGGTGCTCGTCCGCGTCCGCCGTGAAGACGGCGTCTCCGTTCAGACTGGCCGCGAAGGCGACGCTTCCGTCCTCCACCGCGTAGGTCTGCCCGACCGGCTCGAGCGTGTTGTCGATGTCCTGCCACTGGCCGTCCGCGTCCTGATGGTGGACCGGCACGTCATACTGCACCGCGACATAGCTTCCGTCCCCCATGCGGAAATGCTTGACGCGCTCGCCGCGCAGTGAGGCCTCTTCGAACGCGACTTCAGCCGGCTCCTCGACCGTCCCCTCGACGGTATGCTCCAAATCTTCGGAAGGAGAAACCGCAGACCCCACCGCAGGCAGCAGCTCGACGCAGAGCACCACCGCCAGCAGGAGAGAAAGCAGCCGGGTCCATCGATTCTTTTTCATAGTAATTGTCTCCTTTTCATTTTTTTGAAGCATCCGAAATGTTCTATCGCCTTTCGGGCAGCTTCGTCTATAGCTCGTTGACCAGAAACTGGCAGTTTATGCCAATATTTTCCGAGTCTCAATTGAAAGAATATACTATTTTTTACAAAATGTCAACAATATTTTTGTAAAAAAAATATTGACCTCATTATGATTAGCCTGTATTATATGTATTGGTAGCATATTGTCAAAAGATGTACGGTCAGAAAGTCCAATAGGAAACTCTGCGCCAAAAAATAACGCCATAGTATTTTCCCGGCCGATTGTCTGTTTCTGCAGTTAAAATTGCATTTTCTTCTTCGCAGTCAATGCATTCCGATTTTGAAAGTGATCTTGCAGAACTCCCGCGAGAACTTTTGACAAGTTGATACAAACGGCCGAGGTGAATGTATGAGATGGCAAAAAAGGAAAATACACAGAGCTGCTTCCAACGGGGTCTTATATCGCTGCTGATCCTCGCTCTGCTCGATCAGGAAGACATGTACGGATATCAAATCGTGCAGGAAATCACCGAACGCAGCGGCGGAGCCATTGTGACAGAGGAAGGCTCCCTGTACCCGGTACTCTATAAGCTGCAGGATCAGGGCATGCTTTCCGGCGAAAAGGTATTGGTAGGCAAACGGATGACGCGTGTTTACTATCATCTGGAGGAGCCCGGCCGCCGCCGTCTGCAGGAGTTGAGCCGGGAGTACCGGGCGATCACACAGGGTGTTTTTCAAATTATTCAGGGGGGGCAAGGAAAAAATGAACACAGCTGAACGGGCGGCAAGGCGCTATTACCGCAAGGTGCGGTCATGGCTGCCGGGCGGCAAGATGCGCCGGTATGTCATGACGCAGATCAGGGAGACCGTGCAGGAATTCGTCCAGGAACATCCCTGACGCGGACGTTGCGGCGATTCAGGCACAGCTGGGAACGCCACAGGAGATCGCGGCAGCGTATGTGGAAAATATGGAAACTGCAGCGGTTCTGAAGGGCCTTCGCATCCGGAGGCGTGTGCTGTTCGCGGTCTGCGCCACAATGCTGGCCATTCTGATTTCCTGGACGGTTCTGGTCACTGTTGAGACGGCCCGAGCTAGAGAAGCGGACGAGAGGTCGCATGTCGAAATATATATTGAGTAAATAGCAAATGAAAATGGGAGGGGATATTATGAAAAGGAATATTATAAAAATGATTGCCGGTTTGCTCGCCTTTGTCCTGCTGCTATCGGGGCTTCCCACGCAGATTGCGCATGCAAGCGCGGGAGAGGAACTGCTGGAAGTCATCTCCTATGCGGACGGCAGCTATCTTGAGATCACGCTGGAGACCCTGCCGCAGGCCAGAGCGTCTGGCTCCGTGACAAAGGCGAAAAACTATGTCTATAAAAATGAAAACAAGATTGAGCAGTGGAAGATCACTCTTACTGGCTCCTTTACCTACACCGGGACAGGCTCGACCTGCACGGCCTCCAGCTGCAATGTCACAATTTACAACAGCGTCTGGTCTGTTGCTTCCAAGTCCGCAACCAAAAGTGGAAACACGGCATACTGTTCAGCCAGAATGGTAAAAAATATCTGGGAGCGACTATTCTTGAGAAACCCTGTAATTTTACTCTGACCTGCGATAAGAACGGCAATGTGAGCTGAGCCGCTTCGGGCAGGAACCACCGATCTCATCTGAAAAGCGATAGCGTGGCACAGGCCGCAATCAATTGAGGAGCCAAGCACGCCGACCGCTTACACCACCGCGCGTACCGCTCGGTACACAGCGATTCAAATTGCATAAGTGCAAAGACTCGCACCGGGCAAGGATGTTGTATTTTCCAGCCTGTGCGAGTCTTCCTCTTGAGATCGCCTATTGCATGCGGACATTCTTCGCCATATACCAATTGGCCCGCCAGCATAGTTCGCCGTCTTTTCTCGAATGTTTGTGTGGTAACCCTATCCTGCCCAAGGCCGCCAAGCCGTGTCCACTTCTAATGCTTTTTCCAATTTGGCACGGTTTATTGTACATTATTGGCTAAGTCGTCCCGACGCCGGGTGGCTTTGGGATGTTCATTCTGAGGAGTAGTTATAGTACAGCAAAGATTTGCTCTAAAGAAGATATGCATAGTACCACTTGATTTATCCAGGGAAAATAGATATACTACTATCAGCGTGTAGATTAATGGAGGAATTATATCAATGCGTCACGAACTGCACCTTCATAAGATCGGGCCAATCAATGACTGTAGGTTGACGCTCGACACTTTTACGATTTTAACAGGACCGCAGGCTAATGGAAAAAGCACAGTAGCAAAAGCGGTTTATTTCTTTCGGTCAGTCAAGCAGGACATCCTCAGCATTATGATGCAAGGAGGGCCAAAGGCAGTTACGGGGGGAATTTCTTCAGTTTGGCACACCGTTCTAAAGCAACGAATGAAGGACAAGTTTTTGCAGCTTTTCGGAACGTCATGGGTCATGCCATCCGATATGATGATGGAATACCAGTACAGCAGTAAGGTGTCCATCACTGTGTCTTTGGATGATGATTACAACGACCCTTCTCGAAATTATATTGTGATCGATTTCAGCAAGTCTATTGAAGACTATTTGGAAGCATTAGGCTCACATATCTTCACCAACATTCCTCCTGCTCAGAAGGAGTATGAAGAGAAAAAATTGAATGAGCTTTTTCATGATCCTTATGAGTCTGTCTTTATTCCAGCCGGTCGTAATCTTCTGACCCTATTGAGTACACAGCTAAATTATATCTTTACCTCGTTGGAAGATTCGCAGTTGAGGAATATTGACTATGTCACAAAGAGATATACAGAATTGATTCTCCGCCTTAAACCGGTGTTTGCCCACGGAATGGAGGGTGTCGCCAACCGCATGAAAGGCGATCCAACACAGACTAAGAAGTATGAACGGATTCGTCCGGCGCTTAATATTCTAATGGATCAGGCCAAGGAAATCATGAAGAGCACATATCGATATGTGGATGGAGAAGAACGGTTGTACCTATCGGATGACCGTTATGTAAAGATCAATCTTGCATCCTCTGGTCAGCAAGAAGTTGTGTGGGTATTCAACCTGCTCTTCTACTATCTGTCGGAAGATAAAAAGATTTTCCTGATTATTGAAGAGCCAGAGTCTCATCTTTATCCGGAATCACAACGGCGTATCAGCGAAACACTTTCTCTGATGGTCAACAGCGGGAATTCGGTTCTTGTTACAACCCACAGTCCCTACGTTCTCGGAACATTTAATTATCTCCTAATGGCAGGGCAGATTGCAGAGACCTATCAAAAGAAGTGAAAAAGAAACTGCGCAAGCGGTTGTGGCTGAATGCTGAAAATACAAACGCCTGCTATATCCGCAATGGTGGATTAACAAATGGTATTTCCGACGAGGACAACTTGCAGTTGATCAAAAATGAATTGATTGATGGCGCGTCGACTGAGATCAATGATATGAGCGATTACCTGCTTGGTTTTCTCTATGCCGAGGGAGAAGCGAAATGTCCTACAATATAAAAGACTATACACCTTTCCGTGAAGGAAAGCATCCAGTATTTTCGTCTTCTGAAAATGGATGTAGGCACATTGGAAATAATGTCAGTCGTCAATATATTCGACACTTCAAGATAGATGGTGAGGTTTTTCGCAGCTCTGGTGAAGAACGGTGTGATTATCTTCTCGTTAACGATGATGCGAAAACTTCCTATTACATCGAGTTGAAGGGCTCTGATTTGTCGAAGGCTATTCGGCAGATAGAAAATACTATCAAACTAATAGCTCCATCTCTATCCGGATATGCAGTTTTTCGCAGGATCATATATCATACCGGTTCTCACAATGTCCGCGCATCCGATGTTTTGCGCTGGAAAGCAAAGCACAAAGTCGTGATAAAGGGAAGAGAATATTCAGAAAATATTTGACGATTAATAATCGAGAATGATGCCTTTGCTTTCTTTCCGGACTCTGTCCACCGTTTCCAGATATAGCGGCGGAATCTTCTGTATAGCCATCCGTTTCTGTCGTGCATCGTTCGCATCATCTTCTTCATACCCGCGCCCCTGAAGCACCCAGGACAGCCCAGAATATAGACTTTTATCCTCAGTATAATCTTGTTGAGCATAGTGACTCTCCTTTGGGTGTTGTAGTGGTATACTCATTGTAAAGGATTTGGGCTCTATGCTCAACTTTCCTTCGTAAGAAAAGGGGCCAGGCGGAGTGATATGCTCCCTCTATGAGAGACAGCGAAAAAAGCAAACTGTCGATCATGGAGGGAGCATATCATTTAGGACCTAATTGCCGTTGACTTATAGATGGCGCATATAGAAATAGGGCACCGGCCAAACAGTCAGTGCCCTATCGTAGTAATATCAATCATCCAAATATACAAATGATTGAGGTGCAGATTGAATATTATAATCTGCTAACGATTTGGAAGTCGGATATTTTTCGAATGATCCAATGACAAAAGCGTATGCCATTGTGCATCCACTAAAGTATTTTCTATACTTTTGACCTGCTTATACCAGCATTTGCTTTTGTACTGTTCCATAGCGGAGTAGGCTTCATCTTAAGCGTCTTAATAACTTCAATCTCGCCAATAACAGCTTGTTCCGGAGCAGAGGAGTATACAACAATCTTTGAAACCTCTTTTTTAGGGATTCGTTTTCGGTACTCATAGTGTTTCTGCCCGTCAAATATTTTATTGGCATATTCTGGTTTGATAGATAATAGAATCGTGGCCATGCCTCATTGCCTTTCAAAGTGTATTTTTGTTTGCGATTTGGCTAAAATCGTGTCAAAATCTGCGTCAGAAATATGATCAAATGGTCTTGGTCCGCTATATTGTGGTATGATTCCACTACTCCATAATTCGCCTAAAGTAATTCGTTTTATAAGGCTTTTTATAAAGATGAATTTAACAACCAGAAGTTTTTCACTGTGCTTTTCCCAAAGCTGATTTAGCGTTTCTTGGCTAAAGACTGTCCGGTTTTCACAGTATTTTAGATAATCCTCTTTGCTTGAAAAGTTATATCTCACTTCGTCAACAACACAAATTGTACTGACCACAGATTCATACGCTTTTCTTCCTGCCATTGTCCCCTTACGGTAAATAACAAGCAGGTCACCCGGATGCATATCCCGTTTATACGAGAGGGAAATATACACTTTTTGCAGTGCATAGCGATGAGCTTTGTCTCCCAGATAATCAAAGTTTCCTTCAGTCCTCAATTGCGAGTCCGGAAATAACGGAGTATGGTATTGCGCTTCAATTGGAAGGAAGAATTTCTGCACATTATATCTAATATTGGGAAAATTCTCTTTTACTGATTTTGATATATCATAACCGGCCATTTTAACAAGCACTACTTCTTCACCGTTGCAATTTTTCTTGATGCCATACTTATAGAACCCCCATCGAATCAGCAAATCATATAGCATCCTTAATTCGGGGCGGTTCATATATAGTGTAACATATATCTCCTCAACATTGCGTTCAATAGCATTGTCAAAAATAATCTTGATGAATCGTTCACCAAGTCTAAAGCCGGAGGCTTCAACCTTGAATGTTCCAACTTTTAATCTTCGCTTAGGTCGAAAAATTGGGGTAATGTCGCTGTAGTTTTCCTCTTCTGTTTCTGTTTTAAGATATAGGAATCCAAGTATAGCGCCTGCATCTGTTCGACATACATAAACTTCTTCATTGCTCTTTTTTATAAACCAATCCTCAAACCCCGTATACGCTTCACGGAAGGTAGCAAAAACGGGTCTTTCACATCAATATTTCCAAACAGTTCTTTTTTTGACTGCAAGCACCTTATAATCTATAAGGTCTGGATTTTCATTGGTACATTTTTCAATGAACGAGTTGATTGTGAATACACGCTCTGACAGCCCTAATCTATCTGCTTTTAAGCGCATACGGCGGTCTTCTGTGATTAGAATATCTGCTCTTTTACAATACAACTCGCATAGGAGTTGATTGTCAATTTGATCGTTGGCTGTTTTAGGGGTGTCACTTAGAAGTGCGGTAAATTCCGCCGTCTGTGGAGCAATGCATCGCATCTCTGTATAAGCATCAATTTTTGCGTCATACAGTGATTGCATCTGTGGATTTTGATATTTACGGAGTTCAGCTATAGAGTATGGATGAATCAGCTTTTCATAGTGCAGTTTATCGAGCCAATAGAATAGTTTCCCAATAGTAAAGCTTGTCGCTTTTGTATTTTCTCTATGTATAATGACATTCGTATCGAGTAGCGCTCTCATTTACTTCCCCCCCCTAAAATATATTCTCTGACTTGCGGCACATCGGAATCGTCAAATAACATCTGATGGATGTAAAGTGGGAGACCTAATTGCTTTGTAATCTTTTCACATTGCATCTTTTCACTTTGTTTTAGGGATTTCAATGCACCAAGTGGATAGCGGCGGGAATCTCTATACCGAAGATTTTCACAAACTTTAGTCACATCTGATTCAAGTAAAACCACCTTCGCAATTGGCATTAACGAAAAACAGACTCAGGCAGCCTTGCAACATTAAATGATTTATCAAAAATACAGAAGTGACCCGCTAATATAAATGCCGTATCCTTCTGTAACCTGTCATTCACTGCCGCAACAAGAATATCCTGATTCTTTTCCTTGTTTACCACAGTTTTGTTACGACCATAAGTTTCTCCGTTGAGTGCGCTTATCAAGTCACCAGCTGAATAGCAGGGGATTCCAATAGAGAGGCCAAGCCTTTCACACAAGGTGCTTTTTCCCACGCCATAGATCCCCGCAACAAAATTATGCCATCTTTCATTGTTATCCCCCTTTTGAAAATGTAATAAATTTGGGTTAGCCCATTCATCTCCCGATACCACATCGGCCAATGCGCTCATTATGGCATTGTACTTGTGCTGATCCTCAAAGAGCGAGGTGTAGGTATCCTGCGATTCCAGATAGCTGTCCTGAGCCGCTGCCCGAAGGCCTTAGGGAAAATGCTTTCCACAAAAATCTGCGGATCTGAGGTCTGCGCCATCTTGGTCAGCTTTTGTCGGCCATCAGACGGCTGCGCAGAGCCGTCAGCAGCACTTTGTCTCCTCGGTGAATTCACCCTTGTACTTTTCGTTGATCTTGGCGATGATCTCATCCAGCGGCGACTTTGTGTCCAGTCCCATTGCGCCTTTCTGCTTAGCCGGTTCGTACACGCCCTTCACCTGTTCCAGCTCAATGCTTCCGGCAAAGGTCTTTTGCAGCTTGTAGTATTCCAGCTTCAACTTACCCTCAAGGTCCACCATATCCGTGGTTTCCGCAGGCAGCAAATTGATCAGATAACAACAGAATACATATTCCTTGTGCAGTTCTTATCGAACATCCGCAGGATCTGCGAAATATAGCCGTACCACTTAATGAGATTGCGCACCTGACGGCGGAACTGATACCGCTCGTTGGGCGTTTTTGATTATAACGGTCTGCCACAGGCTTCAATACGCTGGTCATTCGCCCCATCGCCCGGGCATCCTGCCGGCCTGTGCTGAAATACTCCTTGGCAAAAGCCTCAATATCTGCATCGTTATAGACCGCAAATCCCCGCAGCTCCTTCTGCGTCTGATAGATCAGGTCAGCGTTGACCTCCTGCGAAAGCGAGGTTTCTTGATAGAACGGCTGAAACGCCTCCAAAATGTCTTCTTTCTTGTTGGCAAAATCGAGAACGAAAGTGTCCACCTTGCCGGTGCAGGTGCGATTCAATCTGGACAGCGTCTGCACCGCTTTGACGCCCTTCAGCTTTTTGTCCACGATCATCGTGTGCAGCAGCGGCTCGTCAAACCCGGTCTGGTACTTCTCGGCAACGATCAGCACATTGAAATGATCGTGGAACTCCGCCTTGGTCTGCGTTTCGGCGATGTGCGTCCCATCTGCACGAACATTCAATTTCGGCTCGGTGTATCCTTGTCACCGTCCTGCACAGCACCCGAAAAGGCCACCAGCACCTGCACATCGTTGTACTTCTGCTCCTCTATGTAGCGCTTGACCTCGTGGTAGTAGCGCACTGCCGCAAGGCGGGACGAGGTAATGACCATCATTTTGCCCCTGCCGCCGATCTTGTTTCGGGTGGTTTCCCGGAAGGTCTCCACGATGATCTGCGACTTCTGTGAAATGTTATACGGATGCAGCTCCTGATATTTGCGGATCACCTTAGCCGCACGGCTGGCGGGCACATCCGGATTATCTTCGGAGGTTTTGACGATTTTGAAGCAGGTGTCATAGGTCATATAGTTCTGGAGCACATCCAGAATAAAGCCTTCCTCAATGGCCTGCCGCATACTGTAAATGTGGAACGGATGAAAGCTGCCGTCCTCATATTCCGTGCCGAACAATTCCAGCGTCTTGTCCTTGGGCGTTGCGGTAAAGGCAAAGAAGGACAGATTCTTATGCCGCCCCTGAACGGTCATTTCTCGCATCAGGCGGTCGTCCGGGTCCAGCTCTTCTTCGGCCTTGCCCTCGATCTCAGCGTATTCCCGCAGAGCGTCCTCGGTATCCGCAAGGGCGGCTTTCAGTTTCAGGGCCGAGCTGCCGGTTTGGGAGGAATGGGCCTCGTCTACGATAATTGCAAAGTTCCGTCCCGCTACTTTATCCACTTCCTGATAGATGACCGGGAACTTCTGCAAGGTGGTGACGATAATGCGCACGCCGCCGTTGATAGCATCCCGCAGGTCCTTGGAGGTCTTATCTTCCCCGATGGTCTCAATGGCACCGAGGGTGTGGTCAAAGCCGGAGATTGTCTCTTGCAGCTGTGCATCCAGCACGGTGCGGTCAGTAACGACGACTACGCTGGAGAACACGGGCTTGTTCTCCTCATTGAACAGCGAGGCCAGCCGATACGCCGTCCACGCAATGGAGTTGGACTTGCCGCTTCCGGCGCTGTGCTGGATCAGGTAATTATGCCCGGCTCCGTTCTGCCGGACATCGGCCAGCAGCTTGCGCACACATCCAGCTGATGATAGCGTGGAAAAATCAGCGTTTTGCCGTCCTTCAGGTTCATAAACTTCTGGACAATGTCCATCATACTGTCCTTCTGAAAGACATTCTCCCACAGATACGCTGTCGGGTAACCGTTTGGGTTTGCCGGATTGCCCTTGCCGCCGTCGTTTCCGGCTCCGTTGGAGCCCTGGTTAAAGGGCAGGAAATAGGTGTTCTTTCCGGCGAGCTTGGTGGTCATCCACACCTCGGTGTGATCCACGCAGAAGTAGGCCAGAATGCGCTTGTTGAACTGGAAGCAAAGCTCCCTCGGGTCGCGGTCATACATCCACTGCCGCTTGGCGTCATCCACCGTTTGTCCGGTGTACTGGTTTTTTAATTCAAAGCGAATACCGGGATGCCGTTGAGCACCAGCACCATATCCACGCTCTTTTTTGTATCGGCGGAGAAGTACCATTGACGATAGCACTCGATGGTGTTTGCCGCCCACTGGGCAGCCGCCGCCTGATTCAGGGCAGACTCCGGCAAAATAGCACACCCGAAAACGCAGACCACGGTGCTTGAAGCCGTGGCGCAGGACAGAGAGCAGCCCCTCCGTCTCGCAAGCCGTGTTGAACGCCGTGCAGAACTTCCGCACCGGGTCCACCTGATTGGCATTTTCAAATCGCGCCCACTCCTTGGGCTGGGTGCGCTGGACAAAGTCGATCAGGGTATTCACATAGAGCCCCTGTTTTGCGTCATAGGTGTCTGCGCCCTTGGTATATCCGCCCGCCGGGGAGAGAAAGAAGGATTCTATATCCGCTTCAAAACGCTTTTCGGTGGTGATCATAATTCGTTCCCCTTATGTAAAGTTATCCTCTGTTGTGCTTATTAAAATACACAGCGATAACTGCACAAAAACTCTGCCATTGCCTGCTGCTGGTAAGCAGGATCGATTTTGTCGCAGCCGTCCAGAAAAATCAGACAGTGCCTTCGCTGTGTCCTGTACCTGCTTGACCTGCGAAAATGGTGCTGCATTTGCGCCTGCTGCTGAATATAGTCATAGTTCCAAATGTTGTAGAATGGATTCATTTATACGA
>VOFH01000358.1_pt1 | contig 16703 bp, 33 predicted proteins | sample 5384091 | NCBI WGS metagenome assembly VOFH01 (sample SAMN12384727, study PRJNA508395) | human gut metagenome | isolation source: healthy gut G | host: Homo sapiens
CCATAACGGTGGATTTTTCAGCAGTTTTTACAGCGTATCCAACTGTCATATCAGGAGAAAGGGTGAGTTTCAACAAAAAATATGAAAAATTTTTGTTGGAAAAGGACTATTTTAACAAATGACGCCTGTTTTTTAAAAAAACAACTAAAATCACCTAAATAACCGTAAATAAACAAAAAATTGCCCGGCAATATACTTACTAAGGCGATTTAGAGGTATAATATTAATAATTGTCCGTTGTTTGTACGGAATTTAGGAGGATGGAATTTTAATGAAAAGCAACATTTATCTCAAGAGAAAAGAACGATGTTAAATTTACAATGGAATTTACTGCAGAAGAATTTGAAAACGCACAGATAAAAGCGTATCAGAGGACTAAAGATCAGTTCCAGATCGACGGATTCAGAAAGGGAAAAGCGCCTCCAGAAGCATTATCGAAAGCGTTACGGCGAGGGAGTCTTCTTCGAAGAGGCGATAGACGAGCTTTTTCAACGAGCATTACGGAAAGGGCCTTAGCAGAACTTGAACTTGAAGTCATAGACAGCCCTGCTGCTGAGTTCAGCAAGATAGCTAAGGGAGAAGGCTTTACGGCTACCATTACAGTCCTTGCTATCCTATAGTTGAAGTCAAAGATTATAAGGGCGTAGAAAATAAAGAAAGTTACAAACAGGAGTCAAAAAAAGAAGACGTAGACAAAGGAAATCGGAAGCTCTCAGAAGAGAAACGCCAGAATGATATTGGTGAAAGACGGCCCAGGAGGCGACACTGTTCTCCTGGATTACTCGGGCTTTGTGGGAGATGAGCAATTCGAGGGCGGCACCGCAGAACGCCAAGAGCTGAAGCTGGGTTCGGGCATGTTTATTCCGGGATTCGAGGAACAGCTGATAGGCGCAACTCCGGGAGAAAGAAAGACGTAATCGTTGTCTTCCCTGAAAGAATACCATGCAAAAGATCTGGCCGGAAAAAGCCGTGTTCCACTGCCTCGTACATGAGATAAAAGAGGAACAGCTGCCTGAACTGGATGATGAATTTGCTAAAGATGTAAAGCAGATATGACACTTTAGAGGAATTAAAAAGGCAACTAAGGAAGAGAGACTACAGAAGTACGCAAAGGCAGGGGCGGAGACTCAGATGCAGGACACCAGCCTTAAGCTAAGGTAGTCAGAAGCCAACAAATCGATATACCAGGTGATGATTCAAGGACGAGATGGACAGAATGACTCAGGAACTGGACCAGCAGCTTCGCTATCAGGGCATGTCCGTAAATCAGTATCTCGAATTCGTAGGTAAGGATCTGGCTTCTTTCAGAAGAATTAAAGCCTGACGCACGGGACAGGTCAAGACCAGAATGATCCTCACCAGGTGCCGAAGCGGAAAAGATAGAAGTTTCCAAGGACGAGATGGAAGAAGAACTTTAGAAGTTATGGCTATTCAGTATCAGACTACAGCCGATAAAAGCTCAAGGAGATGATCGGCGTGAAAACTATACGTTCCTTGAAAAGGACTTAAAAGTTAAGAAGGCAATACAGCTGATCTACGACAACGCGCAGATCAAATAATCGCCTATAAAGAAGAGGGGTATAACGATGGCTTTAATTACCATATGTAATTAAGAACAGACTTCAAGAGGAAGCTCTTATGATATCTATTCGAGACTTCTCAAGGACAGGATAATCTTTTTGGGAGGGAGATATAGACGACCATGTGGCCAGCGTGGTAGTGGCTCAGCTCTCTTGTTCCTGGAGGCAGAAGATCCGGAAAAGGATATATGCATCTATCAACAGCCCAGGAGGTTTCCGTCACTGCAGGGATGGCCATTTACGATACGATGCAGTACATCAAACCTGACGTATCCACCATCTGCGTAGGCCTTGCGCCAGTATGGGCTTTTCTTCTGTCATCGGGAACCAAAGGGAAGAATGGCTCTTCCCAATGCCAGGCAATGATTCATCCCCTGGGAGGGGGTAAAAGGTCAAGCAGAGGATATAAAATCCATGCTGACTGGATCCCTCAAGACAGAGAAAAACTCAACAGGATAATGGCTGAAAACTCAGCCTTTAGAAGGTTCAGGTGGATACTGACAGGGGAGACAACTTTAGGCGCCGATGAAGCAGCAGCTACGGACTCATAACAAAGTGATAACATCCAGATAATAGGGAAATTTGTTGTGAGCAAATATGACGGAACAAAGCAGCTCAGATGTTCCTTCTCTGTTGGAAAACCTCAGAGCCAGGTCACTCGCTTGGTGGCCGGTCCGGGAGTATACATCTGCGACAGATGTATACAAGGTTTGCCTCGACATCATAAACGACAGGGTGCAGAGTGAACAGATGCCTGACAGCGGAGAAAAGGTATATAAACTTCCACAAACCTAAAGGAAATCTCGAGATCTTGTCTGAATATGTGATAGAACAGGACAGGGCAAAGAGGGCTTTAGCCGTAGCTGTGTATAATCATTACAAGAGAATAAACGGCAAAACAGCCGAAGAAGACGGCGTCGAACTGCCAGAAGAGCAATATCGTGATGATAGGACCAGCAGGTTCGGGAAAGGACGCTTCTGGCTGAACACTGGCTAAGATACTCGATGTTCCGTTTGCCATCCGCGAACGCCACTGCGCTGACAGGGCGGATATGTGTGGGAGAAGACGTAGGGAACATCCTTCTCAAAAACTTCTTCAGGCTGCGGATTATGACGTGGAGAAAAAGGCTCAGAAGGGATAATCTCGTCGACGAAATAGATAAGATCGCCAGAAAATCGAAAATCCGTCTATCACCAGAGACGTGAGCGGAGAAGGCGTTCAGCAGAGGCGCTTCTGAAGATCCTCGAAAGGAACAGTAGCTAACGTTCCTCCGCAGGGAGGAAGAAAAAGTATCCTCATCAGGAATTTATACAGTTCGATACTACTAACGTACTGTTTATATGCGGAGAAAGACTTTCGACGGACTCGACAAGATAATAAAACGCCGTATGGGAGATAAGGTCACTAAGTTTTCAATTCCGATATCAGAATGAAAAGAAGACAGCAACAAGCTTCTGGCAAAGATACAGCCTGAAGATCTCCTCAGATTCGGCTTGATACCTGAATTTATAGGCCGTCTGCGGTGATAGTCCTCTTGAGGAACTCTCGGAAGAGGCTTTAGTAAGAATAATAAAGGAGCCTAAAACGCTCTGCTCAAACAGTATAAAAAACTTCTGTCCATCGACGGCGTAGAACTGGAGATGGATGATGAAACCATAGGGCAGTAGCCAGACAGGCGCTTGGAGAGGAAGACAGGAGCCAGAGGACCTCCGCGGTATTTGAATCTACCATGACGGAGATCATGTATGAGATACCTTCTCGCGATGATGTGGAAAAGTGCATCATCAACAAGGAGACTATAGAGATGAAAGGGAAGACCCAAACTGGTTCTCAAAGCCAGCAGTCAATTAAAAGACCAAGAAGCAAACGCTTCATAATACAGGCGACTTCGGTCGCCTTAATTTTTATCGCCGCCAGGATAAAAAAGACGTCCGAGGTGGGATGACGATACAGATAAAAGGGGAAAACAGTGAATACAGAAGAACGCATAACGATGCCTGTATATACCTTTGAGAGGTCTCTTGGTTTTCCGAATACGATCCTTCACTTTGATGTAGGCAGAGAAAATCTATAAAAGCCTTAGAAGCAGCTATGAATAAGGATAAGATCTTTTGTATCTTCTCAGAAAGACGAAAACATATTGATACCTACAAAAGATGACTATTATAAATGTCGGAACGGTGATAAAGATCAAGATGCTGAAGATACAGGGAGATACGGTCAAGTGCTGGTCAGAAGGACTCAAAAAGCGTCCATCAGAGAAGTGAATGTCGAAGAACCGTATATAACGGTAGATATAGATAAAGATAGAGAGCGTGAATTATCCGCCGACGATCCTCAGACTCAGCGCCCGGATAAGAGTTAATGTAATAATTTTTTTGAAGAATATAAAGGTCTTAAAGCCTAACTTGAAGACAGACCTCTATGACATCCATGATCATGGATGACGCTGATATTCTGACGGACACCATAGCTATTCAGCTGGACATAGGCGGGAGAAGAACAGAAAATCCTCGAATCTGCCGACGTCAGGAGAGGCCAGACTATATTGAGCAGCTTTCACTTTTTGAAGAAAACCAGATTCTGGATCTTGAACATAAACTGAGCCGCCAGGTAGAAGAGAAATAAAACAGAATCAAAAGAATACTACCTGGAGAGAACAGATGAAGGCCATCCAAGTGAACTGGGATTCGGAGAAGACATGACCGGCAGAAGCCGATGAATGGCTCAGAACTTAAAGAACTAAAACTGGACGCTAAGATAGAAGAGAAGGTCAACAAAAGAAATAGATAAATTTACCAAGATGGCGCCTTCCTCGGCAGAGAGCGAGTCATAAGAAACTATGTGGAGACTATAGTCTCACTTCCGTGGAATAAATCGTCAAAGACCATATCAGACATAAATAAGGCCCTGAGGATTTCTGAACGAGGACCACTACAGCCTGGGCAAGGTCAAGGACAGGATACTCGAATATCTGGCGGTGACATCTTTCAAAAAGCGATAAAGGGCCTATAATCTGTCTTGTAGGACCTCCGAGATAGGCAAGACCTCTATAATAAGTCCATAGCCAGAGCTACGGGAAGGGAATTCGTAAGAATGGCTCTTGGCGGAGTTCGCGACGAGGCCGAGATACAGGGTCACCGCAGAACATATATAGGAGCTATACCGGGCCGAGTTATAAACGCTATCAAGGACGCGGGAACCAATAACCCTGTGTTCCTGTTCGATGAAGTGGATAAGATAGGTTCCGGATTTTAAAGGAGATCCGGCGTCCGCACTGTTGGAGGTGCTCGATCCGGAACAGAATAAAGAATTTACCGATCATTTCTTGGAAGTTCCTTTCGATCTCTCTAAAGTCATGTTCATAACCACGGCCAATACCACCGAGGTCCATCCCGAGACCTCTGCTTGACAGGATGGAAGTGATAGAGATCTCGGATATACGGAAGAAGAAAAGGTCAAGATAGCTCAGAAGTATCTCGTACCTAAGCAGATGAAATCTCACGGCCTTAAAAGAAAAACTTCGCTATAAGCGAAAAAGGCTCGAGAGATTTGATAAATTATTATACCAGAGAATCAGGAGTGAGGAATCTGAGAGAGAGATAGGGAAGCCTCTGCCGAAAAGGTCGCCCGAAGATAGTGGCTAAAAAAAGCTCAATCATACAGGATAACGCCGGCTTCTCTCGAAAAATTATCTGGGCAAACACAGGTTCAGATACGACGTCGTGGGAAAATGAGGCGAAGTAGGAGTTACTACCGGCATGGCGTGGACGCAGGTAGGAGGAGACACCTTGTTCATCGAGACGGCTCTTGTTCCGGGAACAGGCAAGATAGAGCTTACCGGCCAGCTGGGCGATGTGATGCAGGAGTCTGCCAGGACGGCTATAACATATATACGTTCCATAGCCTCCGAGTACGATATAGAAGAAGATTTCTACAAAAATATGATCTTCACGTCCATGTGCCTGAGGGGCTGTACCTAAAGACGGACCGTCTGCCGGAGTCACAATGTTTACTTCTGTGATGTCGGCTCTTACGGGCATACCGGTAAAAAGACGTTGCCATGACGGGCGAGATAACTCTCCGCGGCAAAGTACTGCCGGTAGGAGGAATAAAAGAAAAGGTTCTTGCGGCTCACAGAGCAGGTATAAAGACTATTCTTCTGCCTGCCGATAACAAGGCAGATATAGACGACATTCCTCAGACTGTGAGAAAACAGCTGAATTTCATCCTTCTTGAAAAAGCTAAAGAAGCATTGAAATATGCTCTGGCGGAAAGCAAGGGTTTGTAGTATGATAATAAGAGACGCTAAAATTGAGGCGGTGGCAGTCAGAGCTTCCCAATATCCCCAGGACAATATGGCGGAGATAGCCTTTGCGGGCGTTCCAACGTCGGCAAAATCATCTGCTTAACTTGCTCACCGGAAGAAAAAGCCTCGCAAGAGTTTCGGGGAGCCTGGAAAGACAAGAACCATCAATTTTTATAATATAAATGATGAATTCAGGATAGTGGATCTTCCCGGCTATGGCTACGCTAAGGTGTCAAAATCTATGAGCAAAGACTGGGGGCCGATGATGGAAGAGTATTTTCAGAAGAGAAGCGGCCTGAAAAGAGTCGTACAGCTCGTGGATATACGCCATGCTCCATCGGCTCAGGACGTGCAGATGTACCAATATCTCAGGCATTACGGTCTTGACGGAACTGTCGTAGCCACCAAGGCGGACAAGATTTCGAGAAATGAGATGTCAAAATGTATAGCAGTCATACGCCGCAGCCTCGATCTTTCACCTGAAGATACGGTTATACCGGTATCGGCTCTAAAGCGTACAGGACAGGGGAGAACTGCTTGACCATATGGAAAGTATTCTGGAGGAGTAGATGCAATTCATAAGTTTCAGGGTTTTGTCCAAGAGGATAAAAGCCATTTCATCTATGATGAAAGATAAGACGGTTCCAAAGCGAAAAAACTTTTGATAGTACTCGGCATAATCTATCTGTTTCTGCCGATAGATCTCATACCTCCCGTGCTGTTTCCGTTTGGATTCCTCGATGATCTGGTTCTGTGGATATGGATAATATGGCATTTGAAGGATACCCTGGATCAATACTGGGTAGGCGAGAAGGAAGTAGATCTATCGAGAGACTTTAAAAATAAGGATATAGTAGAAGGCGTAGAATTCACCGTTGATCAGGAGGACGAAGAGGATGAGTGACACAGTCGGCACGGTTCTGCTTACCAGAGAGCAGATCGAAGAGAGAGCAAGAGAAATAGGAGAGGAAATAGCGAGAGATTACGAGGGCGAAGAAGTCTATCTCATAGGTACCCTCAGAGGAGCAGTAGTCTGGATGGCAGATATGATGAAGAATATCAAAATGATATGGAGATAGACTTCGTAATGGCTTCCAGCTACGGATCCAGCACTACCAGCAGCGGAGTCGTCAAGATAAAAAAGACCTCGAAGGAGATATTTACGGCAAGAACGTCATCATAGTCGAGGACATAGTTGACACCGGTACTACTCTTAAGTTTCTCAAAGAACATCTGGCGGACCGCAATCCCAAAGCATAAAAATCTGTACTCTTTTGGACAAGCCGGAAAGACGTGTAGTAGATGTCAGCGCCGATTATGTGGGCTTTTCCATCGACAATCTTTTCGTCGTGGGATACGGATTGGATTACGATCAGAAATACAGAAATCTACCGTACATAAGCTATCTGGAGGGCTGAAGTCCGGGCGGCCGAAGGAAGTACTTCCCAAAGCGCATGGCGGAGTTTTCTACAGCCTCGCTGCTTTGTGACAAGACAGCTTGACGGGAGCTATCTGTGATTTAAACAGTTAATTATTTTATAAAAAGGAGATACATATAAAATGGCTTACGAAGTAAAAATAGGTTTATCAAACAAACATCTTCATCTCAGTGAAGAGCATATCGAGATCCTTTTCGGAAAAGGACATAAGCTGACGCCTACTAAGGATCTCGTTCAGCCCGGTCAGTTCGCCTGCGAAGAAAAGGTGGATATAGTGGGACCTAAGAAGACGCTGAGCGGTATCAGAGTTTTAGGACCTGCAAGAAAAGAGACTCAGGTAGAACTGGCTATGACCGATGCGAGAGCAATAGGAATCAAGGCTCCTGTCAGAGAGTCCGGAAAGCTGGAAGGAACTCCGGGATGCAAATTGGTTGGCCCTTGCGGAGAAGTAGATCTGGATCACGGCGTAATCGTAGCGCTGAGACACGTACATCTCAATGACGCTCAGGCTCAGGAAGCGGGAGTCAAGGACGGAGATGTAGTCAGCATCAAGATCGAAGGCGAAAGAGGTCTGACTTTTGACAATGTTTTAGTCAGAGCCGGCGCAAAGCATGAAAAAGGAAGTCCACCTGGACACTGATGAGGGTAACGCAGCAGGCTGCGGACCTGATTCAGTATGCACCATCATCAAATAGTTTTTAGCAGTAGCCTTGCGGGACAGAGCTTTTATGCTTTGTCCCTTTTCTGTTTGTGTCTTAAGGGATGGTTTCAAGAACAAAACCAACCGCTGTGCGAGTTGCGGCGATTGCCGCTTTATCTGCTTTCGAAAGACAGCTTTTCAGGTGAAGTCCCGGTTCTTCCTAAAATCGAGACGTTTGCGGGAGTTTTTTGACGGCGTATTCCCGGCAGAGCTGATTTTAAAGACATCTGCGGGATTCTTCAGGGCAAGAATCGGAAAGGAACAAAAAAGACTATATACCGGGAATAACGGAGCTCTTAAAGCTTTCCATCAGCATGATCGCCCCCCTAAAGGCATTAATAAAAAGGTCGCTATAGCATCAGCCTGATTTAGTAACGAGACTGGCGGTATTTCCAATGTGTCTTAAGCCGCCTGTCAGTAACGAACCCTTATAAGAGCTGAATCGTATTTGACCTTTACAAAGTCGGATGCAAGAGGAGAAAAAATGGATAATATCATCTTTATTGGCATGCCTGCCTCCGGAAAAAGCACTATCGGAGTAGTGACGGCAAAGAGACTGGGATACGGCTTTATCGATCCCGACATCCTGATACAGGAACAGGAAGGCAGACTGCTCCATCAGATCATAGAGCAGGACGGCATAGATAAATTCAGGAGTATCGAAGATCGGGTCAATGCAGAGATAAATGCCGACCGCTGCGTGATTTCACCTGGAGGGAGCATAATATACTGCGAAAAATGCTATGGCTCATTACAAAGAGATGGGAAGGATCGTCTATCTTGAGGTTTCCTATGAAACCATAGAAGAGCGAATAGGCGATCCCCATAAGCGGGGAGTCACTCTCAGAAAGGGGCAGTCTGAAACAGCTGTATGATGAAAGAAGAATATATTTTGAACGTTATGCCGACGTCACGGTCAGTGAAGACGGACTGACGCTGGCCGAGACTATAGATAAGGTTCTCGAGTCTATAGAGGAGAGTCAAAGCAGCATTGTCACTATTCTGCCCTGATGTGAATATTATAGTCTATGAGTTACTACGACAGGCAGATAGATAAGGCCATAAAAAAGGCTGCAGTCATAGACGGGTCCAGATACCCGGGAATCGCTTTTTTCAGCGATTGTCATAGAGGTAGCGGCACCTGGAACGACAGCTTTTATGCAATAAGATATTATATCAGGCCGCTTTAGATTATTACTGGCAGATAGGATTTTGCCTACGTTGAAGTAGGAGACGGAGATGAACTGTGGGAGAACAGGTGCTTTGGACAGATATATGAGATTCATAAGGACGTGTTTGAAACTCTGTCTCGATTTCAGGCTGCGGATAGGCTCTTCATGATACTTGGAAATCATGACAAGGCAAAAGAGAAAAAAACTTTTGCACTTCTGACCGCCGGTTCGCGCCTTCGTATTATCAGTCTCATAATTGCTGCCCAAAGAGGCGAGAGACTTATGTCTGATCCATGGGCACCAGGCAGATATATTGAACGACCGGCTCTGGCCTTGGCCCGCTGGATGGTGCGCTATCTGTGGAAACCTCTCTTGAACTTGGGGTTTAAAGATCCTAGCCTGAAATTATAAAAAGGGCACTGCCGTGGAGAATCGCCTGATAGAATGGGCTAAAAAAACGATAAGAATGTCATGATGGGCCATACTCACAGGCCGGCTATGGCTGAAATAGGAGATATAAAAGTATTTGAATACCGGTTCTGCATTACACCCTAACGGTAACCTGCATTGAACTGTCAGATGAGAGACTCAGACTCATAAGATGGACTCAAATGCGTCGATGAAAGGCGGCATATATGTGTGCGAACAGGTACTCAAAGAAATGAACTTATAAAAGCAAGAGGCGGATGATTATCGCTCTTTTTGATTACTTCCAATATTCTGTATTTTCCACTCCTATATCTGAAGCCTTGAAATTTAAAGGTTTACCAGCTTTGCGCTTTGCGTGTAATCTTTTCAGAGCTACTTGAAGGCGGTATTCCCCAAAATGATACAGACGGGAACGTTTATCAGAGCCATAAAGCCCATCAAGACGTCTGCCGTATCCCAGGCAAGTCCTGCGCTGAATTGAGCGCCAAAAGGAAGATTACCAAGAACCGCCAGCAGCCTGTACATAACCATGAACGGCTTATTATCCAGAGCATTCTTATAGAGATAGCTGATGTTCATTTCTGCGTAAAATAATTTCCACGAGAGTAGTAAATGCGAAAAGTGCAAGAGCCGCAGTGATGAAAGCCCTCCGAAGACCCCGAAATTAGAATCAGCGAAGCCTGAATGTATGCTCCGTTCATCGTGTTTTCCGGCCTCATCTATGAACGCGGAAGAGTCTATTCCGCTGCACAATATCATGAAGGCTGTGGCCGAGCAGATGAGAAGAGTATCTATAAATACAGAAAGCATCTGTACAAGTCCCTGCTTGACCGGATGAGATACGTCAGCAGAAGCTGCGGCATTAGGCGCAGAACCTATACCGGCCTCATTGGAATACAGGCCTCTTTTATACCGTTCATTATGGTAGCGCCAAACAGCCCTCCGGCTACGGAAGAAGTTGAACGCACCTTTGAATATAGCGCCTGACGGAAGGCAGCGAAGTTATATTAAGTATCATGACTATCAGGGCGACTCCTATATAAGCGATGGCCATGATAGGTACCATGATCTGAGTCATCTTTGAAATTCGCTTTCCGCCGCCGAATATGACTATGCCGGAAGAACGGCTACTACTGCGCCTATGATCAGAGAAGCATTTTCGGAAGGGATATACGCTTTGACGAAGTCCGTAAGGTTGAATGAAGCAAGGGCATTGAATCCTCCCATATAGGTAAGTATCAGAAATACTGCGAATACTCCGCCTAAAGCCGGAGCTCTGAGAGCTTTGTTTATGTAATAAGCGGGTCCTCCGTAGGGAACCCTTCGATGCCTTTCTTTTATATATCTGGGCCAGGGTAGATTCCACAAAAGCTGAAGCGCCGCCCAAAAAGAGCGATAAGCCACATCCAGAAAACTGCTCCCGGGCCGCCTGCGATGATGGCGCCGGTAACTCCATATTTCCGGTACCTACTCTGGAAGCCGTGGATACCATCAAGGCCTGAAAGGATGATATGGAATCCTTGTCCTTTTTAGGCTCAGCGATAACTCTTATAGATTCTCCCAGCAGACGTATCTGTACGAATCTTGTTCTGAATGAAAAAATAAAGTCCTGCGGCGATCAATAGAGCTATCAATATATAGCTGTACATGTAGCCGCTCGATGCTGCTTATAATACCTCAATGAAATCCATTAAAATTTCTCCTTACTGTTTTAATCTTAACAAATATTTTATTATGAAACAGATTAAAAAAGCAAGGAATTCTTTAACCAGAAAAAGCGGTATTTGACTGGATCATTTTCAATGAACCAAGCTGCGACTTGATGATAGTGGCTTTGCAAATCAGCTATTGACTTTAACTGACCGCAGAGTAAAATATTATAGTACAATTTTATATGCGCAGGCGTTGAAGGAAACCAGTAGCCGGGCGTAATAACCTTACAGAGAGCCGCCTCACAGGCTGAGAGGGCGGTGGTGAAACCCTTAGCGAATATCACTCCGGAGCCTGGTCACTTAATGAGAGGCCATATCCTGCAGGGGGCGTCCGTCATTGCTATATGTTTGAGAAAAAACGGCGGCAGACAGGACAGTACCGAAAGGCGTTAAATCTAGGGTGGTACCGCGGTTATGAGATAATCGTCCTAAATCGATATTTTTATCGGCTTAGGGTATTTTTTATGACCTAACCCGATTCTCCGGTTTACCGGAGAATCGCTGGTAGGTCAAACGCCAGAGATTCTCAGGGAGCGCGGGTAGCGCGATCGGTAAAAAAAGGCGGCGGGGGGAGAACCCGATTCTCCGGTTCACCGGAGAATCGTAAAAAACAGATTCCAAAAGCCATATACGGCGCTTACAGAACAGATATGTATATGCTATAATAATACTTATAAAGACAAAGAGCTAAAGATAGGAGATAAGACAAAATGTTTAAGAGACTTTCAGACAGACCTGTCGCAGAAGTACAGAATCAGCAGGTCGAAAATGGAAAGAAGAAGATCTGCTTAAAAAATGTGTAGACGCGAGAGAGGGCAAGACCCCGTTTATCTTTTACGAGGGACCTCCGACGGCCAACGGAAAGCCGGGAATACACCATGTAATGGCAAGAACGCTTAAAGATTCAGTTTGCCGCTACAAGACCATGCAGGGCTATCAGGTCAACAGAAAAGCCGGATGGGATACCCACGGTCTTCCTGTAGAGATAGAAGTGGAAAAGCAGCTTAACATGTCCGGCAAGCAGGATATTGAAAAATATGGAATAAAAGAATTTAATCAGAAATGCAGAGAGTCGGTATTCACCTATACAGGTATGTGGAGAGAGATGTCGAGAGAATGGGCTATCTGGTGGATTTGGATAATCCTTACGTCACTCTCGAAAATGATTATATCGAGACAGGCTGGTGGATATTAAAGAAATTCTTTGACGAAGGACTCATATACGAAGGACACAAGATACTTCCGTACTGCCCTCGCTGCCGGAACGGGTCTGGCTTCCCACGAAGTAGCCCAGGGCTACAAGATGGTAAAGACCAATACCGCTCACAGTAAAATTCAGGAGGCGGGAACAGAAAACGAATATTTCCTGGCGTGGACCACCACGCCTTGGACTCTCGCCTCAATACGGCTTTGACAGTAGGTCCTGACATAGATTATATAAAAGCGAGAATGACAGAAGGCGATGAAGAAGGAAACATCTTCTACGTTGCGGAACATCTGGCTGATAAAGTCCTTGGAGAAGGCAAATACCAAGTCCTCGATACGATGAAGGGGCGGCTCTCGAATACATCGAATATGAGCAACTTATGCCTTTTGTTAAGGCTGACAAAAAGGCTTTCTTTGTCACCTGCATGGATTACGTGTCCATCGAAGACGGTACGGGAATCGTTCATACGGCTCCTGCTTTCGGTGAAGATGACTACCAGTGCGGACGCAAATATGGTCTTCCTGTGCTTCAGCCTGTCGACGAGAGGGCTGCTACACCGCCACTCCTTGGGCGGGACGTTTCGTAATGGAAGAAGGACTTGATGTGGATATAATCAAGTATCTGGCGACAGAGAACAAGATTTTCTCAAAGAAAAGATAGAACACAACTATCCTCACTGCTGGAGATGCGGAACTCCGCTGGTATACTATGCGAAACCTTCCTGGTATATAGAGATGAGCAAGCTGAAAGATCAACTGGTGGCAAACAACGATACTGTCAACTGGTTCCCTGCGTATGTAGGCGAAAAGCGTTTCGGCAACTGGCTCGAAGAAGTAAAGGACTGGGCTATTTCCAGATCCAGATGCTGGGGCACGCCTATTCCTATCTGGAGATGCGAGTGCGGTCATCTTGAATGTGTGGGTTCAAGGGCCGAGTTGGTGGAAAAGGCCATGGAACCGATAGACGAGAGCATGAGCTTCACAGACCGTATGTGGACGACGTTCACATCAGATGTCCTCACTGCGGAAAGCCTATGACGAGAATCGCAGAAGTAATGGACTGCTGGTTCGACTCCGGCGCGATGCCGTTCGCCCAGTGGCATTACCCGTTGAACATAAAGAAGAATTTGAAGAAAAGCTTTTCCCGGCAGACTTCATCTGCGAGGAATCGACCAGACCAGAGGTTGTTCTATTCGCTGATGGCCATTTCAACCTTTATCATGGGAAAATCGCCGTATAAGAACGTCCTGGTAAACGACCTCATCCTGGACAAAGAGGGAAAGAAGATGTCCAAGTCCAGAGGCAACACGGTTTCGCCGTTTTGAACTCTTCGACAAATACCGGAGCAGACGCCACCAGATGGTATCTTTGAGCGTTTCTCCGGCGTGGACTCTACCAGATTCGATGAAGACGGCCTGATAGACGTCAGCAAAAGTTCTTGAACGCTGAGAAACGTATACAACTTCTTCGCGCTGTATTCCAATCAGGGATTGATAGACCCTGCCGGACTAAATGTCCTTACGGCCAGAGGCCTGAGCTGGACAGATGGATTCTGAGCAAATACCAAAGTTGATAGGCGATGTTACAGAATACATGGATCAGTACGATCACATGAAGACCGTCAGAGCTATCCAACGACTTTGTCAATGAAGACCTCCAACTGGTATATCCGCCGCGCCAGAAGAAGATTCTATGCGGAAGAACTTTACAGAAGATAAGAAGAGCGTATACGCCACCACTTATGAGGTGCCAGGCGTAACAAGACTCATCGCACCTATAGCTCCGTTCATATCGGACGAGATATACGTAAAATCTCACGGGAGAGGATACCGTTCACATAGCCGACTTCCTAAGGCTGACAGAAGTTTATAGATGAAAATGGAAGAGAGAATGGACTGTCAGAGCCTTGGTCACTCTGGGAAGAGGAACCAGAGAAAAAGAGAAGAAAAGGTCAGACAGCCTCTCAGCGAAGTGCTGGTGGACGGCAAATATGAAAAGATCATAGACGACCTACCTGCTGATTCTCGAAGAACCCAACGTCAAAAAGTAGTGTTTGAGAATGATCTGGAAAATACATGAACTTTAACTCTCAAGCCTAACTTCAAGACTGCGGACCCGTCCTCGGCGGAAAGATAAAGGCCTTGAGCCGCCTGGCGGCCGCCGACGCCGCAAAGCTGGTAGCGGAGCTCGAAGCAGACGGCAAGGCTTCCTCGAGATAGACGGCGAGACCACGGAGATAAACCAAAGACTTCGTCGATGGAGAATTAACGCAAAGAGGGCTTTGCAGTCGCTATGGAAACAACATCTTCACCATATTGGACACCACCCTGACGGACGAACTGATTGACGAGGGGCTGGCCAGAGAGTTGATTTCAAAAAGTACAGCAGCTTCGTAAACAGAAGGCCTTCGAGATGATGGACAACATAGACATCACCGTGGAAGCCGACGATGCGGTGAAGCGAACGCCGAAAAGCACAAGAGCTATATCATGAAAGAGACTCTGGCTCTGAGCCTTGATTTTGCCGAGGCGACAGACAGTACGATCTTAACGGACATAAGACAGGTATTTTTGTGGAGAAAAGATAGAAAAAACCTGAGGGCGGCCGCTGCTTTCAAAGGGACCGCCCTTTTAAACTTTAAAAGGAGATACGGGATGACGGGATTGAGCAGCAGAGAAGTAGAAGACCGAATACAGCGGGGACTCGACAATGTTCAGGTCAATTCTTCTACTAGAACTGTCAAAGAAATAGTCAAAAGAAAATGTTTTTACATACTTCAACTTAATATTTACGGTACTGGGCGTTTACTGGTGATAGTAGGGTCGTTTAAAGACTTGTCCTTTATGCTGATAGTCCTTGCAAATACGGTAATAAATTGCCCAGGAAATCAGATCAACTGACTTTGGACAAACTTGCTTCTTAAAATGCCTAAGAGCCATGTGGTCAGGGACGGCGTGAGAAGGAAGTAGCTGTCGAGAAACTGGTACTGGACGATATAATAATTCTGAGGGCTGGAAGCCAGATACCAAACCTGACGCACAGGTAGTCGAAGAAGCGTACAGGTAAACGAAGCTCTCATAACGGGAGAATCGGATGAGATAACAAAAGCCGGCAGGACGGCAGGGCTTGTCTGGAAGCTTTGTGGTTTTCAGGGGAGAATGTCTGGCAAGGCTCACAGCTGTGAGGCAGAGATTCTTATATATCGAAGCTTACTTTAGAGGCCACCAAAGATAAGAAGACCGAAGAGTCAGAGATGATAAAATCTCTCGATAAGATGGTCAGAGTCATAGGCATAATCATAATTCCGGCAGGAGCAGTACTCCTGGTACAGGAATGGTTCGTCCTGGAGGGGGGATTCAGAGACAACGTCATATCCATGGTAGCCGCCGTTCTCGGGATGATACCTGAGGCCTCTATGACCGCCAGCATAGCATGATGGTTTTATGAGACTTGCGCGCCGCGACGTGCTGTAGCAGAACATGAAATGGCCATAGAAACTCTTGCGCGTGTAGACGTTTCTCTGCGTGGACAAGACCGAAATTCCATAACGGAGAACGAAACAGTGGACGCTTTCAGATCATGGATGAAAGCGGCGATGAGGACAGGATTGTCAAGGATGATAGGGGATCTTGTCGGGCAGCAGAATAAGGATAATATAACCATGGCCGCCATGCAGAATTTCTTCACGGAGAAGTCGGGAGAATGGCGAAATGATCTGTCCTTTTTTCTTCTAAATATAAATACTGCGGAGTGAGCTACGGTCAGAATAATTTTGTTCTTGGGGCGCCTGAATTCGTCCTGAGAGAAAGTTTTGAAAGATATGGAGATTACGTCAATCAGATGAGCGAGCAGGGGTACAGAGTCTTGGCTTTCGCTCATGGGGGAAGCGCCTGAGGGACAGCCTCTATCTACCAGAGCGCATTTACTTGCTCTCATTTTCCTGACGAAGACAATAAGAAAAGCCGCCAAAGAAACCTTTTGGATTTTTGCCGACAATGGCGTAGATATAAAGGTGATATCCGGAGATAATCCTGTTACTGTCTCCAATGTAGCGCTGGAAGCCGGTATTCTGGGAGCAGAAAATTATATCGACGCCAGACAGCTGGTAAACGAGAGAGCCATATAAGCAATACGTAACTGAACGAAGTACAACAG
>VOFH01001660.1_pt1 | contig 16684 bp, 25 predicted proteins | sample 5384091 | NCBI WGS metagenome assembly VOFH01 (sample SAMN12384727, study PRJNA508395) | human gut metagenome | isolation source: healthy gut G | host: Homo sapiens
GAGCGGCGCCACGAGCGAGTCGACGAAGCTCGCCATGTCGCTGCGCGCGAGCAGCAGATGGTCTGCCACGCGGGCGAGCGGCGAAAGCTGGCTGTCGGTCAGCGCAATGACCTTCGCGCCGCGGTCGCGCGCGTATTGCATCGCGCTCAGCGTGCGCTTGGAGTAGCGCGGGAACGAGATGCCGAACAGAACGTCGCCCGGGCCGATGCGCAGCACCTGCTCGAAGATCTCGCTGACGCTGTTCGTGTGCACGAGCGTGACATTATCGAACAAAAGATTGAAATAAAAGCCGAGGAAGTTCGCGAGCGCACTGGACGAGCGCACACCGAGTATGTAGATGCGGTGTGCCCCCGTGAGCGCGTCGACAGCGCCCTGAAAGGCGTCGCGGTCGATCTCGTCGAGCGTCTGGCGGATCATGTCGGTGTCCGCGTGCAGCACGGTGCGCAGCACGTCGCGGCCTCCCAGCCGGTCGCTCGATACCTCCATGCGCTGCACCGAGGTCAGCTTGTTGCGGATCATCTCCTGAAGAGCGCGCTGAAGGTGGGGGTAGCCGTCGTAGCCCAGTTCGGTCGCAAAGCGTACTACCGTGGATTCGCTCACGCCCACCGTTACGCCCAGACGGCTCGCCGTCATGAAGGCCGCCTTGTCGTAGTGCTCTAAAATATATCGCGCGATCTGCTTCTGCCCCTTGGAAAATCCGGGCAGCTCTGTCTGGATCTTGCTGATAAGGTCGTTCATTCCATCATCTCTCCTGCATCAATTCCTGCATTTTTCTGTTACCATTGTAAGCCGTCCTGCATCAAAATGCAAGAGCAGCCTGAAAAAATTGCAGAATTATTCCTCGATGCCGGCACAGAGATCCTGTAAGTACGCAAGCTCGTCCTGCGTCAGCTCGCGCCACGCGCCGCTTTTGAGTTTGGGGTCGAGCGGCATATCGCCGATGGCGACGCGCTTAAGGCGGCGGACCTCAAGGCCGACCTTTTCACACATCCTGCGGATCTGGCGGTTGCGGCCCTCATGGATGGTCATGCGGATTTTGGCGCTGTCCTCGCCGCGCTCCATGATAACGACGCCCGCCGGACGGATGGCGTAGCCGTCGAGCTCCATCGGCTCGGAAAGGCGCGGGATATTGTCCATATTGCCGCGCACGCGGACCTCATAGTGCTTTTCGACCTCGTGGCTCGGATGGGTCAGGCCGTTGACCAGATCGCCGTCGTTGGTCAGCAGCAGCAGGCCCTCGGAGTTGTAGTCGAGACGGCCGACCGGCACGACGCGCGCACCGCAGCCGCGCACGAGATCCGCGACCGTTTTGCGGCCGCGCTCATCCTTGAGCGTGGTGACGTAGCCGCGCGGCTTGTACAGCATGAGGTAGCGCTTTTCCTCGCTTCCGCCGAGCGGACGGCCGTCCACCATGATCTTGTCGCGGCGCAGATCCGCCTTGTCGCCGACCGACGCCGTGCGGCCGTTCACGGTCACTCTGCCGTCCGTGATCCAGCGCTCCGCCTCGCGGCGCGAGCAAAGGCCGGCCTGCGCCAGTAATTTCTGAAGTCTCTCTTCCATTTATGTTCTCCTTTATGTCAGTTGTCCTTGTTATCCGGCAAGCCGCTGCCGCAGGCGGTCGAGAAGACCGCGCTTTTCCTGTGCGAGCAGCACCTCACCGCCGTATTTCAGCCGGTCTGCGGCGATGACAGCATCTCCGAGGCGGTACTCGACCGTCCCCGCCGCCGCGGCACGCACCACCGGCGCGTAGCAGAATTTCTCGCCGTAGCGCACGCGGCGCAGCCTGTCCTGTTCGCCGGGGAGCAGATATGCCGTGACCGTGCTCTCCGCGACAAGCTCTGCGCGGTCGGTCTCGCCGCCGAACACCTGCGTCTGCGCGAGCGTATCGCCCTTTTCGTGCAGCGTCACCTCGGAATAGCGCGAAAAAGCGTCATCGAGCAGCGCGATATGGTCGTTCCAGTCGTCCGGGTCGTTCAGCGTCACCGCGATGACCGTCCGGCCGTTCCGCTCAGCTGCCGACACCAGACAGCGCCCGGCAGCGCGCGTGAATCCGGTCTTGACGCCGATCGCGCCCTCGTACAGACTGAGCAGACGGTTGTGGTTGACGAGCGTGCGGCCGGCAGCCGTGCAGGTTTTCGTCGACACGATGTCGCGGAACACCGGGTCGCGCAGCGCGGCGGCGGTGATCTTCGCAAGCTCGCGTGCGGTCGTGTAGTGGCCGTCCGACGGCAGTCCGCTCGGGTTTTCGAAACGGGTGTCCGTCAGGCCAAGCTCGCGCGCCTTTGCGTTCATCTTGTCCACAAACGCCCGCTCGCCGCCGCATTCTCCGGCCACGGCCGCCGCCGCATCGTTGCCCGAGGAGAGCAGCAGGCCGTAAAGCGTGTCGCGCAGCGTCAGCCTTTCGCCTTCTTCGAGGTACATCGACGAGCCTTCCACGGCCGCGTACTGCTTTTTCACCGTGTACACGCGATCGAGGTCGCCCTCGCCGAGCGCGACGAGCGCGGTCATGATCTTTGTCGTGGACGCCATCGGCAGACGGCTGTCCGCATTTTCCGCGAACAGGGTCTCCCCTGTGTCCGCATCCATCGTGACCGCCGCCGCCGCACTGAGCGCCGCCGCGCGCGGCAGCAGCGCCGCGCAGACCCACAGCGCGAGCCACAGCTTTTTCATGCACACCACTCCCCTTGCAGAACAAAACCTACTCCATATAGAAGTAGGTTGTGCACGGGGCGGGCGGATTATTCCTCTCCGCCCTCCATGGGTGCGCTTTCGTCAGCCGGCGCTTTTTTCTTCCCCGAAAAGCCCTCGACGAAGCTCGATACCCTGTTGATCGCGCCTGGGATCATCTCGACCAGACGGTCGACCGTGCTGTCCGCCTGCGCGTTGATGCCGAGGATGGACGCGCTGCCGTCCTTCGTGATGATCAGAAAGCACACCGGGGACACGGTCACGCCCGCGCCGCCGCCGCCGCCGAACGCCATCGGTGCGCCCGCCTGCGCGTGCTTGCTCGCGAAATCGCTGCCGCCTGCGCCGAAGCCGAACGACACCCTGGACACCGGGATGACGGTCGTGCCGTCCGCCGCCGTGATGGGGCTGCCGATGATGCGGTGCCGCCCGAGTCCACGCCGCGCAGCTGGTCGATGAACGCGCGCGTGACCGGCTGCCGGTAGGCAACGATGGTCAGCACCTCGAGCGCCGCCGGAGACAGGGACGGCGGCTTGCGCGATTCGGTCACCCGACGGGCCGCGTCCGCATACAGCGGACGCGAACAGAGCTGTAGCGTCCCTCCAGCCGCAGCAGCATCAGACCCCTGTTTTCAAAATCATATAGGTTTTCCAGCGCTGCGGCGGCCTCAAGCACCGCGCCTCGCGGCGCTTCCAGCGCTGCGGCCAGCCGGTCGACCGGTACAGCGTCCCCTGCGGCGAACAGCACAGCCTCCAGGCCGGCTTCGAGTTCGGTCATCAGACGTTACTCTCTCCTTTATCGTTTGTAAGCGTCAACTCCATATCCTCTCCGTCGCCTTCCAGCAGGATACGGCGGGTCTTGGACAGCTCAAGCACCGCCAGAAAGGTCGCGACGATCTCTGAACGGTTTTTCGCGTCGTCAAACAGCCTTCGAAACGGCACGCGGACCGACCGGATAAACCGCCGGAGGATCGCGGTAATCCGCGTTTTCGACCGGCACAGGCTCCGCCCGACAATGCCGGAGAACGCGCTCGCCGGCGGCGGTATCCGCCGCTGGGCCTTGCGCAGCATGTTGTTAGCCGCCCGAACCAGATCGTTGACCGACTGGCGGTATTCTTTCGGCGCTTCCCAGGTTTTCCGGCGGTTTGACGAAGATATCCCCCGAGCTCCCATTTTCGCGAAAATACGGCGTGATTTCTTTTAGGCGCTGGTATTCCAGCAGCATCTCAACCCAGTCCGGCACGGGATCGTCCTCCTCGTCCTCCTCATGGCGCGGCAGCAGCATCTTCGACTTGATGTAAACAAGCTGCGCTGCCGTCGCCACGAAATCCCCCCGCGATGTCAAGGTCCATCGCCTCGGCCGCATGCAGGACTTCCATATACTGATCGAGTATCACCGCGATCGGGATGTCGTAAATGCTGACCTTGTTTTTTGGCGATCAGATGCAGCAATAAATCGAGCGGGCCATCAAAATTCTCAAATGAAAATCCATGACATCATCCTGCTATAAAAACAGTCCGACAAACCGTGCCGCCAGGTTGATGGCCGCACTGTCCGCCATCAGCATCAGCCCGTCCAGCCAGCCGAACCAGATTGCCGCAACAAACAGGGCAGGATCGCACCACTGGTATTTTTGCAGCAGGCGACCAGGAGAACGGCAGGAATGCGTCAACCACGCGCGACCCGTCCAGCGGATGAACAGGGATAAGGTTGAATACCCCGAGGCCCACGGACAAAACCGCCGTATAGCCCAAAAAGATCAGCAGCACAAGCAGAAATACCGCGATGCCGTTCGCGGCGATCTGTCAGATGTCAAAAGAGACATCAGGAGGTAAAAACACCGCCTACGCCAAACGAGAAAACCTGCGTTCCCAGCAGGTAAACCCCGATCGCCAGATAACCCGCAAACGCCAAAAAACGCCGTGATGAAATTGGCTGCGGGACCTGCAACAGTCAGCGCCATACCCGCTTTTCTATTTTGAAGTTCGATATATTGACCGGCACAGGCCGCGCCCGGCAAATCCGAACACCAGCAGGCATAAAAAAACCGACCGGATCAATATGCGCTAAAGGGAAAGCGTGACGCGGCCGGAATCGCGCGCCGTGCGATCGCCCAGCAGATAGGCCATTCCTCCATGCGCGGCCTCATGCACGGTGAGGCATAAAAAACGACCGCAGGGGCGACAACAAGCGTGATGATTGCGGTCTGCAGGTCCCCCCTGCGCAGAGCACTCCAAAGCAAGCAAACTCCTCCAAACTATCAGCCGCACCGCTATTCTTGCCACGAGCGCCTGATTTTATCATTTTAACCTATTTTTTTGCTTCCTAACAGAGGCGTCAAAATAATTTTAACGCGGTTTTCGGATAGCAAACCTGTGTATGTTTGGAATTATATCACAATACCAGCCAATTGTCATCCCTTTCTTGCTTTCTGGTAAAAGGCAGTTCGCTTGATAAAGGGCTGCAGAATATTCTGCAGCCCTTTTCCCGTTCATATCAATTGAAAGTCTTATGCAGCGCAGTGGCGTCACGGCCCTCAAGAGCTCCACGGCAGCTTCCGCGTTCTTTACGCCATAGAAAACCAGTGCTTCCGCCGGGTCCGATTCGTGGTGTTCTGACGGTCGATCATAGGATGGCACGCTCTCCAGCGGGCTGCCTTATTTACCTCTTCAAAAATCTTGCTGCCCAGAACGACGCTGTCTTCGTTCGCCACATCGCTGACAACCTTATAATCATCAATGTCGGACAGATCCATGGGTAGAAAGTCTTGGCGTCGAATTCCAGAATAGCACGCTGGTTGGTGATGTAGTATTTCTGACGCTTCACGCTTGCACGCTCAAAGACTGGAAATCATAATCACAGCGCCGATAACCATACCGATTGCAACATTCATGCTCCACTGGCTGTTCTTCGTAACATAAGCTGCAAGCAGGCCGCCAATAATCACAACGGTCAGCAACCATGTACGCAGTACGCGGGTCTTATTGCCGTTTTCAATCAGCGGAAACGCCGCGGGCTCCCCCTGCCACAGCACGGTTTCGTTGTCCTGCAAAGATACTCTTGCAAATTTTTACTCATTAGAAACACTCCCTTTTTCATCTTGCACAGAATCCTTTCTGTTGTCTCTATTATAGCGCATAATCCGTTTAACCGCTGCTAAGGTCGCGTTTTGATTTGTTAATCTTCCGTCAAACGGCAACTTTTTCCCGTTCAGATTTTGTAAAGGATATTAACAGATTTTTTTAACACCTTTTCGGCTATAATGTTTTTTGTACCCAATTGATAATAGGGTGTCCCATTTTGCAAAGCTCAAAGCATCGGAGTCCGTTTTTCCTTTTCCGCACGCGATTTTGCGGTTACCGCGGGCATTTTGGCCTGCGCGATTGAATGTGCGTTATTTTAAGCATTGCCGATAGCATCGACGGCTTTGCGTATCCGATTTTCGTACTGGCCGTCCTGCTGGTTTCACGTTTAACGACCGGCTATTTTTCGGTATCGGCCGCTCTGTTCAGCGTCATTGGCATCAACTATATTTTTACTTATCCATACTGGGCGTTCAACTTTACGCTGTCCGGCTATCCGCTGACGTTCCTGACCATGCTGTGCGTCTCGCTCATCACCTGTACGATGACCACCAAGCTCAAGCAGCAGGAGCGGATTCGGGCATGGAAAGCGAAAAAGAAAAATGCGCGCCAATCTGCTGCGCTCGGTTTCTCACGATATCCGCACGCCGCTGACATCGATCGTCGGCGTCACCTCCACCCTTCTAGAAACGCCCAACCTGCCGATTGCCGAGCAGCGCCAGCTTCTGGAGGACGCCCGCGACGAGGCGCAGTGGCTGATCCGCGTGGTGGAAAACCTGCTCTCCATCACCCGCATGGGACGCGCGCGCCCAGATTACCAAAGCAGCCGGAGGTCGTGGGAAATCCTCGGCGAGGTCGTGCAGAAATTCCGCAAGCGGTTTCCCGATGTTTCCATCCGCGTTGCCGCGCCGAGCGATCTCCTGTTTGTCCCCATGGACGCTATCCTGATCGAACAGGTGCTGTCAATCTTCTGGAAAACGCGGTGATCCATGGTGAGACAACGACAAACATTCTGCTTTCCGTGCATCAGGAGGGCAAATACGCCTGTTTTTCCGTGCAGGACAACGGCAAGGCATTCCCCCAAGGAGCTTCCGACGCTATTTGACGGCAGCATGAAACGCAACGAAACGCCCGCTGGGGATGGGAAACGCAATATGGGCCTAGGCCTGTCGGTCTGTATGGCGATCGTACGCGCGCACAGTGGTACTATGGAAGCAAAAAATATGGGAGCAGGCGCGGAATTTTCTTTCCTGCTGCCGCTTTCCGAGGAGGAACTTAAATGAATATCCGAGAAAAATCCTGATTGTAGAAGATGAAAAAAGCATTTCGCATTTTATTTCCACTATCCTCAATTCCAACGGTTACGAAACGATACAAGCCCGCACCGGTGCGGAGGCGATGTCCATGCTGTCCTCCCATTGTCCCGATCTGGTCATTCTGGACCTCGGCCTGCCGGACATGGACGGGCTGGAGGTACTCAACAGCCTGCGTTCTGGTCAGCCTGCCGGTGGTGGTCGTTTCCGCCCGCTCGCATGAGAGCATGACAAGGTCGGCGCGCTCGACCTCGGCGCAGACGACTATCTGACCAAGCCGTTCGGCACGGCCGAGCTTCTGGCCCGTGTCCGCACGGCGATCCGCCACACCCGCACCACCTCGGACAACGACGAGATCGCCCAGCGCGGCACCTATACGGTCGGGGACCTGACCATCGACTACAACAAGCATCAGGTCTGGTGCGGGGAGAAAACGTCCATTTGACGCTGAGCGAATTCCGCATCGTCGCCCCTGCTTGGCAAGTACGCCGGCAAGGTACTGACCTACGACTACATTATTAAGGAGTTGTGGGGCCCCGCGCGGGCGGTGATAATCAGATCCTGCGCGTCAACATGGCGAACATCCGCCGCAAAATTGAAAAAGAACCCCGCCGAGCCGGAATATCTGTTCACCGAGGTGGCGTCGGCTACCGCCTCGCAGAAGGCGAATAAACCATACATAAAGAGCGCTGCCCGCAGGCAGCGCTCTTTTCCTGTTTTATGGGCAGACCGCATACAGGTTGGTATCCCATGCCGGCACATACGGATGGTGGCGCAGGTAAAGCCGGTAATCCGGACAAAGCGCATGCACCTGCAGCGCAAGGGAAAAGAAATCTCCGCTCCTATGGTAGGCTGCAAGGTTGAGCTTGGGCCGCCAGCTTCGGATGGTCTGCGCCGCGCCGCGCAGCGCCTCCCGCTCCGCGCCCTCCACATCCATTTTCAAATAGGTGCATGGCCTGCCGCGCAGCACGCTGTCCAGCGCGCGCATCCTTGTTCCCTGCCCACATGCGAGATGCGCGACTGTCGCCCCGCCCGGTCCGAAAAGCACAGGACCGTATCCTCCGACCATGCGCCCGCCTGTTCCAGCGTTATATCCCCCCGTAAGCTGTTCTTCCGCGTAGGCGGACAGCTTGCGAAAGCTGCGCCGGTCAGGCTCGAGCGCTGTGACCGAAGTGAAGCGCCCGCCAGTATAGTGCAGCAGCTCGCGGATCGTGTCCCCGTTATAGGCGCCCAAGTCTGCGAAACGCTCCTCCGGCCCGAGGCGCAGCACGGTACGGAACACCTCATCCTTATCGGTTTCGCTCGCGCACAGATAACAAAGCCTGCCGGACAGCTTGAAACGGACGGTATCCAGAAACACGGTGCGCGATCGTTCATCCGCCAAAAGCGCATACGCCCGCTCCATCTCCCGCTGTGCGCGCACACGAACGCTTCGTCAAATACCGCGCCCTCCACGACCGGCACATCCGGCGCGACCACGTCGAAGCGCCGGTCGAGCGCATACATCTTGTCCAGCACCTCCGGACGCTGGCTGGCAAACGCAATCACAATCAGGATATCCTCCCCAAACGCATCGACCACCTCGTCCAGCCGATGCACCCGAAACCCGCGGAAGCTGTGTCCCCGCACAAATTCATCGCTTGCAAATACTGCGGCGGCCTGAATCCCCAGCCGCTCAAACTGCCGAAGTATCTTATCCGCGCCGTCTCCCATGCCGTATAAAACAATCGGCCGCTTTTTCTTCCTAGCAGGCGCGGCCAGACGGACTGCTCGAGTGTCAAAAATCCATTTCCAAAACTCCCTTATCCGTAGCCTGGTATATTATACGTTCCGCCAAGCGCCCTGTAAAGCCTGCAGTCCGCAAATTTTTCCTCGGGCGGCGATTTTCTCGTTGCGGTTTTTCAGTCCATTACAGTATAATTTACTTATCAGTGCATCTACTTTAACGGGGCGGCGGTTCTGCATGGCAAAATCCAACGGCATTTTTGGCGATGAATCCCGAGCAATACCGCGAGATCGACGGTGTTGTATTTGATTTGGACAGTTATGCGAAGCACTGCCGGCCGGTCGAGCAAACGCCCGAGCCGATATTCCCCGCCGCCCCTTATCCCGCCGGCTGGTACCCCGTTGAGGAGGACAAGCCCCTGTTCCCGTCATGGGAGGCGCGTTGCCCCCCCTCGAAACCGTCGTGACCGAAGACGGCATCACGATCCGGCGCACGGTTTGGGTGCAATGCGGTTCCGGCTCTGGTTCCTACCTGACCTCCTATACTACGTCCTACCGCACAAGTCATCGTTCGTCCGGTTCTGGTTCGCATTTTGGGGTTCCTGCACTTACTTTGTCGGCGGCTATGGATTGGAGCTGATTTGAATGCTTTCCGCGTTTCATATCAACTGGACGTGCCCCTTTTTCGCGCGCACACCGGACCGGCCCTACGCGGTCGAACCGTTTGAACTGCTGACGACCGCGCTTTCCGCGCTCTTTGGCAGAAAACCAACGGCTCCATCCGCATGATCTGCGACAGCACCGCCAAGCGATACTATGATGCGCTTGGCTTTTCCTTTCTCTGGGACGGCGGGGTGCATCCTCTGCTCGACGCCATGCCAGAGGATGTCAACCCCATCGCGTTTTGGGCGGCCGGCAAGCTGTATGCGCTTTCCGCCATGCCCGCGCCCTGTGTGATGATCGATACCGATTTTATTGTCTGGAAGCCGCTTGCGCCGCTGCTCCGCGGGCTGGATGCCGCCGCGGTCCACACAGAGGATATCATGCCCGATATCTACCCCCGGGCCGGAGGCCTTCTCCCAGACGCGTGGCTTTGACTTTTCTGCTTTTGACTGGGCCGTGCGTCCCTATAACACCGCGCTTGCCTATTTTGGCAGCGATGCGTTCCGGCGGCATTATACGGATACCGCAATCCGCTTTATCCGCGCCTCCGCTACTGCGGACGACGTGCTGACCTACATGGTCTTTGCCGAACAGCGGCTCCTGGCAATGTGCGCGGCGCGGGAGCGCGTCCATGCCGCCGCGCTGTCCGACCTTGCCGCGTTGTTCAGCGGCAGGCAGCAGGGTTATTTCACCCATATCTGGGGCTTCAAACAGCAAATGCGGGACGAGCCCCTGCTTTACGAGGATTTCTGCCGCCGCCGCTGCGCGGCTGCGGCGCGACTTTCCTGGAAGCGGCAGGGCGGCTGGCCGCCGCACCGCCGCTCTCCCCATACTTTTGAAAAAGCGGTCTGCGCCCGAAACGCAGACCGCTTTTTTATTCTTTATCCGGATAGGCCCGCCGAAGCTCCTCCAGCGTCGCCATCACCGCTCCCTTGCGCTGTACGGTGAGCGACGCATACCGCGCGGAAAACTGTAAGTAGGAGGCCAGCCGTTCCTCCGAAAGCCGATCGAGCTGCTCCGCCGTAACCCCGTCCCGTGTCAGCTGGTACAGAAACGAACCGATGAAAGAATCGCCCGCGCCCGTTGTATCCGTAACAGGAACCGGAATCGTTTCGGTTTCCGCGTGCGTGCCGCGTGTGTAGATCGCCGCCCCGTCCGCCCCGCGCGTAACGAGCAGCATGCGGCAGCCGCCCGCAAACAGCCTGCGCGCAGCCTCGCGCTCCTCTTTGCAGCCAGTCACGAACTCCACCTCATCATCCGACAGCTTGACTAGGTCGGCAAACGGCAGGAACGCCCGTATCGCGGCTTGGCAGTCCTCCGGACGCTCCCACAGCGGCAGACGCACATTGGGGTCAAAAGAAATCAGCGCGCGCCAGCTTCCTGCGCCAGGCCGATCGCCCGGCGATGCGCTGCCTTGACCGGCCAGTCCACCAGGTCCACTGAACAGAAATGCAGTGCCGCGCAGTCCGCAAACATGGCGGGCGTGATCTGTTCTTCACACAAAAAACAGGTCGGCCGAGGGATTGCGGAAGAAGGAGAACTCACGGTTTCCGCAAGCGTCCAGCGATACAAAAGGCCAGACCCGTGTTCGCCTTTCCGGTGAGAAACACGTTTCCGGTATCCACGCCGTTGGACTGCAGGACCTTGAGGATATGCGTACCGAACGCATCCTCGCCGACTGGGATATCATGCCCGCCGTGCCGCCCAACCGCGCGACCGCGGCGGCGACATTCGCAGGCGCGCCGCCCGCCACGCGCGCTCAAAATGGGTGACCTCGTCCAGCGCGCAGCCTTTCTGCTGCGGCACAAAGTCAATGAGCAGCTCCCCGATCGCCATAACCTTTTTTCATATCCGTTCCTCCAGCAAATACCGTTCTATCGCCCTCGCGACCCCATTTTCCGTATGATCCGCCGTGCAGGCATCCGCAGCGGCGCGGATGAGCGGGCGCGTTCCCCATCGCCACGCTCAGGCCTGCCTGCCGCAGCATGGTCAAGTCGTTATCGCTGTCTCCGACCGCCATCACCTGCTGCATGGAAAACCGAGATGCGCGGCAAGCCGCTCCAGCCCTCTGCCCTTGTGTACACCTTTTCCGGTTGACCTCCACGTTTTTCAAAGCGCCCCCGTACATCACGGATGGCGCAAGCTCAAACCGTCCGGTCGCCTCCAGCGCGTGCATCATGCCGTCCACAACAGACGGTCACGGTGGTACAAAATCGCCTTGGAAAAGGAAAGCTCCTTTTCCTCCAGCAGCGCTCCCAATCCGCCATCTCTTTCACATAGACCGCGCCATCCCACTGGCGGCTGACCATATGATAACCGTGCCGCCTCAGCTCGTCAAAAAAGCGGTTGAACCCGTCGCCAAAATACAGCCGTTCCGCTGTATAAAAGCAAGGGTCGGAAGCATAGCGGCTGCACACCTCCAATATGGTTCGGCAATCCGCTGGTCAGCCGGCGGACAGCACGATTTCCGACCCATCCAGCCGGCTGACCAACGCGCCGTTTACCGTGACCGCCCAGTCCGCAGGCGCGAAAAGCTGTTCGCCGAACAGCCGAGCATCCGCCAGATGACGTCCGGTGCAAAGCGCAATCTTCACGCCGGCCATCTGCGCGCGGCGCACGGCGCGGGCGTTTTGTTTGGTCACACGGCTCGACCGGTCCAGCAGCGTACCGTCCAGGTCGAGCGCAAGCAATTGATACATGGTTCCCATTCCACCTGCTATTGGATTTCCAGCGCGCCCATCGCCCACAGCGCAGCCTCCCCCCTGCTCCTGTAAGCGCGATGCCGCGCGCCTCGGGCGCCGGATAATAGCGGGTGGAAAGCTTACCCGCTCGCCACGGTTTACGAACACCTCTGCCGCCGAGACGCATCCGCAAGGATGCGCAAATGCTCGACCTCCCGCTCACGCAGGGCGCGGCGCATGGTGCGCCCGCATCTCCCGACTGGAAAGACAGGGTTATCCGGTTCCCCTCCCATTCTACCACAAGGCTCTCCCGAATGACAAGCTTTCCCGCGCCCTGCGGGCTGTATTCAGATCGAACACCTTCGCGTTTTCCGGTGCAACGCGCTCCTGACGGAGCTTTTCCAGTTCTGGCACCGGATACCGCAGCAGCCGTGTGCCGTCACGGGAAATCTCACACGGCACGGTCAGACAGTGCTGCCAGCCGCTCTCCACGGTCGGGTTTTTGATACTCCGCGTCCGGCATGCCCATCCATCGATCATCAGGCGGCGGCCGCGGTCCTCGAACGACTGCGGCGCATGAAATCAAAGCCGCAGTCCAGCTCGGTAAAGCCACCGAGCATGTACTCGCCCGAAAATCCCGTGCAGCGGAAAATAACCGCTGGAATAGATATTCTGGTATCGATCGCCCGGCGGTCAACCCCCTGCGGCGAGCAGACCAGAAAAGGACAGTCCCTCCAGCCCGAACAGGTCAGGACACTCCCACATATAGCCGAACTTTTCCGGTGTGGTGAGCGTATTGCGATGCCTCCACCGCCGTTTGTCCGCGGACTCGAATACCAATATCTCGCCCCGATCGTCCAGCGTGCGCGCACCAGCACCATATAATACATCCCATCCTGCTGCCATACCTTGGGGTCGCGCACATGACAGGTCAGTCCGGCCGGATAATCGGCGTTGGTGAGCAGCAGCTCGTCGGACTGCACCGATACCCCGTCCGCGAGACGGCATGTGCGGTATTATGCCCGCGTCCCGCTGTGATATAGTCATAATCCCCCGCCTGCTTGACGTTGCCGGTGTAATACAGATACATGACTCCATCCTCGACCAGCGCGGAGCCGGAATATACGCCGTGGACGTCCCGCGGCTCATCCGGATAGGCATGACCGGCAGCTTTTCCCACTGCAGCAGATCGCGGCTCCGGTAATGCCCCCAGTGCTTGACACCGCCCGCCGCGTCAAACGGGCCGTACTGGTAAAATACATGATACCATTCCCCGCACCGGCACAGGCCGTTCGGGTCATTGAGCCAGCCCACCGGCGGCATCAGATGGAACCGCTGGCGGTAGGGGTCCGCCGCAGCGCGCGGTCCGTCTTCGCGTTCGACCCGCTCGACCAGACGCGCCAAGTCCCTGTGTAATGCGTTGCTATGCATCCTCCTCCTGCGCGGCCAGCGTGAGCAGCGTATCCCGCTTTGCCGTTACCGAGCCCAGCGACAGTTCAACGGCCGCATACTGGTCCGTTGGTCACAATCACCGGCGTGATAGTCTTATAGCCCCTCTTTTTCGATCGCTTCCGCATCGAATTCGAGTAGCAGCTCGCCTGCCTGCACGCGCTGCCCCTCCACCACGTGGCCGGTATAATGCTTGCCGTTCAGGTTCACCGTATCAATACCCACATGGATCAGCAGCTCCACGCCGTTATCGCACTGCAGGCCGATCGCATGGCCCATGACTGCCGTGACCTCCGCCGCACAGGGCGCATATATCCTGTTTTCCGCAGGCTTTACCGCAACGCCTTTCCCTCAAAACCTCAGCTGCAAACGCCGGATCTCCGGTTTTGGAAAGCGGGACCGCCTCGCCGGTCAGCGGCGCGGCCACCGTTACCATCCTGCCCTGCGGCACGGCCGCCGGCTGTGCCGCTTCCGGCGCCGCAGCCGGATACGGCTGCGGCTGACTCGCCTCCTCAGGGATTCCCATGATCCAGGAAAGCGCAAACGCAACGCCCGCCGCTATGCCGACGGTCAGGATATATTGGATCGGATGGTGCAGGTGCAGAAGGATGCCAAAGATGCCCGTTACGCCCGTACCCGTCGCACCCAGCCCGACAATCGAAGCGTAAAGCGCGCCGCACGCGCCGCCAACTGCACCGGCGATGAACGGACCGGAAAAAGCGCAGGTTCACACCGAAGATCGCGGGTTCCGTAATGCCCGAACGCCGACAGCGACGCGGGCAGGGCCATGGATTTGAGTTTTTTTATTGCGGGTCTTGAGCGCGACCGCCAGCGCCGCGCCGCCCTGCGCCCATTCGCCGCCGAGGCGAGCGGCAGCCAGAAGGTCAGCCCGTATGCGCCAAGCTGCCCGAGGTCGATGACCGTATACATATGATGGATGCCGGAAACGACGGTCGTCGCCATACCAGCCCGCCCATGATAAAACGAGCCGATGCCGAACGGAATCGCAATCAGCCACTGCACGCCGTCGATCACAAAGTTTTCCACCGTCGTGAACAGCGGCCCGATTGCGGCCAGCGTGAGGGTATCCGGTCACAAACACAGAGACCAGCGGGGTGACGAACAGATCAAACATGGCGGGCACGACCTTGTGCAGCCGCTTTTCGAGCACATCACTACCACCGCGATGATGACCGGAATGACATGCCCTGATAACCGACCAGCGGCACCTCGTATAAGCCGAAAAACACCTCCTGATAGGTCTGCACACCGTCCGCTACCGTCATGCGTTTTGCCAGGCTGGGGTGAATCATAATCATGCCGACGACCGCGCCGAGGAACGGGTTGCCGCCAAAAACCTTGGCCGCTGAAAATGCGATCAGAATAGGCAGGAACGTATACGCAACATTGGAAAACAGATCCGCGAACACAAACAGTGAGCTTGTGCTGTCAGCTCGATGAAGCCGTTGTTCACCATGAACTTGAGCGACTCCATAATGCCCATCAGGAAGCCGGACGCCACGATCGCCGGAATGATCGGCACGAAAATATCGCCCAGCGTCTTGATCGCGCGCTGGAACCGTTGCCTTCCGCGCGCCCTGCGCCTTTGCCTCGTCCTTGCTGACCGCCGCCGCGCCGACTGCGCGATAATTCATCAGTACACCTTGTTTACCGTGCCTGTGCCGAAAATGATCGAAGCTGTCCTGCGCCTCAAATACGCCCTGCACGCCTTCCGTTTTCCAGCGTTTTCTTGTCAACCTTGCCGTTGTCCGCGATCACAAGGCGCAAGCGCGTTGCACAATGCGCCGCCGAAATGATGTTTTTCTTTCCCGCCGATGCTTTCCAGCACTCCGGCCGCCGCTTTGTAATCCACCGCGATTCTCCCTTTCTTTTTGTGAAATCGATTTCATTTTATAGTTAATTATACGTCTTATGCATGCCTTTGTAAATCACAATCCTGTCAAATATCGCTCTCTTTTGCGCATTTCATCAACCCCTTTCAGGATACCCCATTTTACACAAAAAATCCGCTCCTGCCTTAGCAGGGAACGGCTGCACCCTTTTATGGTTTTCCCAGGTCGTTTCTCCCAAACGGTTTCAAAGCCTAACCAGGCTGTTTTTGCGATCCATCCCTGTTCAATCATTTCAATCAGATCTTTGCTGCCTCTTCACCGCTGGTCTGGTAATAGTAATGCGCGGTCGTGAGCCGCGGACGGATCAATTCGCCCAGCCTCATGGCCAATGCCTGCCAGCGCAACATCCTCCGGCACACGCCGTCCATACTGCTCGAAGCCGGTTCATTGCGCCAATCGCTATGGAATCGGCTGCCAAAAAATCCGTCCACATCGATTGCGCGCTGCAACATGCGCTCCCGCTGCGGCGCTAGCCTCGTCAATAAGAAATCGCTCTGTTCCATGCGGGACGCCGTTTCTTCAGCCCTGCTTCATGGAGCGCATCAAAAACCCGCCCGTCGGGACGCACCCGCCGCCCTGTCGCTGGGTCACGCCAATATAGCCGAGCTTTTTCCTGCCGCCCTGGCATCAGCCGGTGACCGCATAGGCCGCGCCACGCGTCATCGTGGTACACAGGTCACCCGTCCATCTGCTGCCCCAGCAAGGACAACCGGCACGCTGCACGCCTGCCCGCCTTTCGATGCGCCGGCGACAGGATCGTTGCCGCAAGTACGCCGTCCGTTTCCGTGCGGAACGCCTCCAGAAATACCAGTTCCTTGTCCCTCCGGTTCTCGGTGTTGGCCAGCAGTAAGCGGTACCCCTGCTCCTCAAATAGAAATACCGGCCACCACGGCTGACCGCCTCGGAATCGATGCGCGGTACGATCACGCCGATCATACGGCTTTTTCCGTGCGCAAAGTCTGCGCCTGCTGGGATGGGATATATCAGATACCCTCCAGCCCACGGCGGATTGCCTCGCGTTTTCCGGCTAATAACCGTTATTTAGGTAGCAGGAAGCCGCCGCCTTGGATACTCCTGCCCGCTGTGCAATCTCCAGCAATCGTCATTTTCGTTTTCCCACTCCTTTGTTCCCTATTCGCGCAGCATGGCGCGACGACCGCTTAGCAATCCGG
>VOFH01002380.1_pt1 | contig 16683 bp, 28 predicted proteins | sample 5384091 | NCBI WGS metagenome assembly VOFH01 (sample SAMN12384727, study PRJNA508395) | human gut metagenome | isolation source: healthy gut G | host: Homo sapiens
GGATATCGCTTCCATCAATCAGTCGTGTTCTTCCGAACGGATATGACAGGTAAAGTAGAAAGGTATGCCTTTATAATGCCCTGATCAACGAACTTCTGGCAAACGATATCGAACCATATAACTTTATATCACTGGAACTCCTATGAATTATATAAAAGAGGAGGCTGGCTGAATCCGCAGATCGTAGACTGGTTCGGTGATTATGCACGTCTTATCGCAGAGTTGTTTCAGTGACAGTAAAAAATTTCTTCACTTTGAACGAACCGCAATGCTTTGTCGGACTTGGATTTCTGACCGGCGAACATGCCGGGAGTCCAGGCACCTCTCCGTGACACTTTCGAAATGGCGCATAATGCTCTTAAGGCACACGGCAAGCTGTACAGATGCTTCATGCTTATGGGAAACAAAACGTCGATTGGTTTCGCTCCAACTGCTTCCATGTGTTATCGGAAACCGAAAGCGCAGAAGATATTGAAGCTGCAAGAAAAGCACTATTTTTCTTCCAGATGATCCACACAACTGGACCTGAATGTTTCCTGGTGGTCGGATCCTGTATTTTTGGGCAAATACTCCAGGAGGAAGGTCTGCAGAAATATGAAAAATATCTTCCCAAAATCACAGATGATGATATGAAGCTTATTTCTGAGCCGATTGATATCTATGGTCAGAATATCTACAATGGCCAGTGTATCCGCATGGGTAAAGATGGACATCCTGAAACGCAGACGCTATGAAGGCTTTCCAAAAACAGCCATCGACTGGCCTGTAACACCGGAATGTCTGAACTGAGGGACCATGTTTCCTGTATGAACGTTACAAAACTCAATCTATATTACAGAGAACGGAATGTCCTGCCACGATGTTGTTTCTCTTGGATGGCAAAGTGCATGATCCAAACAGAATTGATTTTCTCGCCAGATACCTTGATGAATTAAAAAAGGCCGCCACTGTTGCGGATATACGGTTATTTCCCAGTGTCCCTGATGGATAATTTTCGAATGGTCACAAGGGATATTCCGAACGATTTGGTCTGATCTATATTGACCACCAGACACAGCAAAGAATCCTGAAAGATTCTGCTTACTGGTACAAAGATTATATAAAAAATAACGGAGAGTTCTGATTCTCCACTGAAAAAGCGCATCTCATACCACACCAGATATGAAATGCGCTTTTTATAAATATGTATATTACAAATATTGACTAAACTCTACTTTTTCTTTATTCTGGTCCTTCAATTGTAAAGAACTTCACGCCATTCTCCCAGAACGGAAGAAAATGAACTGTATCCTGTGTACTGTTCAGCCCAGCCTGATTGATCATAGCATAACTTTCTCAATGTCTTTTGCATCGGTGGATATGCAGTCCACCTTTGTCAAACTCCGGCATGCTCCAGAACACCAAGCATTTCGCATTTACAATATATCGTCCACAACATATATATAAGTTCTCTAAAATCTATTGACAATTGCTACAATGTTATTTTGCTTTTTTGTATACTATTACTAACTTCTCCTGCTCTCACACGAAAATAATCTCCTATAAAACGAAAAAGAGCACTGCAAGGTCATCGAATAGATTTCTTCGCAATGCTCTTCCGCATTTTTTTGTATAAAATTTTATCGTTATTTACTGTTTCTGAAGTTATTTACCAGAGTGTTCCTGAAGAAGCTGCTCGATCTTGGGAAACAAACAGGTCATTGGCATCATTCGGCGCTTTGATCTCCACTAACTCATTGCTCTATATATTTTGTGATGACAGATATTAAAATGCTCATATCAATCGGTTTTTGCCACATGATCATCCATTCCAGCCTTCAAAGCAGCCTGTACATCCTCTGCAAATGCATTTGCTGTCATTTGCAATAATAGGGATTTCCTTTCCGTCCGGACGATCCGGCAGATTTCTTATAGCTTTTGTCGTTTCATACCCATTCATTTCCGGCATCATGATGTCCATCAAAATCAGATCAAAAGTCCCCGGAACTGTATTGCAAAACTGTGTCAGGGCAGATTTACCATCAGTGGTTCTGGTTTACAATCATCCCTTTTTCTTCCAACAAAGCTATTGCTATTTCTGCGTTTAAATCATTGTCCTCTGCCAAAAGAAACACGTAAACCATGTAAATCAATATCTTTCCTTAACTTTTCTTTCTCTTCAGTTAGTACATGTTCTGCTATAAGCAGTGGATTTCTGAGTAAATGCTAAGCCAACGCCCTGTCTGCTGCTGACTTCAATTTTCCCACGCATAAGATCTACATACTGTTTGGCAATCGCCATTCCCTAGTCCGGTTCCCTTTATAACTGGTTCTTGCCCCATTATTTTCCTGACTGAACTCATCAAATATTCTGGTCTGGAACTCCTCACTCATACCAATTCCGGTATCTGATATATGATAGCGTACGATTAAATGATGCTCATCCTTGCCCGGACAGTTTTCTGCTACAAATGAAATGGTACCTCCGTCTTTTGTAAATTTGACTGCATTGCTGATAATGTTGAGCAATACTTCCCTGATTCTGAGTTCATCTGCCATCACATAAGGATTTTTTAAGTTCTTCTCTTGAAACAGAAAAAATTAAGGTCACGGTTTTCCATATATCCCCTTGCGATCGACAAGACAGTATCTGTCATATCCCTGAGATCTACCAGTACCGGTTTATATTCCAGTTTACCGCTTTCGATGCGGCTGATATCCAGCACATCGTTAATGAGTGTCATCAGATATTCTGAACTCTGCCTGATCAGTTTTTTCAGACAATCCTCACTTCTTTTGTCGGTTTTTCCTCTTCATGGCAATATCTGTAAATCCAACAATTGCATTCATTGGTGTCCTGATATCATGGGACATATGGTTCAGGAAAGTTGTTTTTGCAATATTCGCTGCATTTGCATCCTGTGCTTCTTTCAATGCTTCCATCTGTTTTTCCTGCTTACGGAAAGGGAATAAAGCAGAAGAAGTAATACAAAAATAATCACAAATGAAACTCCGATAACGAAAACCGGCATACTCTGTAAGTACATCCTGCAAAGGTCATTTTCTTTTCTGAAACAGAATTCTGTGCAAGGACAACGCCATTTAAAATATTGAGGACTGATCGATTGCTTTATTGATAATGGTAGCTGCTCTTCTGTTTTCTCTCGTCGTAAACATCGCTAATTTCGCCGTTTTGCCATTTCTGCAAAATGACAGGCTTTTGGTCAGTGGACTTTCATTAAGAAGATTAATCTTCGAAGATGGAATAACAGTTGCTCCTACTTTCCATTTGCTACTGCCTCCAGGCATTCTTCCTGTGTGCCATATTGTTTAATCTCTGCATCTGGGAAAAAGAAGGGACACCATCAATTCAGAATACAATGATGTTCCCCTGTCACTGCAATCGTAGAGAGGCAGCTGCTATATTCTTTTCCTTTGTGGAAATAACAACTGGCGTAATATCAAAGATTGCATCTGTCAACAATTACCTGAAACTGTTCCTGCATATAAAAAATCCTGGAATGATAGGGAATCGGCAATATTTATTTCACCAGATTGCAATGCTCATTCATCTGTACTCCCGTGGAACAGGGAACCACCTTGATCGTAATTTCATATTTTTCCTGAACCGTATCCAGAACGGTTCCAAGGATTCTGCTGCTTCCCCATTTTCTTCACCACAGAAAGGAAGATTATCCTTTTAGATATCCTTCCACACGGATTGTATTTTCGCGTGCATCCAGCCATTGTTTTTCTTTTGTTGAGTGCATAAATTTATGACCGCTTTTTCCTTCATAACTGGCATACAGCTTGCTGCTGTAGTCCGTTTCCTGTATTGTTGATTTTTCCGTGGGTAGCATTTAATTCCTTTTAACATCCTGCCTGATTTTGATACACCGAAATAGCAGTCACCTGCACCGATATTAGCAATGGCACAAAATCGCGTTTACAGACAGTGCCGGACTGCCAAGTGCATCCAGCTCATCTGCATCCAGTTTTCTTATCATTTCATCATAGCCTTTACAGGCAACAACCTCTGCATGGATCTGATTGCTGTCAGCCATTTTTCCAAAAGATCTTTCTATAACTTCATCTGCAACACCGATACGACAGCCATTCATCTGTTTGATCACCATCCGTAAGAGATCCTATGATCTTCCCGGGTATAGATCCAATATTTTTCTGTCCCCTCGTAGGTTGAAAACGATAGATTCCGCTCTTTCTGGTGTATAACTGACACCTCTGGGTATGCCATGTCTTTATTTTTTCCATTAAGCATATCCAGATTAATTTCCCCTTAAATGAACCATAGACATATTCATACTTCCAGCTGGTTATATAAGAAATTTTCTGAAGATATTCATAGCCTACCCCTGCTTGTGTTCCCCTGAACTTCCTTCCTGAAAATTGGCATATGGAAAATAGCCAACTCTCACGGTTTTATTTTTCTTCCTCTATTACCTGAGTTGTTTTCCCGTCACTTTTCATTTCCGACGATAAACAAAACCGGTACAAAAAGCACATTTCGTCCGGAACATGAATACCGGCAACATTATTGTTCATGAATTTAGCCATTCCAGCGGACTTAGGAATAATGATACCAACCTGTACCGGTTTTCCGAACTGTTTTGCTTTTTCCATGAATTTGATGAATTTTTCCGGCTCAAAAACAGCCTGAGTCTGGAAATATTCAGCACCAGCAGCTACTTTTCTCTCCATCTTCGCAAGCTGTGCATCAACGGAATCACTGCATGGAGACACAACAGCACCCTTTGGAGAATTTCGGAGGCTCTCCAACAAGCTGGTTTCCACCAAGATCCACACCGGACTCCAGAAGCTTCACTGTGTGAAGAAGGGATACGGAATCAAGGTCGAAGACCGGTTTTGCCTGAGGATGGTCGCCCATCTTAGTATGATCACCGGTAAGGCAGAGGATGTTGTCAATGCCCAGCATTGCAGCACTGAGAAGATCAGACTCCAGAGCGATACGGTTTCTGTCACGGCATGCAAGCTGGAAGATAGGATCCATGCCAGCATCCTTGAGAACTTTACACATTGCAAGAGAACCAAGACGCATAACAGAAGACTGATTATCAGTTACGTTAACTGCATGAACATCCTTAAGATATGTTTTTGCTTCTTCTACCAGCTCATCTACGTGGATTCCTTTTGGCGGTCCTACTTCTGCAGAAACTACAAATTCACCACGGTCGAATAATTCTTTCATTTTCATAGTATATTGCTCCAATCATTAAAAATTTAGGATTAACCTTTTAACATCATCGTCTGTAGCGAAGTTGTGGATCTGTGTCGGGCATTTCAGCGCGTCAAGCCGTCCGATTTCTTTCAGACGTCTGTAGATGCGTTCCCATCCACATTCCATCTCACTGTCCACTTCACATTTACCATTCTTGGAACCGCCACACTGGCCATTTACAAGGCTCTTGGAACATGCTGTGATTGGACAGATCCCACCTGTCAGGTTCAGATAACACTCACCACACTGGTCACATTTGTACTCTAACGGTGTTACACCCTGGAAACCAGGTACTGGGTATGTATCGCAGGCTGCGCATACCATCTTGTCTTCCAGATATTCTGAAACGGTCTGTACACCAACACCACAGGAGAATACCAGAACCAGATCTGCTTCCTGGATCTTGCTCATATGTTTCTTAAGGCGAAGTTCCAGATTTTCCGGATTACAAATGTAATCCGTTGTCATGATTCCTGTTACCGTTCCCTCAGCAGCAAGCTCTTTCTGAAGTCGGGCAGCTTCTTTTTCCGGAAAACGAACTTCCTTACATCCATGACAGTTGATAATGAAAACTTTCTTTCCAGCTGTCAGTGATGTAATCGCTTCTTTTGCTTTTAACTGGGTAATCAACATATTACTTCATCCCCCTTACTGCATTTTTTCCGGCTTTGATACTGTTAATGATCGGAATCTTGGAAGAACAGATATACTGACAGCATCTGCACTCAACACAATCCATAACGTTCATGTCTTTCATGCCCTGCCAGTTCTCATCTTTGGCATATTTTACAAAGTACAGCGGTGACAGTTCCATCGGACAGACATCTACACAGCGTCCGCATTTGATACATGGCTGTTCTTTGTCTCATCTGTATCAATTGCAATAATACCATTGGAGACCTTTCATCATAGGTACATCCAGTGTATTCAGAGGAATCCCATCATAGGTCCGCCCATCTTAACCAGAACATCCTCATCTGTAAATCCGCCGCAGTAGTCGATCAGCTCTCTTACACTTGTACCAATTTTGATGACGAAGTTGCCCGGATTCTTGATCTTCTCGCCTGTTACGGTTGCAACACGCTCGACCAGAGGCATACCTTTCCGGATCGCATCGGAGATTGCTTTTACAGTACTGATATTATCTACAATAACGCCGACATCTGCCGGGAGACCGCCGCTTGGAACCTTTCTTCCCATCACGCGCTTAATGAGAGTTTTTTCAGCACCCTGTGGGTATTTGGTTTTTGCAACAAAGACTTCCATGTTTCCGATGTCAGCAACTTTTTTCTGCATTAATTCAATGGCATCCGGTTTGTTATCTTCAATGACGATGATACCTTTTTCAGCACCTGTTGTCTTCAGGATCGCTTTCAGACCAAAATAATGTCATCTGCATACTCAAGGAGTACTCTGTGGTCTGCTGTTAAACAGAGGCTCACATTCACATCCATTGAGAAGGATGGTATCTACCGGTTTCGCCGGTTTTAAGTTTGACACAGGTCGGGAAACCTGCACCGCCCATACCAACGATTCCGGCTTCACGGATGATATCAATAATCTCATCCGGAGTAAGCTTGTCAAAGCTCACCATGTGGCTGTACGGATTCGTGCAGAGTATTTTTTCCATCCGATTCAATAACAACAGCCATCACTTCGCTGCCGCGGGTTCCATGCATACGGGGTTCTACGGCAACTACGGTTCCGCTTACGCTGGAATGTACCGGAGCACTGATAAATCCGGCAGCTTCACCGATCTTCTGACCAACCTTTACAGTGTCACCAACCTGAACGATCGGATTGGCCGGTGCGCCCAGATGCTGTGACATGGAGATTACAACTGTCTTCGGATCCGGGAATTTCTTCAGAGCGATATGCTCACTGAATTCCTTGCGTTCTGACGGATGAACACCGCCGTAATATCCGTCCAGTCTTTCTTCTCTGATGGACTTCACATAGTCGTTGATCACTTTGAAATTAACTTTGGAGAAATCACGAACCTGTACAGGCTGGTTTAAGGAATTCTTCCAGACGTCCCTGTTTTTGCAAGTCTCTGGTAAATCTTCTCCCATGCACAGTCTTTATTCGGGTCTACTTCACATTTTCCGTTCTTGGCACCGCCACACTGTCCGTTGACAAGACTCTTCGAGCAGTCGACGATCGGACAGACACCACCGGTCACATTCAGATAGCACTGTGCACATGCATCACAGCTCTTTTTAGTAAGTGCCATACCGTGATGTCCTCTATAGTTGAGAGTGTTACTTGCTGCAATAACCGGCTTTCCAGCCAGATCTGCAACTGTCTGAATACCAAGGCCGCAGGAAATCACTACTACATTCTCTGTTCCTTCCGGAAGCAGATCCTGTAATTTTCTTTCTGTGTGCATTTTATTACATAAGAAATCAACTTTCGCACTACCCGTAACGGTCTTTTCCCTGCTCCGCAGCAAATTTCAGGAACTCTCCGCAATCTGGTTCGTCAACGGTCTCAAACTCTCTTGAAACACTTGTTGCAGGCAATCACAAACAGATTGTCCCTACCGTCAAGCACTGATGCAAGTTCATCACTACTTTTCAGCTTGTACTTAGTATAGTTTTCCAATTGCTCACCTTCCTCACGATAAAATTTTATCCTTATGATATCTGTTCTTATCCGTTCCCTCCATCTCTGCACTCAAAAAGGGCTAATAAAACCAGATAAATAAGTTCAATACATATACCTTATTAAATGTAACATAAAATGCACATTTTATCCAGTTTTATTAGCAAATTTTATAAATTTCTTCTATGATTTTATCCTAAAATTCTATGAAGTGCAGATATTTTACTGTAAAAGATATGAAATTCAAATTGTTACAATATACCATATTCTATAGCAACCATGACGATTTAACGCCTTCACACAGTTACGCTCTCAAACTCAAACTTTAGAAATGCCTTCGGCGATGGAAAGTGTTACTGTTCACTCCATTCACAGTAACTTAGCCAAAATTCATTCTCGTTTTTATGAACACTCCTGATAATCTCTCACAGTACTTGTATCATGAGTTAAGACGCTGTCCGCAATATTCACAATTGCTCAGACGTCCTTTTATTACCTGATTCTTTGCACCGCAGCTGGTACAGGTAACTGTAATATAAATCTTTTCATTTACACGTCTGTTTGGTGCAGTAATCATAATATAATTTCCTTCTCTATCTATCTGGATATTCCGGATATATCCCCCTGGCAATAAATTTTTCCAGTTTTTTACTGCACCTTTTCCCAGCTCCTGCTCAAGCTTTTCAAATGAGACCGTATTCTGGGCATAAGATTCAAACCAGCAGGCAATTTCTGGCTTTTTTTCTTCCGTAATGCTTTCTGAACTTCCCTGAAAGTCGGATAAAAAATAACAAACAGAGCAGAATCTCTGTTGCTGCCATTCCCCAGCGTCCTTCACCAATATACTTCTCCGATGCACCAATGGCTCCCAGGGAAAAAGTATAAAAAGCCACAAAGAACCCATTTCAGTTTCCCCAATATTCCTGTTTTTTTATTTTTTTCTGTCAAAAATCGCTCATGTCTATTTCTGTATCCGCCTTGGCGATCATTTCTGAAAATTCATCTCACCCCAGAAGCAGAACAGTCCATTTTCCTTGCGATCTCGGAATATGACATCCCGTGAATATACAGGCGCAGCATCTCCAGCTGGCTGGGGCTGATATCAGCGCTTGTGATCCATTAAGTTCCACCTCCGGTGCCCATCCGGAAATACATGCTCCCCATTTAACGTTCTGTAGATCACACTCCGTATTTCCCTCTTCACCGTGATCCTTATACCATAGACTGTCTACATCCGCTCTTTGCTCTTTCCAGCACCTTGGGATCGATCAGCGAAGTAACAACCAATACCTTTGTATATGGATATTTTTCCCTGATGATCTTTCCGGCACTCAGCCCATCATGATTATGAAATGTCTGCACATCCATAAGCACAAAGATCAATTTGCCGAGAGTAAGAGCAGATCTTTACAGCTTCACAGGCATCCGAAACTGTCTGGACATGTCGGAATTCCGGTTCCTGCATAATAATACTTTCAAAATACTTCTGCATGATCCTTCGATCTTCTACTATCAGTATCCGTACCATAGACTCCCATCCTTTCTGTCAGTGGCATTTTTCAACACCAGACAAAACTCCGGCGAAAAAGAAACCTGCATAATACATTTCTCTGACTCCGCAGCTTTTCTCAGTGCAGACAGACCACCACCTTCTTCTGCATTTTTTTCAGGTGCATCTCCATCATTCGTTATCCGGATGCTGTATTCATTTGCACCTTTTCTATCTTCACCAGAACTGTTCCATGGGCATGTCTGGCACAATTTGTCACACATTCACGGATCGCTCTGTCTGTCAGCAGCCTGTAGGAGGAATGCTGAGGAAAATCCCCCGCTGATCTGAACATAAAATTCAAGTTCTTCTGCATGCTGATCGTATCCGCGCATAATTCTTCCATATTCTCAACAGAAGAATCTAAAAGAATATAACCAGATGTTTTAGTGCGAATGGCTGTTCATCCATTTATCCGGATCTTCTTTCCTTTCCAATATTCTGCGTATTGACAGAAGGCCCAAAATTGTCATGAACCTGCATTTTCATGACAAGCGTCTCCTGCTCTCTGATTTTATCTCCGATTTTTTTACATTTCCTCCAGCTTATGATTCAGGATTTCCAGCTTTTCATTGTTTGCCCTAATTTTTTCACCATTGTAATAAATTTCTGATACATTAACTGCCACTGTCTGCAGATATCCTGCACAATCCGGCTCCCTGCATACCATATTCCTGAAACATCCAGACAGAACCATCAGGAAAATAAAACACATTGCTGTCACTGTTTAATCTGCGAAGTCCCTCTGCTTCGGATCCTCCATTTATTACTTTCGCAATGCCTCATAATCCTGCAGATAGGGAGCCTATCATTATCCTGCTCAGTTCCTGCATCTTGGTATTACACAAAACAATCCTTCAAGAGGATCCGAAAAACAGACCCCACATGGAACATCATTCACAGCTTCATTCACGGACCAGTAAGACAGGGAATGATTATATCTGCGTCTCTCGCTCCGGATTACCCAGCAAAGATAAAGCAACAATACCACCATCGCTGCCATCAAAACACTGACCGGACACATCCGGGCATTAGCTGATATGCGCTTTCCCCCTGGCAATATCTGTGATCATTCATCAGGAAACCCATAAGCATAAAAGAAACTGCAAAAACAGTCACTGCTGTTATAATTTTTTTTTCCCGTAAAAACAAGTTATCCTGATCAACAGAAGGATCAATTCCAGAATCAGGCAGATTTCAAGAAGGATCATCAAAAATCCTGCATTGCCATACTGCATTCCGCAAAATCAGTCATCTTCCGCCTCTCTTTCTGAATACGATGCATCCGATAAACCATTCGTTTTCATCTTCCTGCTGCACATTTAATTCCGGTCTTTCTGACATTAATCCCCGAAGATCTGCTTCTGCTACAATATGAACCGAAATCCGCAAAGCATCATCGATCTGTGACACACGGTAAAAAACAGACTGCATTGTATCAAACAATCGTTCCACAAGCCATTCAAAGGTATCATAGCATTTTAGTATATCATCTGCATTCAGCTGCACTTCACCATTTTCGACATAATAAGCTGCCCGGATCTTACATAATTTTAAGCTGTCACAGGATTCCGCAAGACTCTGTCTGAGATCCTCCATTGTAAGCAGATTTCCGTCTGATGCATATTGTGTCAATACCAGATTTTTTCTTCTTTTTAAATATGTACCAACAACCACGATTTTTTTCCCAGGATCCAGTCATAGTGTTCCCTTGACTCCGTTCTTTCCAGCTCATCCATCAGCTGTGACAGCAATTCCAGCTGCCCGGCTGTCTGATTCTGTATCATGTTCAGCAGTCGGTTCTGTTCTTCTGTTTTCTTCGCTCCGCTTCTTTCTCATAGGTTTTCTGCAACAGTCTGATTTCTGGCAGTCAGTTCTCCTGCTGTTCCCGAATATCCTGATATTGATCCAGAAGCACCGAAATATCTTCTGACCAGAACAAATGTCCTCCTCTTATGGGGAATATGGTTGATCCGGATTCCCTGTTCCTGTACAGAATGATCTGTTGAATGATCAATTTTACGCAGTTCCGGTGACAGCTGGGAAAATCACCGGAATGATAATAGCGCTGAAAAGAATCATCTGTAATCTCTGCATCCAGTCCTCCGAAGTCCGGAATAATTCAAAATATCGATTGTTCGTCTGTATCAGCCGCATAATATACATCCCTGGTAAATTGCCGCCATCAAAAGGCAGCATACCGCTGTGTATCCCCGGCAATTGTTTTAATCAAAAGGCAGATGAAATAAATTCCCGATATTCCATCCCAGAAGCAATATTCACGGAATAACTGGCAGCCAAAATTAGCTTTTCTTCCCGGAATCCTGCTTTTTCTGATCAGCATGATTTCCATCCATATCAGGCAAAATATGATCCATCCCTGGATCACTAAAAAAGAATGCCATAACTATAATCTATCTGAAAAGCGGTGGGCTGTTTGAAAACCGAAACACCAGCTGATGCAGATCATTTGTAAAAAACACTGATGATCAAAACTGCCGCCAAACAGTCAAAAGAAGGCATTTGTCTGACCGACTTTTTTCTTCATCTTTTCAACAAAAACAATGCTGCTGACAAACCAAAACAGGGGATCAAAATCATCGGGATATAATACAGATACCAGCAGATATGTTCTCCAAGCGGATCATGAAAAATATGAAATTTTACTGTCCTTACAAAAAACCAGAATACCATCAGACAGCCAATTGCAGTCAGACATCTGCGCATTTTTTCTATATACTACATGCTTTTCCAGATAAATCACCCAGGCACAATACAGCCCCAGGTAAATACAATTGCGACACTGGTCTGCAAAATTTCTCATAAAAGTATTTTCGGTCTTCCCCTGCCTGCAGAAATACGCAGAAATACACGCTTATCAGGATTCCTCCATACGACAGTGCTCCTTTTTTTATTGTATGTCATGAAAATTCTCTCATCAATACACCTTTATGATAAGTATACTATAAAGTTCTATTTTATTATATAGTTTTCAGAGAAACCCTCCATTTTCAACCCCTGTTATTGGTCACAGGTTTTAGAATGATTCAATAACCTGTCTATTATCACGAACAAAATGAACTTTGGCTGTCCACTTGTTTTGTCAAAACTTCCGGTATTCTCTGACCACAATATTCCACAAACCGCCCTGCTGCATTCCTCTGTTCATGTTCATTCCGGACTGGCATTCCATTGTTCATGTACATCCCGGACTGCTGCATTCCGTTGTTCATGTTCATCCGGGCTGCTGCATTCCATTGTTCATGTACATCCCGGGCTGCTGCATTCCGCTGTTGATGTTCATCCCGGGCTGCTGCATTCCAGCCGCATTTGGTGTCAGGGCGCTATGATCTGATGACCTGTCTGCTCCTTCCATCAATTCACCTCTGTTATCGCTGCTTATGGAAAAAGTATTCAAACGAAAATCCATATCATCAAACCATGGAGTTTTTACTTTAATACGCATAGTATAATCAAATTCATACTCTATATACCGGTGGCTGATAGCTTACTGGTTTCTCCATCCTTTTTGTATATGTTTCCTCGTTCTGCTGTCGCTCTACCTCAACTCTGCACTGTACAACAGCGGATAAAGGAACTATATCCGGATTTTCATTGACATCCAGCTTCCGTGCAACAGTAAAATTCCCCTTATTGTCATCAATAAAAACATTGTAATTTCTGGTATTGATCTGACGTGTTATACAAAAATCCATTACGGCTTTTTTGTTTTTTTCACGATATTCCAGTTGACGTTTTATATCCTCTACCGTACTGTGCCGCCGGTCTTCAAACCATGGTGACAATTTTTTTGCACAATCCCCACAGATTTCCGTCATCCAGTTTTCTGTTGCCTAATAAACCTATTTTCTCTCCGCAGATATCACAGATCTTCTTATCAAATAATCCCATACCCAATCCTCCTTCTTTTTTTATATTTGTGTTTTTTGTTTATCTACATTATGCGTGAATGCTTTACCATTTGCACCAGCATCTCTGACAGTAACTGAATTCATCTTCATATCAATGTCAGGATCATAAGGCTCGTATCTGAAAATCCTGTCTGTTTCTATATGTTCAGGATATGCCGTATGGGATACTCTCTGCCAGACACAACCGTCCCCATCCCACCTCCACATTCGGATATTCCTCATATCCGCCCACACTCTGTGCGCCTTTCCTCAGATACGCCTTCACCTTTTCCCCATAAAGAAACGGATCATTTCCTTTCACGATCCCCCATTCCATAAGCAGAGCTGCGCTTCCGCTGACAAAGGGTGCCGCAAAGGAGGTTCCGGTGACAGTGGCGTAGCCTCCGCCGGGAACCGGGGCGGAGATGGATACACCAGGGCTGCAGGTCAGGCTTCCGGATCGGCAGGAACTGACTTCCCTTCCGGAAAAATCTGCGTAGGCATTCTGTCTGGAATCATAAGCTCCAACAGAAATAACTTTTCCAGCAGTGGAAGGAATCGTCAAAGTTCCCACAGCCCGCGGAGAATAAAACCCGGTTCCGCGATTCAGTACATTCCACCCGGCAGCCAGAGGAAATACTGCCCGGAGCGCACACGTTTTCCACTCTAAAAGAACTTTCCAGACACCGCTGTCCACATTACCCTCCAGGAATGAAATCTATGTAGATTTCCTGGGACAGCTTGATAGGACCGGGTTTTCCATAATAGATCAAAAGCTCTGTATTTTTCCAGCAGATGCCGCTGTGGTAGCCTTTCATATAATGGTGACGTCGTTCTCCGGACGGACTTTCCAGATAAATTTCCATTTCATCTTCATAATCCTTCCATAACTGTACATTTAATGTGGGCTCAAAAAGCTCCCACCGCCAACTGGATTTCCTTCTGTTTCCCCCTGCTGCGGGATTCCTCCTGCATGCCAGGGCTGGCTGCCGTTATTTCCGGTTCCTGTAACGATCACAGTCCGCCCCATGGCCGCAACTGTATCAATATAGTTTTCCAGAAGAGAATCCCCTCTGTGTGTTCATTATAACTAGGGGAAAATTACTGTAAAAATTTTGCAGTCTTTACACTGCTGTTTTTCTACCGGATAAGGCGACTGATACTTAAATACAATATCAATGCTCTTATCTCCATTCACAACAATTTTTCAATCAATTCTGTCACAATTTCTCTTGTCACTTCGGATAATGTTCCATACTTGATAAATTTCTCTATCCAGTTTTTCATAAGATTCTTCTGCCTCTCCAAAGCTGTCTTTCTCTTGTTCTGCCAACTGAATCTTCGCCCTGATATCTTTATCCTGCTTTTCTATTCTGCCTTATAGGAGAGATATTCTTCTTTATCCAGAACACCATCTACATAATTTTCAGTAAGTTTTCTTTTTTATACTTTTTGGACAGCCGCAAGTTCTTTTTTGTAACTGTTCAAATCTGCTGGTCTGCTTCTGCACATCGTCTCTGCACCTCCCCTTCTTCCTATCTGCTACTTTTAATATTTCATCCTTATCACTTTCTTTCAGTGCCAGTTCGCTTGTCTTTGGATTTCATTTTACAATAGAATCCAATATTTCTTTTTAATGAAATGAGAGTAACAAACTGTGTTTCCTTTTTTGTGATAGGTACCGCACTCATAACCGTCCCCGACAAGTAACCTCTGGAAATTATATCCGCAATCTCCACAAACAATAATTCCTGCGTATGGATTTACCTTTCTCACTTCGCTATTAAATCCCGGTGTCCGTGTTCTTTTTCTTCATAAGTTCCTGTACCTGCTCAAAAAGTATTTTGCTAATTGTTCTGTGCATTCCTTCCACAATATACTGCTTTGTTCCTCTGGAATATAATGATACTTTTCCACTTCAGATATCTTTTCTGATTTATTCTGTACAATTAAGCCCCTGTATAACTCTGTTTCGCAAAATTACATTGATCGTAGGATATGCCCAGCCCTTTGCACCCGCTTTTTCTAATGCATTGGCATATTTCAATCCCTGCACCTTTCTCTTATACTCTGATTTGGTGTCAAATTTCTTCCCTGATTCAGTTTCTTTGCAATACCATCCCTGGAATATCCTTCCAAACTCATATAAAAAGATTCTCCGTACCACTTTTGCTGCTTCTTCATCTAGAAAATGATGCTTATCTGCCGGATCTTTTACATATCCATATGGGGCAAACCAGACATAAACTGTCCCTGTTTCTTCTGGGCGGTCAATGCACCTCTGATTTTCTTAGATATATCACGACTATCATATCATTAAACAACGTCTTAAACTGTGCCAATTCTTCATTACTGTGATGAACAGAATCACGCCATCCAAAATTGCAATATAACGCACACCCAAAGATGGAAAAACACGCTCAATATAGTTACTGGTTTCAATATGTTCACGCCAAACCGGGAAATATCTTTTCGTAATAACGCCTTGAATTTTCCCTTTGTAGATATCCTCCATCATCGCTGAAATTCCGGTCTATTCGCAAAATAAAGCCCTGAATAACCGTCATCAATATAAATATCTGCGATTTCCAGATCCTCTGATTTGGTCACATACTACGAATCAGTTTCATCTGATTTTCAATACTCACTAACTTTATTCTCTCCATCATCCTTCGACAGACGACAATATACACCCATCTGATACATCATATCACCCCATCTTTCTCAAAGTATTCTATCTGGTGAACTCTACTGAAACAAACTTAAAATATATATCTATTTCTGCTCTGGATATACATAAATTTTCATCAACTAACTCCCACAAGCGCTTCTCTGGTAGCTGCTTTACCGTTATTCTTCTGCGATTAAAGTGCTCAACCATATCTTTGTTTCATTGACCGCCGCTGCCTTTGCTCTTCATGGTTCAGTTCTGATAATTCTTTTTTGATATTTCTGATTCTCTGTTTTCATACATCTGTTTTAATTCCAGATATTCCTCTTTGGAAAGTACTTCATCCATAAACTGTTCATATGCTCGTTTCCGGTATTCAGATTTCTTTCTATTTTGCCTGCAATTTTGCAATTTTACCATCCAGTTCCGGCTGTTTCTGTCTGATCTGAGTTTCCAGATTCTTCATATCCATCTTCATCTGTTTCAATTGCTGGTTGATTGCAAATACAACCAGTTCATCCAACTTTTCAAATGTAATATGATTCAGCTCATTAGTAATTCTGCTGCTTCTGATGAAACCACACATATATCCGTCATAGTCTTTTTATGAGATGCCAGATAACGTTTTCGCATGGCTGTTTTACATTTCCCACAAAGAACAGTCCACATATTTATGTGGTTCATTGTTTTTATCAAAAATAGCAATACGTAA
>VOFH01004308.1_pt1 | contig 16653 bp, 29 predicted proteins | sample 5384091 | NCBI WGS metagenome assembly VOFH01 (sample SAMN12384727, study PRJNA508395) | human gut metagenome | isolation source: healthy gut G | host: Homo sapiens
TGATACGGGCGTTGGGAAAGGATCGAATCGACCACTTTCACATTAAAGATAACGGCGGCAACCAGGACGGCTATGTCAATGTAGAATCACCTCTGGTTCCATTTGGAACAGGGATTACCTATTTTGAAGAGGCAGCTCGTGCGGTGAAGGACATCGGCTTTGAAGGTTGGCTCATATCAGAAAATATGTATTATCACAAGTCCATGATGAAAGGCATGTCCGGCTATATCCAGTCTGCAAGGCGGGATGTGGCGGCACTTTACACCGCATATGGCGAAGAATAGAGAGGGAGGCAGAGATGCTACAGACAAAGGAATGGAATTCTCAGATTTTCCAGGTGGTCTGCGTTGTCAGAAATGTAGAAGAGACCATGGAAAATTGGAAACGAATGGTTCAATTTGATGTCTCTTCCATAGAGACAGGCGAATCGGATGATTACGCGAGATGCATTTATCGGGGTCGCCGTATAGAGTGCCCGGTCAAGTGGGCATGCTTTGATCTTGGCGGCGTGCAGATCAAACTCGTGGAGCCCCTGAATAAAGGCGGCGGAGACCCCTATTCTGATAAACTGAAAAAAGTGGGCAGGGTTTTCACCACATCGGGTTTTATGCGGAGGACTATCCCGCATTGATTGCAATGTACGAGGCAAAGGGAATTTCTCCGCTGTATGAGGAAGTGACAGAGGGCAGAACTTATAAGCTCTATGACTTTGAAAGCAAAATCGGCATGAGCGCAGCGCCTTGGGATGCCATGGCGGGCCCTGCGCCAGAAGATAGAAAGGAAGGGTAAGAATCGTGACGAAACTGAATATGGATCTGGTATGCCAGGTAGCGGTCATGGTCAATGACCTGGAAGAGGACTCGCTGACTTCCGCGAACTGATGGGTATTGATGAAAACGCTGTATCTTATTCTGATTCCCGTGACGCCTATGCCGAAGGCAGGCTGACGGAGGTGAAATATAAAGGCATAGAGGGCGTTTATCACTACCACCAGTACAATTTTTATATGGGAGGTATGGACATCGAACTGTTTGCGCCCCTTCCGGGATATGAGGAAGAATCCAATGTGGTCACCGATTTTTTTAAAGGAAAATGGCGGTCCAGGCATTCACCATCTCAATATCAGAATGGTTAACAGAGAAGAGGGCATCGATTATCTGAAGAATGACCTGGGAAAGGTTCCGCTGTACGACTTGTACCATCTGGGAAGACACTGTGCATATTATGATCTGCGAGAGGAACTGGGCATGATTATAGAATACGGCATGCGGGTAGTAGGCCCGAGAGCATCCATGACGGAAGACGAAATTGACAAATTGATCAGGTACCGGGAGGATTAAATGAAAGCGATATTATTCAAAAAAGGCGGCAGAGAAAATGCCTCATATACGGATGTGCCGGATCCGGTTTTAAAGAATACGGACGTACTGATCAGGGTTTACGCGTCGGATATATGTAAGCCTGCGGATGCCGCCCATTACGGGGTTATTCGGTATTCGGAAGCTATCCGCTCATACCGGGACACGAATATGCTGGCATCGTTTGAGGCTATCGGCAAAGATGTGAGGCGCTTTCAGGTCGGTGACAGAGTAACGGCTGATGCCAATAAGCCCTGTGGAAAGTGCTATTACTGCGAGCGGGGCGAAGTGCGGTTCTGTGATAATAATGAAGCCTATGGGCAGACTCTGAACGGCGGATTTGCCCAACTTGTCGCCGTGGATGAAGATCTGGTTTACAGAATTCCTGACAGTGTTTCAATGAAAGCCGCGTCGATAACGGAGCTGGTGGGCTGCGCATACAACTGTATGGAAAGGTGCAATTTCAAATATGGGTCTGAAGTTCTGATTCTGGGATGCGGAGCCAGCGGTAATATCCTGGCGCAGATGGCAAAAAGTTCAGCTGCGGCAACAGTAGTTGCGGCTGACATGGTTGCAAGCAAATTAGAAAAAATCAGGACAAGAGGAATCGAAACCATTTTAGTAGACAGGGAGCACTACGAAAAACACGAAACCGTGTTAAAAAACAATTTCCCCATGGATTTGACTACATCATCGACACGACCGCAGATGCAGACCTTATTACAAGGAGCATAGAGCTATTGAAAAAGGGCGGCACGTTTGTAAATTATGCGTTTCAGAATAACGTAAAAGCGGCGGAGAAGGTTGAGATTGATATGAAACTGTTTGCAACAAGACAGCTGAGCTACATTGGTTCCACCTTCCAGCATTTTAAGTTTCCCCAGACACTCAAGGCAATCGAAGAAGGAAAGGTAGATCCGGAGCTTGCAATTACGGAGGTCCTGCCGTTAGATCAATTTTTGCGGGAATGGAACACGTTCTCACGATCCCCACACCATCAAAGTGGTGTTCGAGCCTAACGGTCCGTCAGAAGGGGAGGTAACAGATGAAACTACATTTATTAGATAACGGCGTGCTGCTTTTGGGAAAGGAAAATCCGGTGCTGCTAGACAGGAACGAGGCTGAAACTAGTAACGACATTCCGGTTCATTCTTTTTTGTTAGATACATCCATTGGCTACATCTTATTCGACTGTGCCTGTGACGATGAAGGCATGAAGGTCTGGCCCGAATGGTTGAAACAGACACCCTATCAGCCGGGTGAGAATGGAACTGTTGTGGATTCGCTTAGAAAAATCGGAATTCAGCCGGAAGAGATCAAGTATGTCGTGCTGTCCCATATGCATGTGGATCACATGGGATGTCTGAAATACTTCCCCGCGGCCAGGACACTAGTCAGTGCAGAGGAATTCATCTCTGTGATGAAAAACTACGCGACGGATCAGCTTACGGATACCTTCCATGTAAAGACGGACATTGAAAACAGTCTTAAGGCAGGCATAAGGTGGCAGCTCATGTATGAAGAAAGCATGCAGCTCTGTGATGAGGTTACAGTGTATCATCTCGGTCGGGCCACTCCTATGGCATGCTGGCCCTGCTTGTGAAGGGAGAGAATGGTAATTATATACTGGCGTCAGATGCGGTATATTCCAAGGCCATTATGGGCCGCCGGCACAGATGGCAGGTGTATGTATCGATGAGGCGGGATATTACAGAACTATTGAAAAATCAGAGCAATTTCGAAGTGAACAACGCGGAAGTATTCTTTGGTCATGATATGAACCAATTCAAGGAACTGCAGAAGAGATATGCCAGTGGCACACTGTAGAAGGCATCTATTGAATGTCCGTATAAATAATAGTTATAACATAATATTCTGAAAATGAATTGGTTTCTTAGGAACAACCATGATAAAAATTTTGTCATAGAAGATATTGCAGATGTTTGAAGAATCAACGAAGTGACATTAAGAGAGAGGAAAATTGATGAAAAAGAAACTATTGACTGTAGCTCTAGTGATTGCAATGGTCTTTGCCATGGCAGCATGTGGAAGTTCCGGTGACGGAGACGCAGAGAAAACTTACAACCTCAAATTCAGCCTGGCGGTTTCGGAAAACAATTTCCAGGCAGAGAGCTGGCGCGCATGGGCGAAAGCAGTGGAAGAAGCAACCGATGGCAGGGTGAAGTGTACATTTTATTACGATGATACTTTGATCGATGCCAATGCTGAATATCAGCAGCTTGTAGGCGGCGTAGCAGATATTGCAGACGTTCACCGCTATGCAAACGATGGATTCGTCATTTCAGAAAAACTGGAAGAGCATCACCTCTGGCGTTCCAGAAGATGCAGTAGTAGATTTCTCCTACAAATTGTTTGAAGAATTTCCTGAAATCGCTGACGAATACAAAGACGTCCATATCTTGGCACAGGGTTTCAACGGCGGCACGATGTATCAGTTATTGACCGTGAACAAAGAAGTAAAGACGCCGGCAGATATGAAGGGGCTGACCATCTGGTGTGAAGCGGACTGGAATGGATTTGTCAAGAATTGCGGCGCAACACCTGTCAACACGCCGTTTTCAGAAGTATACTCATCGCTTCAGAAGAACATGTACGACGGCATGTTAATCCCGACAGAAACACTAGAGTCATGCAACTTTGCAGAAGTATGCAACTACTGTGTTAAATTAAACCTTTGCTATACCAGCGGCGCTGGTCATTTGATGAACCTGGACACTTGGAATTCCCCTGCCGGAAGATATTCAGAAGATCATTGACAGCGATGAAATCCGCAAGGTCGTTGAAGATGCCAATGTCAACGGCTTCAAGGCATCGGAGGAAGGCGCCATGGAGTGGGCTGAGAAAGAATACGGCACGAAAGAAGTCGTATTGACGGACGATCAGCGCGCTGCATTTATCGAATTGGTGCAGGCAGCAAACCTCGAAAAGGCGAAGGAGCTGGACAAAAGGCCTGCCGGGAACAAAGATCGTAGAGGCGTTGGCAAAGTGGTCAGAGGAATGGGAAGCTTCTAAAAATAAATGATAGAATATTAAAACACTTTATACACGAGTATGAAATTGACAAAAATTACAATGTGGGCACGGTGCAACAAATTTATGCACCGTGCTTTTTGATTATTTAACTGTGCGGCCTGTCGCGTTACAATCTCTTACAGTAGTTAGTTAGAAGGGAGAGACGACAATATGGACAGATTTTCTGCGGCAGTAGTCACATAGAAAAATCATTTTGATTGTCTGCGTCCTGCTGCTGATACCATCGGTATTCGGCATGCTGGGCACCAGGATCAATTACGATATGCTGACCTATCTGCCGAAAAACTTAGACACGGTGAAAGGGCAGGATATCCTGATGGACGATTACGGCAAAGGAGCCTTTTCGATTATCGTCGTGCAGGATCAGACGCCGGCGGAGACGGCGGCAATCAAAAGCAAAATTGAAAAGGTAGATCATGTGGACTCAGTCATCTGGTACAACACCCTGCTGAGCACCGATGTACCGATGGAGATCATTCTGACAAGTATTACGAAGCGTTTAATAAAGACGGGGGAACCTTGATGGCGGTGTTCTTCGATTCCTCCACTTCGGCCGATGAAACCATCGAGGCCATTGGCCAAGTGAGACACAGGTTGCAGGCAGTAATCTATGTGACCGGCATGTCGGCTTTGGTCAAAGATCTGAAAGACCTCTGCGAGCAGGAGGAAACCTACCATGTAGGCTGGCGGTCATCTGCGCGGTCGTAGCGAGCGATGATTCTGCTGGACTCCTGGATGATTCGGGTCATCTTTCTGGCCAGCATCGGCATGGCCATCATGTACAACCTGGGAAACCAATATCTTCCTGGGTGAGATTTCATATATTACAAAGGCGCTGTCGGCGGTATTGCAGCTGGGGGTAACCATGGACTATTCCATCTTCCTCTGGCACAGCTTCGAAGAGGAGCAGTCGATACAGGGCGATAAGGGAGCTGGCAATGGCAACGGCCATCAGCATACCATCAGTTCCGTCATTGAAAGTTCCGTCACTACCATAGCAGGCTTTATCGCACTCTGCTTTATGCGAGCTTTTACTTTGGGCAAGGATCTGGGCATCGTCATGGCAAAAGGCGTCGTCTTCGGCGTCATCGGATGTGTGACTACACTGCCGGCTTTGATTCTTGTTTTCGACAACATCATCGAAAAAGACGAGACACCGGTCCATCATACCGGACATGAAGAAGCTTTCTAAATTTGTAGTGAAGAAAAGCCCGATCTTCCTCGCCATCTTCCTGTTGGTGCTGGGGCCTGCGGTTTACGGATATAACAACACGAATATCTATTACGACATGGCTGGGGCGCTGCCAAAGGATATGAATTATGTCATATCCAACAACAAGCTGATGGATCAGTTTGACGTCGGCAATGCGCACATGCTGCTGGTCGATAAGAATATGAACAAAGCCGATGTCCAGGAGATGATCGGCGAATTAGAGGACGTCAAAGGGGTCAAAGCGGCACTTGCCATGGATCCCTGACAGGGACGCAGATTCCGACGAAATTTTCCCAGACGAGGTAAGGTCAACTCAAGAGTGGCAAATACCAGTTGATGCTGGTGATGAGCGAATACAGGACGGCCAGCAAAGAAGTGAACCGGCAGATCACGGCTATGAACAAAATCGTCAAGTCCTACGACGACAAGGGCATGATCATCGGCGAAGCGGCCTGCACCAAGGATCTGATGAAGACGACCAATCGCGACTTCGCTATCGTAAGCGCGATATCCGTCGTACTGATCTTTATCATCATCGCCATCGTATTAAAGTCGGGCAGCCTTCCGGTCATTCTGGTTGCAACCATTTATTTTGCAATCTTCATCAACCTGGGACTGCCGTATTACACAGGCACCTGGCTGCCGTTTATCGCGCCGATCTGCCTGTCAACCATACAGTTAGGCGCTACAGTGGATTACGCCATTCTGATGACCACCAGATATAAGAGAGAACGGCTTGGCGGCTGTGACAGAGATGAGGCGGTGATGACGGCGCTTTCCACTTCGATTCCGTCAGTCATCGTCAGCGCATTGGGCTTCTTCGCAGCCACCTTCGGCGTGTCGGTCTACTCGGAACTGGACATCATCAGCTCCATGTGCAGTTTGATGGCCAGAGGCGCATTCGTCAGCATGCTGGCAGTCATCTTCATTCTGCCGGCCTTCCTGAAGCTCTTTGACGGACTGATCATCAAAACTACAGGCGGCCTTAGGGGTGCATTTCAATCAAAAAAGTTAGAGAGAAGAGGTAATAGAGGCATGAAAAAATATATGAAGGGTGATAAAAATCAAAAGCGCTTGTGCTGACCTTGATTGTGGCTTTGATTGCACTGGGCAGCGTCAGCATCACATCCTTTGCCGATCAAGGCGCAAAGAAAGAAAACGTCAACGACGGCATTAAGACGACGGCGAAGACGCCGGCAAACGACGAGACCGTCTACCTGCTCACTGACGCAGACGGCAGAGAACATCAGAGAATTGTCAGTGAAAAAGGGACGCTTCATTATGACGGCTATGAAAATGCAGAGCTGCCTGTCACGATGAAAATCAGCTATACACTGGACGGCAAAGCCATTACGCCGGAGAAGCTGGCCGGGAAGAGTGGTCACGTGGTCATGCAGATCGATTATACAAACCACCAGAAATCTGGCGGTGTCTACGTTCCGTTTATGGCCGTGACAGGGATGATTCTGGATAATCAATATTTTTCAAGTATAAAGGTTACAAACGGAAAGACGGTGGACGACGGAAACAGAAACGTGGTCGTAGGCTACAGCTTTCCTGGCATGCAGGAGAGCCTGGGACTTTTCAAAGAGCCAGTTGGATGTGCCAGAGAGCATTACGGTTTCATCAGATGTAGAAAATTTCCAGATTGAGACAATTTATACCTTTTGACCAGCGATGTCTTCGCTGAGATGAACATCGACCAAAGTCCGATTTGAGCGATCTCAGAGCCCAGCTGGATAAGCTGAAAGATGGTGCCAGCGAGCTGATCAAAGGCACTGCGCAGCTTTATGAAGGAACTCAGAAGCTGCAGGCTGGAGCAAAAAATTGACCGCAGGCACCGACACGCTGAAGGCAGGAACCGAAGATTTATATACGGGCACAAAAGATTTGAAAACAGGTGCGGCAAAATTGACTGCCGGTACGAATAATTTGAAGACAGGTGCAGATACTTTATATAACGGCTCTGCGCAGCTCAAAACAGGCGTTTCTGATCTGTCAAATGGCCTGACGCAGATATCCGCAAGCAGCGCATCGATCAACAGCGGTGCAAAGCAGGTGATGGAGAGCGTGCTGAAGACAGCCAGCAGCAGCCTGCAGGCGGCAGGAATGAATGTCACGCTGACAGCCGACAACTATGGGCAGGTGCTGGATCAGGCCATTGCTGCCAGCCAGGGGATCTGGCAACACAATTGGCCGGTGTAAAGGGCGAGATCGACAACGTGATGACGTTTTATAAAGGGGTATTGACATATACGCAAGGCGTCGATTCTGCGGCACAGGGCGCAAAACAGCTTCCTGGCAGTGTAGATGCGCTGGCAGCAGGCGCCAAGCAGATTTCTGACGGCGCCAGCGCTTTAAAAACCGGGCAGACGCAGTTGTCTGCAGGCATTGACAAATTGAATGGCGGTGCAGAACAGTTATTCAAAGGCACCAGCCAGCTTCGTCTCAAAGAGGGTGAACTGGTTTCTGGCATCAGCCAATTGAATGCAGGAGCAAAGAAGCTCTCCGAAGGGGTAGATCAGATGGCAGAAGAAGGGTTAAAGAAGCTATCGAAGCTGTCTGACAGCGACCTGGCCGGCGTCTTTGACAAGATCAATGCGCTGGAAAATGCGGCGAAGAGCTACAAACTTTGGAGACAGAGGGAATTATGACACCGTGAAATTCATCTTTAAAACGGATGAAGTTTCTTCCAAATAATATTAACTAAGCAAAAAGGAGGCGGGCGGCTAAACCTGCCTCCTTTTGCATATAATACAGGATATCATTGACTAGGAGAGGGACGTACATTAAACTTTTTGTAAAACTAGGCTATTGTTGTCTAGGGTATAGAAAGTATACAGTATTAGTCTCGTTAACTTTGTAACTATGATTGTTTAGCAGATTAAATTGGGGTATAATTATCATGAGGAAAATTTTTTATTTTTCTCAAAATTCGACGGGAGGTGAAGAACAGTGTTTGTTGAAGAACTTACAAAGATAAAAGAAAGTGAAAACTACGCTGATGAGCTTCAGAAAAAGGCAAAAGCAGATTCAAAGCAAGCTTTGGCAGAAGCGAGAGCTAAAGCAGACCAAATTGCCCTGGATGCCGAGAACCGTGCAAAGGACACTTACGATTCTTTGATGAAAGAGGGGCAGGCGAAATCAGATGAGCAATACCATTCATTTTTAGAAAAAACGAAGAATGAATGTAACATTATGATTGAAAATGCCAGAAACAATGAGAGCAAGGCTATTGAATTAATTGCAGAAAGGATTGTGAGGTCAAGTGTCAATAATTAAAATGAAGAAAGTGGCTGTCATAGGCCTTGACACTGTGAAAGAGAAACTCATATCTGAATTGATGGAAGCTGGCGTGATGCAGATCACAGACCAGGGACAGCGGCTTACAGAGGAAGAAACATGGAAAGACCTGGGCGTAAAGGACGGAGATGACAACAAAGTGACCCTCTGGACGCGCAGATCAATCAGGTATCCTTGGCCCTGGAGACACTGGAGAAGTACAGTACAGCAAAAAGTCCGCTGTTCAAGACGAGAAGAGCTATGAAAAGGCTGAATTCACAAAGACGCTGGAAGGACGAGAGCAAATCTATGGCGACATCGATCATATCCTCGGTCTTAATGATCAGATTCACAAGCTGCGGGAACTGGTGAACAAGAAGAACGCAGATTTGAGCGCGATCAATCCATGGGTCATTTATGATCTGCCCTTAGAGATTGACGAGACCAGGTATACCAACATCAACCTGGGCGTCGTTCCATCGACAGTAGATGTGGAAAACTTACGATGCGTGTCAGCGAAGGCCGGGAGGCAGTGGAACTGCGGGAGATCGATCGAGACAGGGATCTGATCTATCTGGTCGTCATCACCATGAAGGATGACCAAGAAGCGGTGATGACCATTCTCAAAGCAGTACGGTTACACGCCGACGCCGTTCAAGGATTTTGTCGGAACCGCGGCCGTAAACCGGGAGCGGATCATCAAAGAAATTCAGGAAACGGAAAAGCCGGTGCAGCCAGGTTGAGAAAGAAATCAGCACCTTGTACAAGATGAAATATGGTATCGAGTGTGTGTACGATCAGCTGGTCATCGAAAGAGACCGAGAGAAGGTCAAAGGCAGGCTGCTGAAGACCAAGCGTACCTTCAATCTGGAAGGGTGGGTACCTGAACCAGCCATGGAGGTCGTGGACAAGATGCTTACAGAATATCAGTGCTGTTTTGCTTACCGTGACCCGGAAGAAGGCGACGAGGTGCCGGTATTAACCCAGAACAACAGTGTGGTCTATCCGTTTGAATCTATAACGGAGATGTATTCTCTGCCGGATTACAAAGGGTGGATCCGACCAAATATTTTGCATTCTTTTTACGCCATGTTCTTCGGCATCATGCTCAGTGATGCGGGATATGGAATCGTCATCGCCCTGGCATGTTTCATCGTGCTGCGGAAGTTCGCCCTGGAAGGCATGACTTACAAGATGATCAAAATGTTTTTCTATTGTGGTTTATCCACCATATTATGGGGCGCTCTGTTCGGCGGCTGGTTCGGAGATTTCTTCCAAGTCGCGGCAAAAGTCATATTTGGCAAAGAGATTACCATACCGGCCTTGTGGTTCAACCCGATCGACGATCCGACCAGGCTTTTGATCTGGTCCCTGGTATTCGGCGTGATTCACATCTTCCTGGGCATGGCCATCAAAGCGGGCATGCTGATCAAAGAAGGCAAATGGCTGGATGCGGTCTTCGACGTCTTCTCCTGGTATTTAGTCATACTGGGTGCAGCCATGTGGCTGGGCGGAAGCTCCATATCAGAAGCTCTGGTAAAGCCGGGCATGTATATGGCCATCGCAGGAGCGGCAATCCTTCTGCTCACTGGCGGAAGGAACAAAAAGGCTTTGGAAAAAGTCATCGGAGGATTCAGTTCCTATATGATATTACAAGTTATCTGTCGGATATCTTATCCTACGCCAGACTGCTGGCTCTGGGACTTGCGACCGGCGTTATCGCTCAGGTCGTCAACCTGATGGGTTCTCTGGCAGGAGGCGGCATCGCAGGCGCGTTGGTACTGCTCTTTGCATTTATTATCGGCCATACCTTTAACCTGGCCATCAATGCACTGGGAGCATTCGTGCATTCGAGCAGATTGCAATATATCGAATTCTTCGGCAAGTTCTATGAGGACGGCGGAGAAGAGTTTGATCCATTTAGAAAAATACAAAATATGTCAGATTGACAAATGACACAGACGGAGGTAAAAAATGATTACTGGAAATGTTATGGCACTGATAGGTGCGGCAATTGCAGCTTTAGCTGGTATAGGAAGTGCGATGGGTGTCGGTATTGCAGGGCAGGCGGCTGCCGGTGTTTTGGCTGAAGATCCAAAGAAGTTCGGTAAAACTCTGATTTTGCAGGCGCTGCCGGGAACACAGGGCATATACGGCCTGCTGATGGCCTTTCTGATCTTCGTAAAGATCGGCCTCTTCGGCGGCAATATGATTGATCTGACCTTGACTCAGGGTCTATATATCTTCGCATCAGGCCTTCCGATCGGACTTGTCGGCATCTGGTCCGCTATTTCACAGGGAAAAACTGCAGCTGCCGGCATCATGCTGTTGGGCAAGCGGCCGGATCAGATGGTAAAGGGAATTATTTATGCGGCAATGGTTGAGACTTACGCGATTTTCGCACTGCTGGTTTCCATTTTGATGCTGTTCAACCTTGGACTGTAATGAAGGAGCAAAATCATGAGCATAGAGAAGATTACATCAAAGATCGTCAGTGACGCAGAGAGCATAGCGCAGGTCACCTTGGACGAAGCGAAAGCTGAGTGTGATGCAATCCTTGCCAGAGCAGAATCCGAAGCAGAAAAAGTTCTCAGGAGGCCCAAGAGCGCGGCCAGAAAGAGAAAAAAATTGATCAGCAGAAGAAAAGCAGTGGCTGACATCGATGGAAGGAAGATCATTCTGGAAGAAAAGCAGAAGCTGATTACGGAGTGTTTTGATAGAGCCATCGAACAGATCCTTCCATGGAAAAGAAGAATATATTGCTTTTCTTGCCGGTCTGGTGAAAAGACCGGAGAAACCGAAGGAGAACTCATTCTAAATGAAAGGATGCAGCCTCAGTGGGAACGGATTTGGTCAACGTGTTATCGAAGGAGCTTGCAGGCAGCAAGATTACATTATCAAAAGAGACGAAGAACATCAGAGGCGGGTTTTTACTGAAAAAAGGTTCCATTTATATCAATGGAACCGTCGAAGCTCTCGTCGAAGAGGCGAAGGAAGATCTGGTAGGAGAAGTCGCCGCCCAGTTGTTCCAGTAAGGAGATAGATTCTATGGCAAAGCGTAAAACAGAAGAATACACCTTTGCAGACGCATATATAGGAAGTTACACGAGGAATCTGATGAGCTGGCAGGATATGATGAGGCTGGCTTCATGCAAAGATCTGGACGCTGCAGAAGCAGTTCTGCAGGAGTTCGGATACGGCGAAGCCAAAGAACTTCACGAGGGCGATGTGGAAGCTTTTATCAGGAGGGAGCAGAACAAGCATTTCAACTTGATCTACGATACCCTTCCGGATAGAAAAGAGTTGGCGCTCTGTCTGTTTCCTTATGACTATCACAACGTCAAGGTCTGTCTGAAGTCAGAGTTTCTCGGAATTACCCCCGACGACACTTATCTGGTTTCCACAGGCGATATCGATTGGATGAAGGTGGTGGCCATGGTCAGGGACAGAAACTACATGTTCATGCCCGTCAACATGAAACACGCCATCATCGAGGCAACAGATCTCTTCAGTCGAGGCGGTGATCCTCAGGAAATCGATATCATCCTGGATAAGGCGTGTTACAAGGATATGCTGAAGGCCGCAGAAGAGACAGGTGAGGACTTTCTGATCGGAATCGTAAAACTTCAGATCGACATTCTGAATTTGAAGACATTTGTCAGGCTGAGACAGATTGAAAAGCCATGGTCCTTCTTCCAAAAGGTTTTTGGAGGGAGGCAATATCAGTGAGCAGTTCTTTATTGCAAGTTACGAGGAACCTTATGCGCAGATTGCAGATAAGCTGTCTGTCTATGGCTTGAAAGAGCCAATGGCAGAGGGGGCAAAGGAAATCAAAGAGACAGGTGATTTCAACCTCTTTGAGAAGCTGTGCGATAACCAGATGATGGAATATAACAAGAAGGCAAAGTATGAAACCTTCGGTATCGTTCCTATCGCAGGTTACTGGTATGCAAAGGAGCTGGAAATCGACAATCTGAGGATCATCCTGACCGGGATTCTGATCGGTTCATCGGCTGAACAAATCAGTGAAAGATTGAGGGAGCCATATGTATAAAATAGGTGTAATAGGCGAGAGGGATTCGGTCCTGGGCTTTAAGGCCGTGGGACTGGACGTATACCCTTGCAGCCAAAGTGACGAAGCAAAGAAAATCCTTCATCAGCTGGCTAAGGACGAATACGCGATTATCTATATTACGGAAGGTCTGGCTGCTGACATGGTGAAGGATATTGATAAATATCTAAGGACTCAAGACTTCCAGCGATTATTCCGATCCCCGGCAAAGAAGGGGCATCGGGTACGGGAATGGACAGTGTCAGAAAGTCCGTCGAGCGTGCTGTGGGCGCAGACATACTATTTGGAGGTGAAAAAGTAGATGAGTCAGGGAAAAATCGTTAAGGTATCAGGACCACTGGTCGTCGCATCCGGCATGGAAGACGCCGACATGTTTGACGTCGTGCGCGTAGGTGATCTTGGACTAATTGGCGAAATAATAGAAATGAGAGGCGACATGGCCTCCATCCAGGTATACGAGGAAACTGCCGGCATTGGACCCGGCGCTCCGGTGGTATCGACTGGCGCGCAGCTTTCTGTAGAGCTGGGACCTGGACTGATAGAAACCATGTACGACGGTATTCAGAGGCCGCTGGAAGCCATGAGAGCGCAGGTCGGCTCTAATATCACCAGAGGTATCAATGTACCGGCTCTCGACAGAGAGAAAATGGAAGTTTGAGCCGGCTGTAAAGGCTGGAGACAGTGTGGAGGCCGGCGATATCATCGGTACGGGTCCAGGAAACTGTCGTTGTAGAGCAGAAAATCATGGTGCCTTATGGAATCAAAGGAACTGTTGAAAACATCCAGGCCGGCGAATTCACCGTGGAAGAAGTGGTCTGCAGTGTAAAAAAGAGGACGGATCTGTTGCAGATCTGACCATGATGCAGAAGTGGCCGGTCAGACGCGGCCGCCCATACAAAGAAAAAAGTTAGTGCCAGAAATGCCGCTGATCACAGGACAGCGTGTCATCGACACCCTGTTTCCAATTGCAAAAGGGCGGCGTGGCTGCCATTCCGGGACCATTCGGTTCAGGAAAGACGGTAACGCAGCATCAGCTGGCAAAATGGGCTGACGCGGACATTGTAGTTTACATCGGCTGCGGCGAGCGCGGCAATGAGATGACAGACGTACTGATGGAGTTCCCGGAACTGAAGGACCCTCGTTCCGGCGAGTCTCTGATGAAGAGGACCGTATTGATTGCCAATACCTCCGACATGCCAGTAGCTGCCCGTGAAGCTTCTATCTATACCAGGTATCACCATCGCAGAATATTTCAGAGACATGGGTTATTCTGTAGCGCTGATGGCGGACTCCACCTCCAGATGGGCAGAAGCCCTGCGTGAGATGAGCGGCCGTCTCGAGGAGATGCCTGGTGAAGAAGGATATCCGGCATACCTGGGTTCCAGACTTGCCCAGTTCTACGAAAGAGCTGGCCGTGTGGTTTCGCTGGGTGCAAATGGAAGAGTCGGCGCACTGTCGGCCATCGGCGCAGTATCCCCTCCCGGCGGCGATACCTCCGAGCCCGTTTCCCAGGCGACCCTTCGTATCGTAAAGGTATTCTGGTGTCTGGATTCCTCATTGGCGTATAGAGACATTTTCCAGCTATCAACTGGCTGCAGAGTTACTCTCTATATCGACAGACTGACCCAGTGGTATGAAGAAAAACGTCAGCAAAGAATTTCCGCAGCTTAGGAGCCAGGCTTTGGTCCTGCTGCAGGGACAGCGGAGCTGGACGAAATCGTACAGCTGGTCGGCGTGGATGCGCTGTCCTTCGAAGACAGAATCAAGCTGGAGGCGTGCAAATCCATTCGTGAGGACTATCTGCACCAGAACTCTTTCCACGAAATCGATACCTATTCCTCACTGAATAAGCAGTTCAAGATGCTGAAGCTGATCATTGCTTACTACAATCTGGCAAAGGATGCCATCAGCAAAGGTGCGCCGTTCAACCAGGTGGCGGGCCTTGCAGTGAGAGAGACCATCGGCAGATTCAAATACGTGGAAGAAAGAAAATCGACGGTGCTTACGAAGAGACGTTGGCCGAGATGAAGAAGGAAATCGCAGATTTGATCAGTAAGGAGGCTGAGGACGATGATTAAGGAATATAAGACAATATCGGAAGTTGCAGGTCCTCTGATGCTTGTCAAAATGTGAATGATGTAACTTACGATGAACTTGGAGATTATTCTCCCCAGCGGAGAAAAACGACTCTGCAAGGTTCTTGAAATCAACGGGAAGCGATGCCCTGGTACAGCTCTTTTGAGAGTTCCGCCGGCATCAACCTGAAAGAAAGTTCCGTTAAATTCTTAGGCAAGGGTACCCAGCTGGGCGTATCGCCGGAAATGCTGGGCAGAGTCTTTGACGGTATGGGAAGACCGATGGACGGAGGACCTGACATCATTGCCGTCAAGAAGATGGATACCAACGGACTGCCGATGAACCCGGCGGCCAGAGACTATCCGGCTGAGTTCATTCAAACTGGCGTATCGGCCATCGACGGATTGAATACGTTGGTAAGAGGACAGAAGCTGCCCTATTTTCTCGGGCTCCGGTCTGCCCCATGCGGAACTGGCGGCGCAGATCGCCCGTCAGGCCAAAGGTTATCGGTGGCGAAAGCAACCGCCCGTCGTCTTTGCAGCCATCGGTATCACCTACGAAGAAGCGGACTTCTTCGCATCGGACTTCCGGCGCACTGGCGCCATCGACAGAACTGTCATGTTCATGAACCTGGCCAACGACCCGGCAGTAGAACGTATTGCAACGCCGCGTATGGCGCTGACCGCAGCGGAATACCTGGCATTTGACCTGGGTATGCACGTACTGGTCATTTTGACAGATATCACCAACTATGCGGAAGCGCTCCGAGGTGTCCGCTGCTCGTAAAGGAAGTACCAGGACGCCGCGGCTATCCGGGTTACCTATACAGACCTTGCCACCATGTACGAGAGAGCGGGCCGAAAGAGGGATACGGACGGTTCTATCACCATGATTCCGATTCTGACAATGCCCAACGACGACATCACCCATCCGATTCCGGACTTGACTGGATATATCACAGAGGGACAGATCATCCTTTCTCGTGAACTATTCCGTAAGGGCATCAAACCGCCATCGACGTACTGCCGTCCCTGTCCGTCTGAAGGACAAGGGAATCGGCAAGGGCAAGACGAGAAGACCATGCTGATAATACCATGAACCAGCTCTTCGCAGCCTATGCACGCGGCAAAGAGTGTCTGGGCATGACCATTCTCGGTGAAGCGGCTTTGACGGACATCGACCTGATGTACGCAAAATTCAGTCAACATTTGAAAAAGCAGTATGTAAAATCAAGGTTATGAGACGGATCGAAGCATTGAAGACACATTGAACTTAGGATGGGGTCGTCAGCTTAGCTTCGAAGAGTGAACTCAAGAGAATCAGAGACGAGTATATCGGAGAGAAATATTTAGGTAGGTGAGTTGCTATGGCAGAAAGAATGAATAATAAATCTACCAGGATGATGCTCAGCTGAAAAAACGTCTGAAGACGGCAGCCCGCGGTCACAAGCTGATGAAGGATAAGCGCGACGAACTGATGAAGAACTTCCTGGAGCTGGCACATGAGAAACGGCAGGCTCCCGCCAGGAGTGGAAAGGGAGTCTCGCCAAGGTCTACAAGAACTTCACTGTAGCCAGCGCCATCATGAGCCAAGTCAAA
>VOFH01002908.1_pt1 | contig 16634 bp, 28 predicted proteins | sample 5384091 | NCBI WGS metagenome assembly VOFH01 (sample SAMN12384727, study PRJNA508395) | human gut metagenome | isolation source: healthy gut G | host: Homo sapiens
ATCAGCGGCGTGATTTCCGGCGGGATGCCGACGGCGTTCATCAAGGGGAGAGCAGGGATGTCAGACAGTCCAGTGCGCCGGAGGCCCGCAGCATGGAAACACCGGTCAGCAATGCCACCAGAGAGGGGACGATGCGGAAGGTGACATTAAGTCCGTTTTCCGCGCCGCGTACCAGAGCATTGTAAACGTCGATTTTCTGCCCCAGAGCAAATAGCGTGACAAAAGCCAGCAGGCAGGGGGATGATGTAAGAGGTCATGCACGATCCCTCCACAGAAACTGGAAAATACGCGCGGCCAGCAGGCCTGCTGCGACCGACAGCACCGAGGAGAACCAGACTGCGGGCAGGATATCAAACGGTTCCGCCGCTCCGCAGGCTGCGCGCACGCCGGCGACTGTGGCGGGGATCAGTTGATGGAAGCGGTATTGAGCACGATAAAGCGGCACAAACTGTCGGACGCGGTGCCCGTTGCAGCCACGCGCCATACGCCGGGCCGCCTGGATGCCCAGGGGTGTGGCTGCATTTCCGATGCCCAGGAGGTTTGCTGAGATATTCGCCGAGATGGCTGAAAGCGTTACCGGGTCTGCTGACGCATCGGGAAAAATTTTTCGCAGCAGAGGACGGAAAATGGCTGCCAGCTTATTGGACAGGCCGCTTTGGTCCATGACTTCCAGAACGCCGCTCCACAGGCACAATACACCCAGCAGACTGATCGTCAGTGTGATCGCGTCGTTGGCGCCGGAAAGAGCCGCTGCGCTGACGGCGTCCATGGTGCCGTTGACCATGCCGAACACCACTGAAATTACGATCATTGCTGTGAAAATCCAAGCCATCGCCATTGAAAACCACCTCAAAAAAACATAGTCGCCGCAACGAATTTTATGACAAGTTTCCGTTGACAAAAAAGACCATTTTGATAAGATAATGCCAATTAAAATCAGGGCTATTTTATGTATGTTTTGTAGGGGCACATGCAATACCTGCAAAAACCGAGAGAACTTGCCAAAAGGATGAATGCCATGGAAACAAAAGTAGAAAGCAGCTCCAGGCAGCCAGACCAAAGCGACAGGCATTGTGCGCAAGGTGGATGAGCTTGGCCGGATTGTGTTGCCGATCGAACTGCGCCGCACGCTGGAGATCAATGAAAAGGATGATCTGGAGATTTATGTGGAGGGCGCGTCCATTATTTTGCGGAAATACCGGCCGACGTGTGTGTTTTTGCAATGGCGCCAAAACATTATCACATATAAAGGAAAAAAATATTTGTCCCCGTTGTCTGAAAGGGATTAAAAATTTGGAAATCACCTGAAAAACACCGAACCTGATCCAGTATGGATCGGGTTCGGTGTTTTGTTTTGCTGGCTTCAGGTACAGTTTCCGCCAGAATCTGATACAGATCCGCGCCGTCCTGCACGGTAGCGGAATTTGTTTTTGTCCAAAGCGAATACATAGGCGCCGTCCGAGCGGGCATAGGCATATTGGTATCCCTCGTCGGATAAACTACAATAGCGCCGGGTTCAAAATACGGCGTCCTGCTGCAGTGTATATGGTTAGCCCGGGCTTTGCAGTGCGTCTGATGCCTCTGCAGAGAGGGAGGGCCGCTTGGGGGAACGGGGCGGCATCGTGCACAAGCGCATAGGAAAAGTTGGTTTTTCTCTGAACAGTGCAAGGCTGCAACCATCCTCACAGGTGAATAAAATGAAAACAGGCCTATACCTACAACGGCTACCGCCAGCAATGCCCAATAGCGTTTTGAACCACGTTGATGGGATCGCTGTGGTGGGCATATTCGGACCGTCCAGAATATTGTGGTGCGGCTCGTCGTGGGTGGGGAAATGCGGCGCGTCTGTCTTCCATGAAAGCGGACCTCCTCAGTTTGCGCGGGCGCGGAGCACCGCGTCGTAAAGTACGTTTTAGCAATGCCAGTACAGTCGGCCGCCTGCCGGACGGCGTCTTTGGTTTTGATGCCTTTGGCCAGCAGTTCCAGGGCCATGGCGACGGCATCCTCAAGGTCCCTGTGCCGACGGCCTCCTCCGGTGCACCTTCCAGAACCAGCACAAATTCCCCTTGGGGGCGACGGTCTGGAAATGGGCCAAAGCGCCGCCCAGCGTAGTACGCAGCGTTTGCTCATGCAGCTTGGTCATTTCGGGAAAGGGAAACGCGGCGTTCCGCGCCAAAGGTTTCCACCAGATCGTTTAGTGTGCCCAGCAGCTTATGGGGCGCTTCATAAAAAATCATAGTGCGCTGCTCCGCTTTCAGGGGAGGCAAGGTGTTCCAGCCGTACGCGGCGGTTGACGGACAGGAACCCTTCGAAGGTGAACCGGCCCGTGGACAGGCCGGACACGGCCAGAGCGGAAATCAGCGCACAGCATCCGGGAATGGACACCACCGGCACGTCGTGTTGGGCGCACAGACGCACAATGTCTTCCCCAGGGTCACTGATGGCGGGTGTTCCGGCGTCGGTCACCAAAGCGCAGCTTTCGCCGGCCAGAAGCCGCTGCAGAATCTGCTCGCCTGCGGAAATGTGGTTGTGCTCATGATAGCTGAGCAGGGGCTTTTTGAGTGCGAAGTGGTTCATCAGCTTCAGGGATACGCGGGTGTCTTCGGCCGCGATAAAATCTGCTTGCTCTAAAGTGGAAAGCGCGCGGGGGGATATGTCGTTTAAGTTACCGATGGGGAGTTGCCACCAGATAAAGCGTTCCGCCTCATAGTGCACCTGCCTTTCTGTCCTGTCTGAAATTGATGCGATCCATTTTCTTCGCTTTCCCTGCCGTCGGAAGCAAATATTACCAGGGGCGGTTCGTAAACCAAGCCCGGCCGGCCGCCGCGCCGGCCCTCCACCAAAACAACAAGGATCGGAGGCTGTCCGGCTGTTTTTCCACGAAACGGATGCGCTTTTGGTTCAATTCCGCTCTGGCGCAGGGCGCAGAACAGGTCGGCCAGCCGTTCCGGTCGGAAAATGAGGGAAAAAGTACCGCCCCATTTTAACAGGTATGCCGCTGCGGCGCATACGTCTTCGATGGTACAGGTGGACTCTTCCCGTGCTGCCTGGCGCAGGGCGTCCGAGGCTTTTCCGCCGCAGCCCTGGCGGAAATAAGGGGGGTTTGACACTACCAAATCGGTTTCCCCGGCGGGAAGGACGCTCCGCAGTGCGCGCAGGTCTGTGTGGTGCAGCGTCATTTTTTTCTGTAAGCCATTTTCCTCGATATTGCGCCGGGCCATGGCCACAGCCTGCGCTTGCAGTTCAACGCAGCACACGCTCAGCTCCGGGCAGCGATTCAGCAGCAGCAGGCCCAGCAAACCGATGCCGGCGCCCAGATCGCATACCCGCATCCCCTTTTTGGGATGGATGAAGTCTGCCAGCAGGAAAGAATCCGTGCCGGGCTTGACCACGTTGTCGGAAAAATACAGCCGGTAACGGCTGGGGTGCAGGGTATCGCAGTATTCCATGAATGTCTCCTTCCAAAAGGATCGAATTTTCTTCAGTATAGCAAATCTTGCACAAAAAAACAATGCCGCAGGCAAAAGCCTGCGGCATTGTGGCTGATCAAATAAAATTAGTCAGCGGGATGAATTGCATCGTTGGGGCAGGAATCGCAGCAAGCGCCGCAGTCCATGCAGGTGTCGGCGTTGATCTCGAAATGCTCATCGCCCTGGGAGATTGCACCGGCGGGGCAAGCGTCAACGCAAGCGCCGCAGCTGATGCAGGAATCATTGATTGCGTATGCCATAGTAGGTTACCTCCATACAAATTAGTAACCCCATTATAATCAGAAAAATAAAAAATGCAAGTGCAATCGAAAAGAAAAATGAATAAAAATTAAAAAAGTGGGACATAAAGGCGCCTTTATGTTGGAAAAGAAGAAAAAAAGATGTGGAGAACCGATGGAGGAACATTGAAAAGACGTTGCGCGGCAAGGGAAATATAGACGAGCAAAAATAGTCAGGGAAAGTCAAAAAAAGGTGTTGACATTTCGAAAAGCTGTGCTATACTATACTCAGAAAGTCAAAGAAAGTCAAAGTCAAATGAGAGCGAATGAAAGAGCCGGTGGCTGGCGCCGCCGTGAAATAGAAGGAGGCGTGTTATCAAGTGGGGATTTCAGATTTGATTGCTTGCTTTATCCAGGATGCACTGGATGAGACGGACGGCGGCGTGGTGGAACTGCAGCGCGGCGATTTGGCGCTGCGTTTCAATTGTGTGCCCAGCCAGATTAACTATGTGATGTCCACCCGATTTTCTCCGGAGCATGGCTACATTGTGGAAAGCCGCCGCGGCGGCAACGGTTATATTCGGATCACGCGGGTGCGGACCGACCGCAAAACGCTTTTGATGCAGGTCATCAATTCCATTGGCGACACGCTGGATTTCCAAAGTGCCAAAGCGATTACCGGCAATTTGGCTGACAGCGGCGCCGTTGAAACGGGCGTTGCCAGGGTTTTGCTGGCGGCCATCAGTGAAAGCGCGCTGCACGATGTGCCGAGGGAGCTGCGCAATGCCGTGCGCGCAAGTATTTTCAAACAGGTTATGATCCATGCAATTTAGTTCTGCATAGAGGCAGAAACGGTAATGGAATTCATTGAATTTGTGAAAAGGCTGAAGGAGGATTCATGATTATGAAATGCGAACATTGTGGTAAGAATGAAGCTACGTTCTATTATAAGAGCAATATCAACGGTAATGTGACTGAACATCATTTGTGCAGCGACTGCGCCCGGGAATTGGGATACGCGGACGGCATGGAAAAGAGCTTCAGCAGTTTTGGCCGGGGGCTGTTCGGCGGCTTTGACGATTTTTTCACGCCTATGCCTGCGCTGGCCGGCCATTTCTTCGAGCCTTTTGAGGAAATGAACCGGAGCTTTGCCCGTATGTTCCCTGCGCTGACGTCCGGCGGGGCGGAAACGGCCTCCGCCGAAAGCGCGGGTGCGGCGCAGAGTACCGCGCCGGTGCCGGGCAATGATCTGGTCAGCGACGCCGAGCATCGGCAGTTGGATCACGAACGCCGGCTGAATGCCCTGCGCGCAGAACTGCAGCAGGCCATCGCCGCGGAAAATTTCGAGCATGCCGCGCAGTTGCGCGATCAGATTCACGGCATGGAAAAAGAAGGATAAATCACAATCCGCCCCTGCGCCGTATGACGCGAGGGTGGCTCGAAAAGACCAATTTTAAGGAGGTCAATTAAAATGGATGAAAACAGATTTTCCCCTCGTGCCCAGCGGGCGCTGGAGCTGGCGGAGCGTTCCGCCGGTGATTTGGGGCACAGCTATATCGGTACCGAGCATCTGTTGCTGGGTCTTCTGCGGGAAGAGGAGGGCATCGCCCGCCGTGTTTTGAAGAGCAGGGCCTGACGGGAGCATGGTGCAGAAAATTTTGATCAACAGTGTGGGCCGCGGTATACCGGGGGACCAAGCCCACCCAGGCTGACGCCCCGGGCCAAGCGGGCCATTGAAAGCGCTGTGGAAGAATCCATGCGCGGCGGTTTCAGTTATGTGGGCACAGAGCACCTGTTGGTGGGTTTGCTGCGGGACGGCCGCAGCATGGGTGTGCGGATCCTGCGCGCGGCGGGCCTGAGTCCGCAGGCTGTATTTGAAAGTGTGCGGCATAAACTGCAGGAGGCTCCTACGGGCCAGCAGACCGTGCGCGCCGGGGAAGCGAAAAGGAGAGCGGCGATAATGTGCTCCAGGAGTTCACCCGGGATCTTACGGCCGCCGCCCGCAGCGGGAAGCTGGATCCGGTCATCGGCCGGGATGAGGAATCCAGCGTGTAATCCAGATCCCTGTCCCGCCGCACCAAGAACAACCCCGTGCTCATCGGCGAGCCGGGCGTGGGCAAGACGGCCGTGGCTGAGGGCCTGGCCCAGCGGATTGCGGCGGCCGATGTACCTGAGGAATTACTGAATAAACAGGTGCTGTCGCTGGATCTGTCCGGCATGGTGGCCGGTACCAAGTACCGCGGCGAATTCGAAGAGCGTATCAAAAAAGCGCTGGACGAGGTGAAGAAGAACGGCAGAATCATCCTCTTTATCGATGAGCTGCACACCATTGTGGGTGCCGGCAGCGCCGAGGGCGCTATGGATGCTGCCAATATCATCAAACCCGCCCTGGGCCGCGGTGAGATCCGTGTGATTGGCGCCACAACGCTGAACGAATACCGGAAGTATATTGAAAAAGGATGCTGCGCTGGGCGGCGCTTCCAGCCAGTTACGGTGGGCGAGCCATCTCCGGAAGCCTGTCTGGATATTCTGAAAGGGCTGCGGGACAAGTACGAGGCCCATCATCGCCTGAGCATCACCGATGGGGCGTTGCAGGCAGCCGTTGATCTGTCCCGCCGCTATATCAACGACCGTTTTCTGCCTGACAAAGCCATCGATCTGATGGATGAGGCTGCCAGCCGGGTGCGGATGAAGAACGAGAAATCCTCGCCCGATCTCAAGGCGCTGGAGGAGAAGCTCTCCGCCCTGCGCCGGGAGAAGGAAGAGGCCGTGGCCGCACAGGACTTTGAAAAAGCTGCGCAGATCCGTGACATCGAGCAGGATTATGAAAAGCAGATGGAGATTGAGCGGGACAACTGGCACAAGAAGGTGGCCGCGGAGCACGGCGAGGTGACCGAAGAGGACATCGCCGCCGTGGTGGCTGAGTGGACCGGCGTGCCGGTCACCCGTTTAACGGAGGACGAGGGCCAGAAACTGCTGCACATGGAGGAAACCCTGCACAAGCGTGTGGTTGGGCAGGATGAGGCCGTGAAGGCCATTGCCCGGGCCATCCGCCGTGGCCGCGTGGGACTGAAAGATCCTAAGCGCCCTATCGGTTCGTTCCTGTTTCTTGGGCCGACGGGTGTGGGTAAAACCGAGTTGTGTACCAAGGTACTGGCCGAAGCCATGTTCGGTGATGAAAACGCCATGGTGCGTCTTGACATGTCCGAGTATATGGAGCGGCACACCGTTTCCCGCCTGATCGGCTCGCCTCCCGGTTATGGGCCATGAAGAGGGCGGACAATTGACGGAAAAGGTCCGTCGCCGCCCCTACAGCGTAGTGCTGTTCGATGAGATCGAAAAGGCTCACGAGGACGTGTGGAACCTGCTGCTGCAGATTATGGACGACGGCGAACTGACCGACTCGCAGGGGCGCCGGGTAGATTTCCGCAACACGGTGATCGTTATGACCTCAATGTGGGGGCAAAAAACATCACCGCCCAGGGAAAGCGGCTGGGCTTTGCTGATACAGACGCCGAGAACACCCAGGATGGAGAGAAATCCTTTGAGGCGGTCAAGGCGATGCCGTTATGGCCGAATTGAAGCGCACTTTCCGTCCAGAGTTTCTGAACCGGATTGATGAAACCATCATCTTCCATCCTCTGAATGCGCAGGATATCGCGGAAATTGCCCGCAAGCTGCTGGCCGTTACAGCCAGGCGCGTAGAGGGTTTGGGTATTTCCATGGAAGTGGACGATGCGGCAGTGGAGCTGGTGGCGAAGGAAGGCTTTGACCCCGTTTACGGTGCCCGTCCCCTGCGCAGGGCCATCCAGAGCAATGTGGAAGATGCTGTGGCCGAGGCGTTGCTTCAGGGTGAAGTTAAGGAAGGCGACCACATCTGTGCCACGGCCGGGACGGCAGGAATTGCCATTATCCGCAAAGCTGAAGCTGCCGCGGAGAGCAGCGATGCTCCGACGGAGAACAGCAATGCCTGGAGCGTTAAACAATACCTGCCAAGGCAACCCCTTTGGAGCCGCCGGGAACAGCTGATTCCGGCGGTTTTTTCATTTTCTCCGGCGCCGCTGTGCCAGGGGCGGCACAAAAATGCGGCAGATGCTTGTAATTTTGCCCGTTTTCCCGTATTACTACAAGACAATGAAGGAAAAAACCGATGGATACAGAAAGCGAGGAACAACAGTGAAAATTGACTTTAACGCCGGAGGGATTCGGCGGCAGCCCATTTGGTGCGGGCGGACCTTTTGGCGGGTTTGATTTCGGCGGTGCGTCGGCTCCGCAGGAGGACTACCAACCCCAGAAGAGCGAAAAGAAAGCTGCCAAGCCCATCCAGTCTCCGGTGCGGCGTACGCTGACCAATTGCTGGTGACGGTTGTGTTCGGATTGATTTATTTTTTTTATGTGGTATTGCCTCCAATCAACCTGAAAGCGCCGGAATTTTATTCGTTCGTATTCCTGCTCTGCGCGGTTTACTGCATCTGCGCTGTGATGACCACAGGCTTTCAGGGGGACGGGGCCAAGGATATTTCAACTTTAGTGCGCAAACAGTGCCGCATCCGTTTTTTATATCGTGGCTGCGCTGATTGCGATTGCGCTGGTGGGAGGCGTCCTCTCTTCCGTGATCCTGCGGGCGGATGCCTACCAGAAGCTGCTGCCCATTGAAACAGGGAATTTTGCCGAGGAAGTGGATCAGCTGAGCTTCGATGAGATCCTGTGCTGGATCGCGACAGCGCCACCCGTCTGGGTACCAAGCTGGGTGAACTGAGCGACATGGTCAGCCAGTTTGAAGTGGAGGACGACTATACCCAGATCAATTACCAGGGAAAACCTGTCCGCGTGACAGGCCTGATGTACGGCGATATTATCAAGTGGTTCAACAATCGGGCCGAAGGTCTTCGGCGTATTTGATTATCGATATGACAACGCAGGAAGTGACGGTGCAGCGCCTGGAAGAGGGGCATCAAATACACCACGCCGAACATTTCAACCGTAATCTGGTGCGCCATCTGCGCTTCCAGTATCCTACCTATATGTTTGCCACGCCTTATTTTTGAGATTGACGAATCCGGCGCGCCTTGGGTCTGCGCGCGGATGGATAAACCATCGGCCCGGCGGTGTGGATGTAAAAAGGCGCGGTGCTGGTAAATGCCGTCACTGGTGAGTGCGTGTACTACGACGATGGAGGATAATCCCCAGCTGGGTGGATCGTCACAGTGCGGATCTTTTTTACAGCAGTACGATTATTATGGCCGCTATCATAACGGCTTCATCAACTCCGTGCTGGGCCAGCGGGACGTGACGGTCACCACCCAGGGCTACAATTATATTGCAGGATGGGGATGTGTATATGTACCAGCGGCGTCACTTCTGCGGGGACGGACGCGCCTCGAACGTGGGCTTTATTCTCAGCAACCAGCGCACGAAGGAAACGCACTACTATCCCTGTGCCGGCGCGGACGAATACTCCGCCATGTCCAGCGCCGAAGGCATTCTGCAGCAGATGCGCTATACGGCCACATTCCGCTGCTGCTCAATATCTCCGGCGAGCCAACCTATTTTATGGCCATGAAGGATAACGCCGGACTCGTTAAGCAGTACGCCATGGTCAATGTGCAGGAGTATCAGATCGTGGCCACGGGAACACGCCGGAAGCGGCAGAGAGCGCTTATCTGCAGCTGCTCATGGAGAGCGGCACGATTACGGCTGACGATGGTCAGGCGCTGATCGAAAAGACGCAGGCCGAAGGCACTCTCGCAGAGATCCGCACAGCGGTTCTGGAGGGAAACACCTATTACTTCCTGCGGTTGGAAGGAGGACGTTTTATAGCATTTCTGCCGCACAGTGCTCTGATGGTGATTATGAACGTGGGCGACGCGGTCACCATCAGTTACGCTCCGACGGAGACTGGATCGATCCTGGACGCATACTGTTGCCTGGACCGATAAACCGTCCGGCAGCGCCTGGCAGGCGCCGCAGCAGGATGTGGCAGAAGCTGCGCCTGCGGGAGAAACAGAGGAAACGGAACCGGTGCTTTGAAGAACGGCCCGCCCCAAAAGGCTGCTGAGGGGCGGGCCGCTGCAAAGAAGCGAAAATAAGAAAAAAGGCATGGTACCATTTTTTCCGTTTGCGGAACGGAAAAGGCATGGTACCATGTTTTTCCGTTCCCGCACGGGAACGGAATGAGCATTGCGCCGCCGAAGTACAAAAAGAAGGCGGACCGGGCACCATAAAAGCTGCGGGAGGGGGAGAAGCATGGAGATTAATTATCAGAAAAATGCTGGAAACTATCATGGACGCACTGAATTATGCGACGTTGGTAGATGAGAACTGCAGGATTATTTACATGAGCCGCAATTACTATGAAGGCGTTTATGGCCTGAGCCGTGACGATATCATCGGCCGGCATATCTGCGATATTGTCCCGGATTCTCGTATTCCAGCCATTCTGAAAAACGGGTGCGCCAGTCTGGGGGAATATTACTATTTCCAGAACACTCGGGAGAATACGTTTGCCAATCGGTTTCCGCTGTATGTGGATGGGGAATTGAAGGGTCTTTGCTGAAGCGGTGATTTACAGCTTTGACGATGTAGTTCACATGAATGAGCTGGTTCATGCACTGAAACGGGAAAACCGCATTTTGAAAAAAGAACTGCTCAACATTCAGAAGCACAGGCACGGCCTGGAGAGTATTGTGGGAAAATCGAGGCGTTGCAGAATACAAAAAACTGATTTCCAAGTTTGCCAATTCCAATCTGAGTATTTTGATCACCGGGGAAACCGGAACGGGAAAAGAGCTGTATGCCAATGCCATTCACTATATGAGCAACCGCTGCAATATGCCCTATGTCAAAATCAACTGCGCCGCCATTCCTGGGGAACTGTTGGAGTCGGAGCTGTTCGGCTATGAAAAGGAGCGTTTACAGGTGCTTCGGAAAAGGGAAAGATCGGAAAATTTGAATATGCCAACGGCGGCACGATTCTGTTGGATGAGATCGGAGAGATGCCGCTGTTTCTGCAGTCCAAACTACTGCGTGTGCTGCAGGACAAGTGCGTGGAGCGCGTGGGCGGCGTCAAGCCGATTCCGCTGGATATGCGGGTAATCTGCAGTACGAACCAGAATCTGGAAGAGGCAGTGCGGCAGGGGCGTTTTCGAAGCGATCTGCATACCGTATCAATACGGTGGAGATCAAGGTGCCGCCGCTGCGCCAGCGGATGGAGGATATTGCGCCCCTGTGCGAACATATCATTGCGCAGGTCAACGAAGAGGAACGGTGTGTTTGTCACCGGTATCCAACAGCAGGCGCTGCGTCTGCTGGAAGAATACCAGTGGGAAGGGAAATGTATAGGGAACTGGAGCATGTGCTGCTGGGGGGGCAATTCGGGATTTTGATTTTGCTGGAGCGTATCTTTCGGCATTCCGCGGCGGAACAGGAGCCGGGCGCTGTAGAGAATTTGGCGGAAAAGACGGCGAAAACGGGCGGGAGGAAATTATAAAAGTGCTGGTGCAGACCAATGGCAATAAAAAAGCAAAACAGCCAAGATCCTGGGTATCGACCGCACGGTGCTGTATTCTAAAATCAGAAATATAACCTTAAAATTTGAGCTTACACTGTAGTGTTTTGCTGCAAAAGAATCCTGCTGCGATGTCGTTTTTGGACATCGCCGCAGGCTTTTTTGTGAAGGGATGGCTCTCTTTCTGGCGGCCGATTTGAGATTTTTCTACAGGGGCAGAGACTTCCGGAGATATGAGCTGTTCAGGGAGGTGCATGGCACGCCATTTGCAGGAAAGAGGCAGACACGAGAAAGGAGGATGTTCATGGGGCTTTATCAGGAAGAATATCGGCGCAAATGCTGCACGGCGGAAGCCATTGCAGAAAAGAATTGAAAGCGGGGCGGTCTGCGCCAGCGGCACATGCCTCAGCGAACCGTGTTCCATTACGCAGGCGCTGGGGGCGGCCTTGCGGAATGGGACGCGGACGGGGATCGTACATCATCAGACCATGTCGGTTTTTCCATCGCCTTTTTTGACGACATACTGCAGGGCAAATACTCTGCCGTGTCCTGGTTTTCCGCAGCTTATGGCCGGGCTGCTTTCGAAAAAAGGCTGCGCGGATGTTATGCCGGTTTATTATCGAGATGTCCCGGGACAATAGGCAATTTATTGATCTGGATGTTTTTTATGCGACGGTTTCGCCTATGGACCGTCACGGCTATTTCAGTTTGGGCACCACCGCGGCGGAGTGCCAGGCGCTGGCGGAACAGGCAAAACATATTTTCTGAAGTGAATCCCAATATGCCGCGCGCACCTTCGGCGAGCAGCAGATTCATATTTCGCAGGTAGAAGCGCTTTGCGAAACCGACGTTCCGCTGCAGGAGGCGGCCCCGGCGGAGATCGACGAAATCAGCCGCTGTATTGGCGGTCGGATTGCCGAAGAGGTGCCGAACGGCGCGACGATTCAGTTGGGGATCGGTGCGATCCCCGCCGCCGTGGGCTATGCCTGCGGGATAAACGCGACTTGGGTATCCACACCGAGCTGTTTTCTGACGCCATGGTGGAGCTGATCGAATGCGGTGCGGTGACGAACCAACGCAAGACTCTGCATAAAGGAAAAGAGCGTGACTACGCTGGCCTATGGCACCAGGCGCGTATATGACTATCTGAATGACAACACGGGCGTTGCATTTTATCCAGTAGACTATGTCAACGATCCCGCGTCATTGCACAAAACGATAACTTTATCTCAGTCAATGCCTGCCTGGAGGTAGATCTTTGGGGACAGGTGGCGGCGGAATCTATTGGCAGCTGCCACTTTTCGGGCACAGGCGGCCAGGTAGATTTTTGTGCGCGGTGCCCGGGAGTCCGGGGCGGAAAATCTTTTATCGCCATGCCGTCCACCGCAAAAAACGGTGCGCTCAGTCGGATTCGGCCAGGTTTATCATCCAACGCTATTGTCACCACCAGCAAAAACGATGTGGATTACATTGTTACGGAATACGGCGCTGCACGGCTGCGCGGCGCTACAAGTAAGGGCACGGGCGGAAGCGCTGATTGGTATTGCCCATCCGAACTTCCGGGAGGAGCTGCGATACGAGGCAAAGCTGCATCTGGTATGAAAACGGCATATGACCATAGTTTTGGTGGTTGGCTGTTTTAAAAGAAAGAAGGAGGGTATTTATGGAACTGAAAGAATATTTGGTCGGCGATGTGCGCGACAGTGTGCGCTACATTGAGAATATGTCCCGTGGGGGGGCTGAGCAAGCTCTGCCGTTGATTATCACCTGCGCTTTATCACAGGCGGCCTGCATGGGGGAGGCAAACCCAATTTGCCGAGGCTCCGGGGAACAGGTCCGGGAGGCGTATGATGCGTATAATGCCGGTGCCAGCATGGTTCATATTCACCGGCGCAATCCGGAAAATCCCATGCAGATGTCTTGGAAGTGGGAAGAATTTGCCGAGATCAATACCATGGTACGTGCCAAATGTCGGATCTGATTATTAACAATACTTGTCTGGGCGGCCGAATGCTGAATGAAGAAACTGGCACAATAGGAGACCGGATGTTGGCTTCCATTCGGCAAAACCCGGAAGTAGCCAGCTTGGATATTCATTGTTTCTGCGAAGATATGCCCATGAAAGCAAGAAAAGCGCCGCTGTTTGGACGGGATGAGGACGCCATTTTAAAGTTTCACTATTCGATCTCGCCAGACACTGCCAAATATGTGGCGCAGTTGATGGACGAGCAGGGGATCGCCGGAGTTTGAAATGTTTGATATCGCTGATGTCAAGTACCTGAATCGGTTGGCGAAGGACGGCACCGCGAAAAACGCCGTATTGGGTATCCATGCTGTTTAATGGCAATGGTACAATTCCGACACCGGACATGATGCTGGCGGCTACGCGGGCGCTTCCTGATAACAGTTTGCTGAACGTAATCGGTATCGAAGCGCGGCACAGTTCCCAATGCTGGCGATGGGCGATGATTCTGGGGCATCACGTGCGTGTGGGGTTGGAAGATAACGTGTTTATGCGCCCGTGAACTGGCACAGGGCAATGGGCAGATGGTAGAACGTGTGGTGCGCTTGGCGCGAAATTGGGCGGCCCATCGCGACGCCGGAACAGGCACGCAAATGATGGGATTTGGGTGCGCCGAGGGGCGTATTGAGCGTTGTTTTTCCGCATACATGTGCAGAAGGGGGAGAGAGAATCATGAAATCAACAACGAAGCGAAGCATGACAGACCAGTTTTGTGGACAGGGTGCTACCGCTGGATGCCCAATTCCATTGTTTTGGTATTTCTGCTGACAGTTTTGGTGGCTGTGCTGGCCGTCATTTTCTGCGGATCGCCGCTGGTGACATCCACCGAAACGAAAAAACGAGTTTGATCGACGCCTGGAACGGCGGGTTTGGCTCTGCTGTCCTTTGCTATGCAGATGTCGCTGGTCATGTTGACCGGTTATATTCTGGCCAGCGCGCCGGTGGTCAAAAGCGGGGGCTGACCAAACTGGCCAGCATACCCCAATACCACGGCCGGCGCCATGCTGCTGTGCGTGGCATTGCTACCTGCATCGTCTGGTGATGGGTACACTGGGGCCTCGGTATGATGGGCTCTATCGTATTGGGCCGTCTGCTGGCTGCGCAGGGCAAGAAAAAGGGGTATAAACTGGATGTACCTTGGCTGGTGGCCTATCTCTGGGGCGTTGAATGTGCCGGCGTGGGTATTTCGCAGGCGGCACCGCTGTACAACGCTACGCCGGGTTATCTCCAGGGGCTGGTAGTGGATGACGCGGTACGGGCGCTGATTCCTGATGTGATCCCGTTGGCCGATACGGTAGTAAACCCGCTGATCATTGGGCAGAACATTGGGCTGTTCATCATCATCACTAGTTGCCCGATTTGATCATGCCGAAAAAGGAAGAACGCATCCTGGGTAAGCGGCGCCTTTGCAGAGGAAATTTTTAACTTGTGGAGGCCATTGAAAAACCGGATCGTTTCTTCACCTGCGGCCTGGATCAACAGCAGCCCTCACTGAACATTATCATCGGTGGTGCGGGATTGATCTGGGGTATCCGTCTGATTGCAACCAGCAGCATCGTCTTATTCGCTCAACAATTTTAACTTTATCATGTGTTGATGCTCTGTGTGCTGCTTTGCTGGACGCCCAATGTCCTTGGAAAGTGCTGTGCGGACGCTATTGGAAATATTTGGGGCGTTGTCATTCAGTTCCGTTCTATGCAGGTATTTTCGGGCTGATCACACAGACCGGACTGAATGAAGTCATTGTTCATTTTCTTCACCAGTATCAGCAGCCAGAAACGTTCCCGTTGATTGCCTACATCTATTCGGTCTGCTGAATCTGGTGAATTTGCCGTCAGGAGGCTCCAAGTTCATCATCGAGGCGCCGTATATTATGGAGGTGTGTACGGAACTTGATGTTTCCATCGCCCGTATCGATTGATGCGTATAACTTTGCAGATCTGAATACCAATATTATTCAGCCTTTCATAAGGGACTTGCTTTTCCTGGCAATATTTCGCATCGATTTCAAACAGATTATCGTATACGGCCATTATTGCGCTGGCGGTTTTCATCTTCAACATGCTTTTCATCGGATTCCTTTATTGAGACGTTTCCTGCTTATGCAGGCAACTGCGGTTTCTGCTGCATTCACCCCTGAAGTGCATGGCTGCCGTGTGCGCAGGCATATACAAAAACACAGTGGAAGCATCCGCCAAACAGCGGGCTTCGGCGGATGCTTCCACTACGTTGAAAGAAGGGGATGGAAACCAATGAAAAAAATGCGCGGGCGATTCAGCGCGGTTCAGGTACAGTAGCGGCGTTTTTCCGAAGTATTCCTGTCGTTGCTCGATAGGGAGAAGGAAACCGCTCCGCCTTCTTTCAGTGCAGGATCCAGATAAGAAACAGACCAAGCCCATTCGCCAGGGTGTTTGTCATCAGTGTTACGACCACGCGCAGCGTGGTGTCGCCATCCAATATCTTCATAAGTATAAGTGCCGTCCGTTCAATGCGTCAGTGATATCCGGTGCTTCCTGACCAACGCGAAGAAGATTCGTCCATTTTCCTGTATTTACACGGACATCGGCGCCGTATGTCACGATGGTAGTGCCTTCTTCGGTTTCCATTACGTCTTTATACTCGTTGATTTGGAAGGCCTGGGCAATATGCAGTTCAATGGCCTGGGCCAGCGCTCCGTCCGTGGCGGCATTGGCGGCGCCGGCTTTTGAACACAGTGATGCCATAGCTGGCGGCAGCGGTCAGCAGAGGCGCGGCGGGGCCGGCAGGTCGTGCTGCAGTGTTTTTTCTCTTCACTCATGGCTAAAACCTCCACCAGATACTCTTTTCGGAAGCGTAGGCGCTGAAGAAAGGTATCCTGAAATAATTTACGTTCGATCCATGGCTTCATACACTCCTTCAACGTCTGTTTTTGCGGGAAAGGACTCTTCCAGTCAGTTCCCGTTTCAGTTTGCCGCGCCCGCATCCGGGCGGGGCGGATGTGAACAGTTTTGACGGAGAGGATGCAGGCGATTTCACTCGGTGGTCATCTCTTCGTAGTAAAGAGATAGATGACCATGCGGTCGTTGCGCGGAAGGTGCATGACGGCGTCGACAGTTCACGCGCTGGGGCGAAAGTTGTCGAAGGCGGGGGCATCCCAGTCCTCATTCAGGAAAAGATATGCCTGCGCCATGCACCGCGCGCAGGGTCTTGCAGCTTTCGTTGATTGCCACACGGATCAGCCAGTTGCGCATGTACTTCGCTTTCTCAAGGCTGTGTCGCGTTCCAGTAGGACGCAGCAGCGCAGTTTGCATCACGTCTTCTGCATCCGCGCGATTTTTTTAGGGCCTGATAGGCCCGCGATAAAGCGTATCGGCGTACCGACGCGCGGCAGGTTCGAGATGCTTAATGCGTAACTG
>VOFH01001528.1_pt1 | contig 16630 bp, 30 predicted proteins | sample 5384091 | NCBI WGS metagenome assembly VOFH01 (sample SAMN12384727, study PRJNA508395) | human gut metagenome | isolation source: healthy gut G | host: Homo sapiens
ATTGCTGCAGGAGTTTTGCGGCTGCCCCTTTTCCCGGAAGAAGCCCCAGGAGAAAGCAGGAGCAGGGAAAACCGGTAGTTTGAGGTTTCACCAACAAACCAGAATTGCAGCGCAAACCGCCAAAAAATCAGATAAAAGCGGTAGGCTGGACAAATCCAGCCAGCCGCTCATCTGACTCTATATTTCCAGCCTCCATTCAATAAAGCACGGACTCTTATGCGTTATATAATATAGTTTTCAACGGTCTCTCGAATGGTATCTAAAAGGCTTCTTCACCAAAGATATTAATTTTCAGAAAACGCTTGGCTTCCCCGGAGGTAATGGCGGAAAGAAAATTCTGCCGCCTGCTTTGCAAAAGAGTAAGGCTCAGGCTGACCCTGTTTCCTCCGGTAAAGCTGTATCTCTCGTACACTCTAACGGCGCAATACGCAGAGCCGAAGCAAAAATCGCTTTTTTTCTTCCAGACTGGCCGAGACGCCATTGATAATCTCATCCTCCAGCTGGGATAAAATCAGGCCTGAAATCGCCTTGCAGCTCACATTCCAGCTTTGCCATTCCTACACCTCCCATCTGACGTTTTTCAAAGGATTTTCCGCTATTTTTGGCTGGATACCATCCGATCGTTTTCTTTTTTTCCCTTTTGAGCGCAATAGGGCGGATGTTTGCTGCTGATCCTGTGAAACTCCCCCATTCCCAGGTAAAATTCCATGACGGGGACAGTTTTTTTTTCTTTTACAAGGGCATACCATAGTCTTTTCTTCCAAAGAGGTTCCTCCCGCATATAGCGGTCAGCGTTTCAGGCACAGCACTGTGCATAGGAAAGATCTCCAGCCTGCTGATGAGCATATCAGGCTTAGTATCAGCTTACTGCCAGCGGAAAAGCACGCGTAATTCCCCATCGGTCCCTACCAGATCCAGACCTGGGCCAATGTTGTTTAAAGCAAGCCAGCAGCGGTTAAGCTGGTCTCCATAGAAAAATTATCGATTGCGATCAGCAACAGGGAGGCAATTGAGATAATCGTATAAACTCGTCAAATAGTCATGAACGCCATGCACCACCTCGTTATCCACCTTGGTTATCCACATGGATCGCAGAAACTGACCTGGGCTGCAGCATTGGATATTCTTATTGGCCTCCTTAAAACAGGATCAGCACCCGGATAGACTTAATCCCTGCCGCGGTACTGTTTGCATGCAGGCGCCGAAAAATCATCAGGACCACCAAAATAGTCTTGGAAAACATCGCCATTGGTTGAAACCACAGTAGCAAGCCGGTAGTCGTCATCACTGAGGACACTGTAAACGCCACGTGGTGGGCCGCTGTTCCCGGATTCCAGTCAAACTGCGGGAAGGACGTTCCAGACAATCAGGAGAATAGCCCTGATCATAGTGCTCAAATACAGCGCAGTTCCTGATTTTCAAAAACCCGTGAAAACTGCAGCAGAGGAGCAAATAGAAGATATTGAAATTCACACCGAAGAGGGTCATGAAACTGTGACTACCCTCTGCTGAAAGGGGGGAATAACCCGCCATGCTGTCGTTTTAATGGCAAACTCCGGTGCCCGCAGTAGCAGCAGCGAAGTGGTGACGCTGTCGAACAGAGGCATCCCTCCGGCCAGCCAGAATCAGGATCTGCACCATGGTCAGGGCAATATAAATGCCATATAAAATTTTGGCGGTTTGATGCAGCTTTGGCAAAGGAGCTTTTCTACCGAAGGCCGGACTTTCCGCCCGTAACAGATGTACCAGGGTGCTTTTTCCCTTTCATAATGGGAATAATTGCAAGCAAAACACCAGAACTCCCATGCCTCCCAGCCAATGGTAAAGCTACGCCAGTACAAAGGCTCATATCGGCAAGGCTTCTAAGCATTCTGCACCACACTGGCCCCGGTGGTGGTAAAGCCTGAAACCGTCTCAAAAATACAATCAATAAAATTTGGAATCTCCCGCTGATCCAAAAAGGAAGCGCACTAAAAAGAGACACGGCGATCCACGCTAATGATACGGTCAGGAAGCCATCGGGCATAGATTTCCTTTTTCCTTACCTGAAAGGCCGCCGAAAGCAGGCTGACGCCGCCCATGGCCAGCATAGCGAAAATAAATCCTATGAGCGAAAGGATATTCCTTCTGCACGATGGCGATGACCGCTGCCGGGATCATCGTTACAGCCTCGATTCTTAAAATCTGACAGATCAGATACAGAATCATTCTGCGGTTCATAACAATCCCTTCTCCTCGTCTAAAAATATCATTCAGGTCGTTAATGAACCGGTCTGCCGTGGTTACCACGATAACAGTATCCCCTTTTTTCAATGGCGTCATTACCAGAGGGAATGATAATTTTTCCCCTGCCGGTTGATGCAGGAGAGCAAAATATTCGGTTTTAGCTCAAGATCAGAAAGCTTTTTGGCCCAGGCCCCGGAAGCTTTCCGACGCCCTGAATTTCCAGCGCCTCCGCTTTTTCGTCCACAATCCGGTGCAGCGCAACAACGGCTCCGCCGGTCCGGTTGCCCATAGCCCTGACATAACGGACGATATCGTTGGTACACAGCTCCTTAGGGGCTGACCACACAATCAATTCCCTTATCCCGAAAAAACCTCGGTATATTCCGTCCGGTTGATCTTTGTAATCACCTTGGGAACCCTTCAAATAGTTGGCGTACATGGATACGATCAGGTTTTTCCTCGTCAATATCTGTCAGGGTCACCACCGCGTCGGTCTGGTCAATTCCCTGGAATCCAGAATGGGCGGTCGGAACCGTCGGCAAAATGACCGTAGCCTTGGGCAGCAGCTCCGCCAGCTGCCGGCACCGTTCCTTTGGATTTCAATCAGCTTCACATCCATGCCCTCATCGAGCAAAGCCATCGCCAGGTAAACCGCGATCCGGCTGCCGCCGATGATCATAACATTTTTGATCTTTTCTGGTTCAGATGCAGGCTGCGGATCAATCTGGCCAGGTCTCCGGAGGAGGCGGTGACATACAGCTTGTCCCCGGCCTGCAGGCGGAAGCTGCCGTCCGGAATCACCACATCATTTCCCGTTCCACTGCACACACCAGCACCTTGACCTTCACCGTGTGGTAAAAAGCTCTGAAAGAAGCTTGCCCACAATATGGCTTTCCGGCCGGAGCACAACCTCTACAATTTCCACCCGGCCCTTCGCAAAAGCATCCCGCTTGAGGAAAGAGGGAAATTGAAGCAGCCGGAAAATTTCGCTCGGTGGCCCGCTCCGATTAATCATCAGATTCAGGCCCAGCTCGTCCTTTAACAAAAAGAATTGCCATAATACTCCGGATTCCGCACTCTGGCAATGGTATGGCTGCATCCCAGCTTTTTCGCCACAATACAGCACAGAAGATTAATTTCATCCGCAGAAGTCGCGGCGATCATCAGGTCGCTTTCTCCCACGCTGGCCGCGCTCTGCACCACAGGGGATGCGCCGTTTCCGCGAACCACCTGAATATCCACCATCTGCTGGGATTCCTTCAACACCATTTTATTGCTGTCTATTACCACAATGTCATGGTCTTCCCTGGCCAGCTGCTGCGTTAAAGGCAAATCTACCTTACCGTCTCCCACAATAACAATTTTCATAATGCAATTCCAATAATTCCACAATGATTCAAGATGAAAAAGCAAAAGCGTCTCACTTTTTGCCAAATTTCCTTTTTAATTTTCCCATTTCGGCCAAATCTAATGCAATCTTAGCAATATAAAAAGAAAAGTAGCAAGAGGCGTGGAAAGAAAGATTCTTTTGAGAGTATTTTCCTTCCTTTGCGGCACTGTCCAGCCAGAGCGTTTAGGAGAACAAACGGCGCACGCTGAAACCATTAACGCAAAGGGCCGAACGGAAAGTTGTTTCCCGCCCGGCTTTGCGTTTGAAATAAAATAGGCTGAATGCTTGAATTCACATTTTATGTTATACGATATCGATTATCACAAGCTCCGGCCGGTTATAAAACCTTGGAACTCGTAGACTCTCTGGCCAGGCCGCGGCTGACAATCATCACGGTGCGCTTCTTATGGTATTCGCCGCCAGCGTACTTTGGAAAGAAGCCCTGATTCGGGGTAAAGCCCGTTAAACTCCCGGGATTCTAAATTGTCCGCCGTGAGCGTGGCCGCAAAGCGCTAAATCAAAGCCTTGCGCGGCGTAAAGCTCAAAAATTCCGGACGGTGGAAAGCAGAATCGTATAATTCCCATTTTCGGAAGCTTTTTCTCACCTGATCAATTTGTTGGAGAAAGCTTACCGTGTCCCGTGCCGGATCCGCAGAAGCGGTAAAAGATGCCTCCGGGTCGTCAACCCCGCAAAGATTGATCGCCGTGCCACGAACCGAAACCGTTTCACAGACGCCGGAAAGCCTATGGACCCCACACTCCTTAAGGATATCCATTTTTTCAAAAAGCGCCGCTACCGCTCCAGTGTTCATGGTTCCCGGTCACATAGTAGCATGGATACCGTTTCCCAACGCCGCGCAAGAATTGTTCCGTATTATCGTCGGGGAGCTCATCGTCGAAAATATCGCCAGTCATCAAGACCAGATCTGATTTTGACTGTCAACAGCGTCTATCAATTCCCGCTGATTTTCTCCGTATCCGCAGGAATGGAGGTCTGATATAAGCGCAACACGGACCGGCGCCTGCACGGCGTCAGATTCCACCGTATAGCACCGCACCTTCGGCCTGCTGTCAAAGCCGGGAATAACCGGGCACGCCAGCGCCAAAAAGAATAATTGGAACCATGATTCTTCTTTTCTTCATTTTATAAGTCCTCCGGGAAATCAGCTTACTTTTATTTTTCTCAGCAGCCCTACAGCGCCGACTATCAAAAGACTCCGCCGGAGGGCGCTTTAAAAAGCCAGCGGAATTCGCCGCGCAGCAGTGAAATCAGATATATCTTTCACGTTCTTCCTGGCTTAGCGCACAGTTTCGGCGCCGCGGCATACTTAGGCTTCATGCCCTATTTTGAGAAAGCAACGCGTTTCATGTTCTTTTCTGGGCTTTTATTTTATAATCAAAGCTTCATTCTTTTTTTAGAAGATCCGGTGAAGCGCTGTGGAGTAAGGCCTCCTCAGAAGAAATCATCCCCTGCTCATACAGCCGCATCAAACTGGTATCCATGCCCACCATTCCCTCGCCGCTGGATGAAAAAATAGCGGAATCGATTTGATGGGTTTTGGATTCCCGGATCATGGTGCGGATCGCGGGATTGCACAGCATAATCTCAAAGGCTGGAACACCCTGCCATCCTTACAGGAGATCAGCTGCTGCGACACCACGGCCTGCAGAACCATTGAAAGCTGTACTCGAATCTGTCCTTGCTGACTGGGAGGAAATGCGTCCACAATCCGGTCAATGGTATTGACCGCTCCCAGGGTATGGAGGGTGGAAATCACCAGATGGCCTGTCTCTGCGGCGGTCATGGCGATGCTGATCGTTTCGTAGTCTCTCATTTCTCCCAGCAGAATGACATCGGGCGCCTGGCGCAAAGCGGCCCGCAGAGCCACGGCGTAGCTTTCCGTATCGATAGAAATTTCCCCGCTGGCTGATAATGCTTTTGCCATGACGGTGCAGATATTCGATGGGGTCCCTCCAGCGTTACCACATGGCTGTTCCTGGTCTGATTGATCCGGTCGATGATGCAGGCCAGGGTCGTGGACTTTCTGAGCTTACCGGACCGGTCACCACAATTAATCCCCTTTGGGACGGCCGCCCAGTCTGAGAATGATATCCGGATGCCTGCTGCTCTGGATCAGGCAGGCTGAACGCGATCACCCGCACTACCGCCGCCAGAGAGCCTCTTTGACGGTATACACTGGCACGGTACCGGGAAACTCCCTCCAAGGAAAAGGAAAAGTCATCATCGCCGGTTTCCAGCATTTTTTCCGGGCTTCGCTTAGCGAATCGGTACAGCCCTAACGATCACTTCCGTGTCCTCCGGCATAAGCCTCTGATCCGTCTGCCTTTGAATCTGGTTGTTCACTTTATAGGACACCGGCAAGCCTGCCACGATAAAAATATCAGAAGCGGAAGCCTGAGCCGCCTGCCTTAAAATCTGTTCTGCTTCCATAATAGTTTCTCTCCTTATCGCAATAGGTTAAGAGTACCCTCCTGTGATTCGCTTTCCGCTTCCACCAGAGTCTGCCAACGCAGCCGTTTCCATTCTCCGTAAAACGGCCCTCCCCGGAAAAACGTCAAAGAAATTTCAACAGAGAGGCTTTTGCTGTCGTTGATCGGCACCTGATAAGACGCCACCGCGGCGTTTCCTGCCGGACTACGGCCACGCCGTCGGCCCTTAGGGGCTTCTTCCCAACCGGGCCCGGATTGTACCGCCGTCAACAACTCATGCAGAATTTCCTCCGCCCTGGCATCCGCCTGATAATATTCCACGGAGGCCTGAGCGTTTTTCTCCGCGAGATTCCGGTCCGCTCTGGCGGGAAACCAGAGACAGGGCCGCCAGGGTGGCCAGGCACAGCACCACAAAAATCGCCAGTATGGAAATTCCTCCGGCGCCTATACCGGACCCGATCTGTTTTTCTTTCATAGTATTCACCGCCGCTCCATAGCCGTTATGGCTGAACTGCTTTCGCTTTCAGAGAGTGAATCTCCTGATCTCCCTTCAGCACTCAGTTTCCGCCGCCAAAACTCCTTGCTCCTCCGTCAAGCGAACGGCAAGCTCATAAACCGCCGCTTCCTTCCGTGGCAGCTTTTGCCACTGCCCGTCGTAATAAACCCGGATCATATTTCCGTCCCGGCATCCGCCCAGCAGCCTTTCCAGTTCAGGGAATCCCCCTCTGCTTTACGGCTTCCGCGGCTGCCTGCGCCACCATCACCCCTTTGGTAAGGTCCGAGGCTTTCCACGCTGATCAGCTTGGCTTTTGGCGAATAGATTCATGCACACGCTCGGCGCAGATGGAAAAAACACAATGATAATCAAAAATTTCGATAAAGAAAAGCCTGCTCTTGGACTTGGAACGCTCTGTCATGATGCCACCTCCAAGGCCGCGCTTTGAAGGCATACAGCGCTTTCATAAACCCTGTTTTCCGTATCGGTGGCAACGATCCTCAAAAGGCGGCGGCTAGGAAGCTCCAGCCGCAGCTCCTTCAGCTCCATAATCGGCTGTCCGCTTTCCGGTACGATTTCCGTCCCCCGCTTCACAGTAATCTCCCGCAGGCTGCCGCCGTACAGATACGACCAGGTCTCGTAGACCTCGCCGCCTATCTCTTCGGAAAAACACCAGCGCGGGCTCTCCGCCGATTTCCTTGACCGCCACGCCGTTTTCCCGGTCGTTCTGGCGAACCTTCTCTGTCAGATACGCCACCGTCCCCCGGGCGCTGTAATTGGCGCTCATCTCCGGGAAATCCCTGGTAAACATCTGCTCCCTGATGACTACAAACAGGGACAGCACGGTAAATAAGCAGAACAGGGACAATACAAAATTAAATCCGTGGCGTGCCGGCTCCGCTTCACAGCGACTCCTTTCATAAATGCTTCCTTACGCTCCCTTTAAGCGGCGGTGTCACTGCCGTCTTATCATGCCGCAAACCGAAGGGCCTCTGTTTCCGGCTCACAAGGAACGAAAGCCTAACGTTCTCTCAGTCACTTTTCCTCAAACACCTGAATTTCCGGCATCAGGTTTGAGCCCTCCAGCCGGTAATGGTACACATAATGCTCACGGTCTAAAAATCAGGCCGTAATTTTCCTCTAAATAGTCTAAATCCGGTGGATACCGCCCCTCGATGGCGTAGCACTGTACTGTAGCCGGGCCACCGACTGCTCGGCCGCCTTCAGCCGTTCTGAGAAGCGGAACGGGAAACGTTTCCCACGCCGTAAATCACAAAGCCCACGACGATGATTACGGAAACAATGGGAACTAAAAGCCCCGGGAGAACCGTTTTCTCTGTTCGCAGGACACAAACGCTTTTTTCATATCCGCTCTCCTATCCGATCGCCGACATAATGCCCATCAGCGGAAGCATGACGGAAAGCAAAAATCATACCGACGATGAGGGAAAGCACCGCCACCAGAGTCGGCTCCAGCGCGGAAATCAGGGCGCTGAGCCTTCGGTCCACCTCTTCCTCATATTGCTCCGCGATCTGATGCATGACGGTATCCATACTGCCGGTCTGCTGGCCGATTTTCAGCATCTTGCTGTGAAGGGCAAAAAAAGCCCCGTCTCCACCGCAGCCTCGGCAAAGCTCACTCCGGAATCCATGCGTTCCTTCATCCGCTGTATTTTTTTTCGTACCCGGGTGCTCCATCAGTTTTTCGGTCATTTCCACCGACTCATCCAAATCCAGACCGGAGCTGAGCATCAGCGCCATTCCCGAGGCGAACCGTCCGGAATCCACAGCACGGCTGAGGCTGGAAAAGCTTAGCGCCCAGAGCGGCAAAGAAGGCCTTCCCCTTTTCGTCATCCGGAAGGAAAACCACCCCGGCAGCCACGACTGCCAGGCCCGCCGCGATCCATACGGCGTATTGGCTGACGCCCCTGCCGAAGCTCATCAGCCCCTGGGCAAACTGGGACATCTCCCCGCCCAGCTGCTCGAAGACCTGCTGGAACACCGGCAGCACCTGGATAATAATCACCAGAATGACCGCCACCATCATAACGATCATCACCAAGCGGATAAATTACAGAGCTTGATGCTCCTGGAAACCGCGTCGTTCCGCTCATAGTAAGCCCGCAAGGACTCCAGCACCTCTTCCAGCTTACCGGACGCCTCGCCAATCTCCACCATTGTCACCATATAGCCGGGAAATTCTCCGGATTCCTTTAACGCCGCCGCAAAAGCTGCCGCTTACTTTCCATCACATCCGTCGTTTTTCAATGATCTCCGCCCCGGCCGTTTTTGTCATCCTCCGCCATAATCAAAAAAAGACCTTCCTGCAAGGAAATTCCAGCCTTACAATCAAGGAAAGCTGACCGCAAAACGCGGAAATCTCTGCTGTTGGAAAAAGTATTTTTCTCCTGTTCATCCCCTTGATTTCCTCCCTAACCTGTCACGATTTCGGAACGATATTCGAAAGAAGGCGCGTATTCCCCGGCGTGGAACCCGCTTTCCGCGTGGTCGCCGCGGTATCCTGTTAAAATTTCCACCCGCCGCTGTCCCGTCCTCGGGATCAATAATAATAAAGGTCGTGATAATTGCTGCCGTCTCCCCACATATTCCCGAGGCGCCGCCTCCTGAAGCGGCAAACGTAGGATCCATACGCACCCAGTCTTTTCCATCAAAATAAATGATATTGTCGATCCAGCCTACGCTATCCAGATATACGCTGATCCAGGCGTGGTAAAGCTCGCTCGGCATAGCCTACCACCAGCTTGGTGGGAATGCGCTGCACCCGAGCATAGCCGTCATCAATGCGGCGTAGTCAAAGCAGATCCCCTTTTTGGTATTCAGAGTTTGCCGTCGATATCCGGCAGATACCCGCTTTGCACAGAAGCCGCTTTATCAAAATCATATTGTATATTTCCGATCACATAATTATAAATCGCGGCGATAGCCTTCCAGGTCATCGCCGGCTGCTTTGCACCAGCTTCTGACTTTCCCCGACCGCCTGGCTGTCCTCCGTAAATTTCACATACTGGTTCGATATAAAAACGGGGTCAGCTGGATCCTTCAAGGCCACCTGGCAGGTTCCCGCAAAGGCCTGAGAATACCGGTTCCCCTCGATGTTTTCATTGACAGTGATCTGGTATTCCCCGTCTCCCGGGAAAATAGGAACACATCACTTTGCCCCTGCCTGAAGATTATAGGTATACACCGTTTCCTCATCCGGGACATATTTGATTTGCAGCTTGACCTTTGATTATCCCCATGATAGGTCACTGTCATATAACCGTCAGCTTTATTGAAACGTCGATGCTGACCGCCTCGTTTCCTATAACCTCCGTACCCGGAGCCGTGGGAGTCAGCACCACCGGCTTCGGGTCCCTCTGTCCGGACTCCTGTTCTTGACTGGGGCCGGACGGCACGGGAACAGAGGAGGAATCAGAGACGCTCTCTCCGCTTCCCGCGTTGCCGGGAGGAGGATCGCCTTGACAACCGCAGAAAAAAAGCGGAGAAAAGAAAAACAGTGAGCCATAGCGCCGTTTTTCATACGTTTTTTCATCCGTTCTATCTTCTCTTCAGGCAGAAAAAGTATTGTCATTGACAATGCCGCGGGAGGCGGCTTTCCCAAAACAAGTCCATAGTTAAAGTATAAACAACAACGGAAATAAAGCAAAGAAGAAACTTTCCCTTTCGTAACATAAGAAGCGCCCAGGAAGTTTTCGGGGGCTCCATAAATATTTTATGGAGCCAGCGTCGCCTGTTACGATTTTTCTTTTTCGCCCCCGCGAACACAAAAATCGTCAGGCCTGGCCACCCACGATCGGGCGCTTTCATAAATCATAAAAATCAATAAAGTACCTGTGCCCATCGCGTCGACCAGAGCGCCGCCCGGTGGCGGAAATGTTATTGCACAAAAATGACGTCCTGATTCCCTTCTCCGCCACCAGCTGGGAAATGAACCCCTCCCCAATAACGGTAATCCACCACGTAAACCGTCTGATAGTGGGAGACTAGGAAAGGCACATAAAGGCGTTGCCAAAGGATTCCTTGACTACCACGCAGGAGGATCCATCCTTTTGTTGGGATTGTGGATAACGGAAATGGGCTGGTCGCCGCCGATGAAACAGTTGTATTTCATACTGGAGCTGTAACGGTGGCGTCATATACGATTTTCCATTCCAAAATACTCCTGTCGCTCTGAGTGCAGGTAATATCATTGGTATCCGGCGGAATATAAGCCTCCACACATCCGGATTCTGCCCAGCGCCGGATTTTTCTCAGTATCCGCATAGAAGGAGCCTAAGAAACGGAAAATCCACCTTTTCATATTTTGACAAGGGCAGAGGCTTGACGCCCTTAGCCTTGGCAAATTCCTCATAGGCGTAGTAAGCGCCCAAAAAGCCGTCCAATGGTGGTCGGTGCGGAAATACAGATATTCATCGTTATGGGACATCAGGGTATCGTAAATATTGACCCTTCGTCCTGTCCAGCATGGAGCCGTACATATAATCGATGGCCTTTTTCTGGTCGTCCGTATTTAAGCCCGCCCCTGGTGGGATTCCGGCAGCATGATATCAATGCTTGTCGGCACAATCATATCGTATACCACAGCCTTGCCCTGCAGCTTCTGAGTGATATTATTAACGGTAGCCGCATACTGATCCGCTACCCAGGTTGAAGTTATAATACTCAGGCGCTGTCGCTTACCAGCAGGACAGCGTTCAGGGTTGTGGTAGGAATCGGCTTTTCTCTCCTGCTGCTGGCCTCAGAGGAACTGCTCTCAGCAGAGGACGCAGAGGAGGCCTGTGACGACGCATTGATGAACCATTAGAGGATACCGGTTTTGTCGGCTTTTCCGGAATGGCGTCGCCGGTGGTTACCTCTCCGTGAACCGTAGCCGGATGGATGCCGTATAGGCTTTTTTTAGCCGGGCATTCGCACTGGTAAAGGCGTCACGAAAGGGGAAGGTATCGGAAACCACAGATCTACTTGTTTAAAGTAGCTGCCGTCCGCCAGAGCCTGAAAACTGAATTCAGGAAATTTGGTCAACTCCCGCTTTTCCACCACTGATCTGGTTGGACGCAGGGGAATGATCAGCGCAATGACGCCGAATATCAGCATCATAATAAAAACGCCGCTATTTTTACATTCAGCATCTTCCGGCTTTCCCGCCGGGGAGCTTATACTTTCTTTGAACTCGGTTCCTCTCGCCATGAAAAGCCTCCTGATCACCGGACAATTTGAAAGTACCGGCAAAGCTATAAAAACTAACAGCACTAAGAAATGATCTTAGAGTTAAAATTAAAAGCACAGCCATAAATATGGTTTTATCTTAAAATTGGAAGTAAAGGAACGGATTTAGCTGTTGCCCACCAGGCTCATGGTGGAAATCAGCAGCAGTACTAAGCATAACCACCTGCACCACGCTGTTGACCCGGAACCAGGCCGCCGACCTGCCGGAAGCCACGAAATAGCCGTCCGATAGAGTATTATGTGCACCACCGGCGTAACCGCAGTAAATGACAGCGATCGCCGGGAAAAAGATGTAATTGAGCAAGGTAGTATTGGCTTCAAAGGTAGTCCAGGGATTGCCGTTCTGGCAGAACATCTTTGAGGACGACCCCGATCAGCGCCATATTTTTTAAACCGGAATAAAATCCAGCCGAAGTAAACCACGATCAGCAGATAAATGTGGGATACGAATCCAGGAAGCCTGGCGAACACCTTGTTCAGGAACAGCCGCCCAAAGCGATAAAAATAAAGAAATAAAACAGAACAAAAAGCTCGCGCGCCGTGCCATAAGCCGGTCAGCGCCCACACCACGAATAAATTCAGGATCGTTCTTCCCAGACCCCGGCTGCCGCCCAGGGGGTATACATAATCGGAAGAAAAGGGAGCTGAGCGGTGCCATCAGCGCAAAACTCAAACTGTGGACGACAAATAGGGATAATTAAAGTTTTCCTTGTAATGGAAGCCGATCATCGCTTCCCATACCCCATATCGGAATAAGCGGCCAAAAGATTTGAAGCATGAAGAACAGCACCCATCCAAAGAATCACCGGAACTTTGCGGAAAGAGCCGCGGCGTTCTGGGTGAACTGGGACATCCGCCACAGGCATCCGTCGAATAAACTGATCTGCCAAAAGCCCGTGTGCCAGCACCGCTTTTTTCGCCAAGCCCGCCGCAAACCGGTTGATTCCCAGGCCACCTCGCCCCGGTTGATCTGCCGATAAGATTTCCTCTGAAATATCGCTTGTACCGAACGATCCGGTCCGGCGATACACTGAAACAGGCTGGTATAAAGAAGCAGGCGGAAAAAAGTGGGTCTGCGCCTCTACCTCGCCCCGATAAACATCCACCACGTAGGAAAGCAGCTGAAAGGTATAAAAGGAAATACCGATCGGCAGCAGGATCTGAGGCAATGCAACGCTTGGGCAAACCGAACAGAGTCGGTCGTTCCCAGGATCAGAGTCAGATATTTAGAAAATACCCAGCAGGGTCAGACTGCATATACAGGCCCCGACAGCCCCGCCTTAGCCAGCTTTTGCCCCGGTACTTCTCAATCATCAAGCCAAAGATCCAGTTGATCAGCACCATACCTACCAGCAGCGGCGCATCTCGGCTCGCCCCAGGCATAAAAAAAGAGCGAAAAGACAATTAATATCCCGTTTCTTACATGGATCTTTTCGCCAGAAAGCTGATCAAATTGAGCGGCAAAAAGAAATAAAGAAAGAACAAATTGGAAAATACCATCCGCCGAACACTCCAAATCTATAGTTGATTCCCGAAGAATTCCTTTTCTAATAATTTACATAATATTGTCGACATGTATAGTTTACCCCATGACGGCGAAGACTGTCAACTAGGATAACTTACTTCTTACAAAAGTGTAAAGATTGTTTCATTTTTAGTAAAAAGAAATCTTAAAACAATATGCTCAACAGAGTGCTGGATATCTGATAATTTTTCATAGCAGCTCTTTAATCTATATTAAAATAAATCTCCGGCTGAGATTTCCCTGTCCGGTTGCCGGTATTTTTCTATTCTTAGCGTTTCGGAAAAATTTTAGAAAAATCAGTTCAGCTCCCTTACCGCTTGGGTTAGGAGAAAGCAGAACCCATAACAGGCTTTTATCCTACTGTGAATCCTGTGAAATCTCTTTGAACGCCTGTTTACAGACTTTTATAAAAATACAGTTATTTTAATTCCCCAAATATCGATTTTATGAGGATAGGCCGGTGCATCCGAAATCGGCCAGGCAAGCTGACTGTTCTCTGACCATAAAAAGCAGCCTCCGGGCATACCGCAAACATCATAGGCTAGCTTTTTATTCTAACGCAGAGCAAAAAAGCAGCGGCTTCCCAAAAAGCTGCTGCTTTTTTGTTTTATAACTATTTTAGGTAAGAACACTCTATCACAGTCCAAAAATTCGACTAAAAGGAATGCTTGATTAAGCTTCTCAGTCATTTTCACGATAAACTGCTTGGGGTCTGGCGCCTACAGAACTGGCTACCGGCTTCGCCATCCTTCATGACCAGCAAAGTGGGAATACTCATCACCTGAAACTGCTGTGCAAGCTCCGGCTGCTCATCCACATTCACCTTTGCATACCTTAACGCCCGCAGGAGATTCCTCCGCGATTTCATCTACGATTGGTGATACCATTCTTGCATGGCCCGCACCAGGACGCCCAAAAATCGATTACAAAACCTTTTTTCCTTGCTTTCTGCAACCCCTCCGACTGAAAGTTTTGTTTCGTAAGCTCAATAACTGCCATGATAAATTCCTCCTATTTTTTATTGTTATTCCTGAACCGGCGTACGTTCGCCGCTCATAGTCTGCTCAATAATGCTGTCCATCGTACTTCTGGTCAGCATACCGGTGATATAACCAAATACATTGCCGTCCCGGTCGATCATAAAGAAAGTAGTGGGAATGAGGTAACTCCATAACCCTGGAACACTTCTCCAGTAGTATCCATCGACAGGATAGGTATATCCCCGTTCGGTAAAGTACCTCGACCTCCTCCTCAGACACATCCTGATTATAGGGATTCTCCTCCGACCTGGGATTGGCGACCCAGCACCACCAAATCTTCCTGATTCGAGCCATAATCACTCATATAACTGCTGACAGATATCCACGGCATTTCATTTTGACATGGAGGGCACCAGGTTGCCCAAAATTTAAAACCACCACCTTGCCGCCTTAATCGGAAAAGGGTATGCTGGCCATTTTGGTCATAAAGGTAAAGTCCCGGAGCGGAGGGCAAGGACTGTGAAAGGCATCAGAGCTGGAAGCCTGCGGGGAAGATTCGTTTTCGCACTCGCCGGGGAGGATGACGTCCCTGGCTCTTGGCCTGCGGAGGAGGACACGGATTCTCCTCCGGCAGCGCCCCAAAGCTGGAAAGATATCCGTAATTCCATTCATCCAGCCGGTGAGCATCATAATCATCAGGATCATCAGCACGCCGCCCGTCTTGACGGTATATTTGTACCACACCTTTGATGTCGTTTAAAAGAAATCCAATACCGCCCGGTAAACAGCCCCACCGCGAGGAAAGGGATCACAAAGCCCAAAGTGTAAACACCAATGGGGCGTAGCCTACCGCCGAGGAGCTGGCTGAGGAAGCCAGCTTAGCAGCAAGACACTGGTCAGGGCTGGGCCTACGCAAAACGTCGGAAGCAAGCTGAGTAAACCCTAGATCTGCAGAGAGCGACCGCCGGATTCGATAGAGAAGCGGCTCAAGCGGAACGGCAATCTGTGCTCTCGGGTGAAAACATTGCTGCCGAACAGCTGAAACGCCGAACAAGTCACCAGCACGCCGCCGATCTAGCGAACAGGACCCGGTTTCCGCTGAAAACTTTCTGGCAGTAAACCAAATCTAAAAAGGAAAGCGAAGCTGACTCCCAGAACAAAACAAGATGTTCACAATTACCTTAGGCACTTCGATGGTATGGCATGATGTTAAATCCACCGTTTTGGCGCCGCCCGCCAGGTAACCGATATAAAGCGGCACCAGCGGCAGAACGCAAAAGGTGAAAAAGCTCAGCAAGCCTTGCAGGAATACGGCACCCGGAAATCCCAGTTTCAATTGTAAATCCCATGGGGTACCTCCAGCCTCTAGTTTGATTTTCGCAGAACTTCTGGGCAGCCGAATTTCTTTCCTTGGCTCCTTTGTTGTATCAGAGCGGACGCCACTGCCCGCAATAGTAATCCCTTCGAGGCCGCTTCTGACTAAAAGAGCATCCATCAGAATAAAGCCGGTCCATAACGTCCGCCATTCCACGAAAGCGCCACCAGACAGTCAAGATTCTGGCTGCCGCTGCGCCAATGTGAAAGATACAGAATTCAATCTGCAGCGCAGCGCTTATCTGCTTTAATGTGATTTTGTTGCGCGTTTTTGCCAATGAATAGCCGCCCCTCGCTTCCCTCCTTGGTGAAACCAGGTACCAGCTTTCTTTAGCTTTGCCATTACTTTTCGAACTCTGGCAGGATTCGTCAAATATTTTCAGCCAACGCCTCACTAGATAAGCATTGTTTTTAATTTTAAAATACCAGGCCGTGAACCGCAATACAAAATTCGCTGTTCATAATAATTCTTCCCCTTTCTATTACGCTTTCACCAAGGAATCCATTATCTTTTAACTGTAATCTATTTTGTTCAGTTTGTAATTGTAATTATAATTATTACAGTTAAATTTGTCAATGGCTTTACGTAAATATTTAAAAACGTCGTGAAATTTCTTTTCCTAAAATTCTATTTCAGAAGTTCCTTCCTTTGAGGCCGTATCTTCTTTTCTCCCCAATCCGCAAAAATAAAAGCCTGCGGTGGCTGGGCGACTTTTATGAATCTCCCCCGTATTTTTTATTCTGCAGAAAAAAGGTTTCAGAATAGATCTCCGTTCCGTCCGGATTCAAATATCGCACTACGACCACGGGGTTTTCCACCTTGACCGATTTCTTCACATCATCCGCAAATTTTTGAAGGCATCCCATTCCGCCTCATTCCTTCTTTCAAAATATCGCTGCTGTTTCCACCTCCAGCATTTGTGAGTAAGTGTACGTCGGCT
>VOFH01000623.1_pt1 | contig 16618 bp, 27 predicted proteins | sample 5384091 | NCBI WGS metagenome assembly VOFH01 (sample SAMN12384727, study PRJNA508395) | human gut metagenome | isolation source: healthy gut G | host: Homo sapiens
TGGACGAGCCCTCGATCGGTCTTCATCAGCGTGACAACGAGCGCCTGATCAAGACGCTCGAGCGCCTGCGCGATATCGGCAATACCGTTATCGTTGTCGAACACGACGAGGATACAATCCGTGCCGCCGACTACGTGATCGACATGGGGCCCGGCGCCGGTGTCAACGGCGGGCACGTAGTCGCGGCGGGAACGCCCGCCGATATCATGGCGTGTCCTGAGTCGATGACGGGCGCTTATCTGACCGGCAAACGAATGATCCGGGTGCCTGATGAACGGCGCAAGCCCGGTCGCGGCTGCCTTAAAATTACGGGCGCTCGAGCCAACAACCTCAAAAACGTTACCGCCAAGATCGAGTTTGGTACGCTTACGGTTGTTACCGGCGTGTCGGGATCGGGCAAGAGCTCCCTGGTTACCGACACCATTGCGCCTGCCCTTACGAATGCCATTCACCGCTCGACGCGCCCCGTGGGTCCGTATAAGAAAATCGAGGGCATCGAGTGTATCGATAAGGTGATCGATATCGACCAGTCGCCGATTGGCCGCACGCCGCGTTCCAACCCTGCTACCTATATCGGCCTGTGGGATGATCTTCGCGCGCTGTTTGCGAGCACGCCGGAGTCGAAGGCGCGCGGCTACTCGCCGGGTCGTTTCTCCTTTAATGTGAGCGGCGGGCGCTGTGAGGCGTGCAAGGGCGACGGGCAGATCAAGATCGAGATGCACTTCCTTCCCGATATCTACGTTCCCTGCGAAGTTTGCGGCGGTAAACGCTACAACCGCGAGACACTCGAGGTCACCTACCGTGGCAAGACCATCTCGGACGTGCTCGACATGAGCGTCACCGAGGCGCTGGCCTTCTTTGGGAATATCCCGCAGATTAAGCGCAAGCTCCAGACGCTGTACGATGTAGGCTTGGGCTACGTGGCTCGTGCTCGTGATGCTCATCTCTGCCCAAAAAAGCCGCCGCAGGCCTTTTCGAAGAGAACTCGCGGGGTTGATCCGCCTTGGTCGGGGCCGTGCTCATCTCGACGCAGGGGGACATCACCACGCTCGATATTCCGCTCCTCGGCTTGATCTGGGGTCTGATCTCGGCTGTCTCGCTGGCTTTCTACAACCTCATGGGCGTCAAGCCTCTGGCGAAATACGGTTCTTTCCTGGTCACGGGGTTGTCGATGTTTTTGGGCTGTATAGTGACCACCGTGATGTTCCAGCCCCTTGGACGTACGAGATATCCCTTCCCGCCGAAGGTTGGGTGGTGTTCGCGCTCATCGTTTTCGTCGGCACCATACTCGCTTACCTTTCTTTTTCGTGCAGGGATTAAAGACGCAGGTCCGATGCGCGCGGGTTTGCTCGGAAGCGTCGAGCCCGTTTCGCCATCGTCATTTCCGCTGTTTGGCTCAACACGCCCATCAGCCTCTACGATGCGCTTGGAGCCGTCGCCATCGTTTCCATGATCGCTTTGGTCACGCAGCGTGAGGAGGCGGGATCGAAGGGCGTTTAGGGCCGAGCTTGCGCAGATGCCTCTTCGATCTAAAGGGTTTCCGCGGACCCGCTGCTGTGTTTCACTCTGAAACCGTGGGATGGAGACGTTTTAGCTGGGCTTGCGCCTTGCGTGTCTTGCATCGACCCTGCGTTATAATCGCGCATGGATAAACGAACTCGTGAAAAGTCGCGCCTCGTCGTCTTCGCGCTTTTGGTCGTCTTCGCGACGGTCGTGTTGGTCGGCTACTTAACGGGTCGGTCATGGAGCGTTGCGGTCGATCGTGGACGACCGGGTGGGTCGCATGGACGGCTACACGGTCGTCGCCTACGCGGGCGTGGTCGAGGAGGAGGGCGGAACGGGTTTGAGGATCCCGATGTCGCCCATATGGAAGATCGGAGGGTGACGCCGTAGATCCTCAGTCCGAACAGGGTTCTGCTTCGTCTTCGGCCTCTGAAGCGACGACGGCTTCAGGCGGATCGTCCGACCTTGGAGCCTCGACGGGTGATGCGGGCCCTGACGGAGATCCGGTTGCGGGCGTCGTCGAGTCCTTCGGTTCGTTTCGCCCTCTCTTCCCGATCAGGACGGCTCCGACGCGCAGGGCGACGGATCGGCTTCCGACGATTCCGATTCGAGCGTGCTTGATGATGCGTCGATCGGGGTTGGCGCTGCGAGCAGCATTGGTCTTGACGTCCTCGCCTTGTACGCTGATCTGGTTCCCTCGTTCTCGCAGGGGTTTACGTTTCCGACGTCCGTCAGATTTACGTCGACAAGGGAGCGAACGCCCTGACGATCGATCTCGGCCGCGTGCTCGAGGACGGCGTGCCCGTGGTCACGACGTCGGTGGAAAGCGCATCGGCGTGTACGGGGCCGATGTCTACACGAGCAAGGCCTGGCTGAAGCATTACATGGGGTATTTCGCCGATAACGATGCGGATATCGTCGTCGGTGTGACGCTCGAACGGGCTATCTCGCCACGTACGAGGGAACTGATGTGGTTATCGTGACCACCGACAACGAAGGCGTGCGCACGCAGGGGGGTATTTCTCGGATTCCACCTTCGTGGTACGTTCTCCCGAAAAAAAGGGCGATGTGGGCCTCGTCATCTTGACGTCTAACGGCACCGCTTCCTCGAAGGTGTTCAAAACTGACGTTCGGCGGATTCGGTTACGCGCTCGTTCGACCTTTCGTTTCTCGATCGCGATCTTCCAGGGCTCTCTAGGCGAATCTGACGTTCATGTCGACGTCGACGTCTATGCCTTCGACGCATCCCGTGTTCGAGTACTGCCAGATGCTGAAGCCCGACGAAAGGCTGGGTTGCGACGCCGTATTCCGCGAACCAAACACTCGCTGTTTCAACGGCGGAAAGGTCGTATCGAGACAGGTCTGAGAAGTTTCCGTAAATCATGGTGTCGTAACCTGCCTTTTCGATACGCTCGCAGAATGCGCGGGCGTTCGCGGTCAATTGCTCGTCGGTCAGCCCATCCGCTCTCCCGACGACGCCCGGCACCGATTCGTGATCGTAGACGATGGGAAGCGCGAGGCGCCGACCTGCGAGGAGTTCGAGCGCGAATTCGGCTTCCTCGACGGCTTCGCTTTCATTGGTCGCTTGGGAGAAAAAAGTACGCTCCGACGTCGATGCCGGCGCTTGCCGCCCCGTCGAGATTGTCAACGACGTGCTCGTCCGCTCGCAGCGCGCCTGATGTCGCTCCGCGATTTCCCAACCTCAGGAAGGCGAAGTCGATGTCGTCGTTTGCGACGAGATTCCAATCGATAGCGCCTTGATGTCCGATACGTCTATGCCGGTCTGCGCGATGTTCTCGCCGTTCTCTAAGTAGAGATATCGCCCGTCGACCATGTGGAGGTTTTCCCAGTGGTAGACGACGGCGTTGCCGCTCAGGTCTGATCGTTGCTTCTGAAAAAGCTCGAGCACGCATGCAGGGACGCTCCGACGATGGCCAAGGCGATGAGGGCGGCGCCTGCGAGGAAGACGAGACGGCGTGGTCGCGTGGCGGTTCGCGCCGTGCGTCGCGACGTTGCCGCCGGCCTCGAATCGACGCGTGCGCTTCGTCGACGGGTCGAGGCGGTTGCGCGTCGCGTTCGTGTGCGGGGTTTCGCTGCGGTTGAGGCGCTCCTCCTTCGAGGATGCGCCTTCGCGCGGTTGGTTTCGCAGGTTTTTTCATGCGGTCAAGCATACAGGTGCGCGAGCGCTTTCGGGTTCGTCTGAGCGATCATCCATAAAAACAAAGCCCCGTGCCGCGCAGGTGAACCGTGTCCCAAATCTTGGAAAAAGAGAAGAAAGTCTGAGATTTGGAGACGCGGATCGGGGCGCAATCGCGGGGCTTTGCAGGGAGCGAGTTGAACGAGCGCTGCAGCAAACGGTGCGGTTCAGCTCGCAATCACGGGGTTTTGCAGGATGCCGAACGCGTTCGACTTAGACGACGCCTTGGGCTAACATGGCGTCGGCGATCTTCGAAGCCGGCGATGTTCGCGCCCATCACGTAGTTCCCCTCGTGACCGTAGCGTTTAGCTGCATCGTCGGCAGCATGGTAGATGGAGACCATGATGTCTTTGAGCTTGCTGTCAACCTCTTCGAACGACCACGAAAGGCGCTCGGAGTTCTGCGTCATCTCGAGTCCGGAGACGGAAACGCCTCCTGCGTTCGCCGCCTTGCCGGGCATGAACGCGACGCCGTTTTCGATGAGGTAAGCGGTCGCATCGAGGGTGGTGGGCATGTTCGCGCCTTCGCCGACGATCTTGCATCCGTTGGCGACCAAGGCCTTCGCATCTTCGAGAAGCAGCGTGTTCTCGCGAGCGCAGGGAAGGGCGATATCGCACGGGAGTTGCCAAACGCCGCGGCCGTCTTCGGCGTGCCAAATCGCGTCGGGGCGCTGCTCGAGGTACATGGCAAGGCTCACGCCCTTGTCGTTGCCGAGCGCTTCGCGTTGTAGATATCTTCGAGAATGCGGTAGTCGATCCGTTTTGATCCTCGATCCAGCCTTTGGTGTCGGAGCAGGCGATGACGATGCCGCCGAGTTGCGAGACCTTCTGAATGGCGTAGATGGCGACGTTGCGAGCCGTGGACGACGACCTTCTTGCCTTCGAAGGAATCGCCCTGGCACCTCAGATGCTCCTCGACGAAGTAGACGAGGCCGTAGCCGGTCGCCTCGGTGCGCGCGAGGGAGCCGCCGTATTTAAGACCCTTGCCCGTGAGGACTCCCGTCCACTCGTTGCGCAGGCGCTTGTACTGGCCGAACATGTAGCCGATCTCGCGTGCGCCGACGCCGAGATCGCCGGCGGGCACGTCGGTGTCGGGGCCGATGTGGCGGGAGAGCTCAGTCATGAAGGACTGGCAAAACGCCATGACCTCGCGGTTGGATTTGCCCTTGGGATCGAAGTCGGCGCCGCCCTTGCCGCCGCCCATCGGAAGCGTGGTCAGGCTGTTCTTGAAGATCTGCTCGAACCCGAGGAACTTCAGCATGCCGAGGGTCACCGTCGGGTTGAATCGAAGGCCTCCCCTTGTAGGGGCCGATGGCGCTGTTGTACTCCACGCGGTAACCGCGATTGACCTGCACGTTGCCCTCGTCGTCAACCCAGGGGACGCGGAACATGATGACGCGCTCGGGTTCGATGATGCGCTCGAGAAGACCAGCCTTCTCGTATTCGGATGAGCCTCGAAAACAGGTTCGAGCGATTCGAGAACCTCGGTCACAGCTTGGATGAACTCCGCTGGTCGGCGTCTTTCGCCTTAACCTGCTGATGGTCTTCTGAACGTAATTCAATGGAACCTCCTCGGTGGGATCGCTTGCACGTTCCTTTCTTTGCCGAAACCAGCGTTCGGTTACGTCAACTGCAGCGTATTATAAAGCAGCCCTCCTGATGGGGGGCTGCGTTTTAATGATCACGTAACAATATGCGCCATGAGCGACGATAGGCGCTTTCGGTCGGCAGGAGGATGAGCCTTCCGGGGCTTAGAGCTCCATTTCGAGACTCGAGCCTTCTCGTCCCGACTTCACCACGATTTTGCGATCGATGGCCTCTTTGAGCTCGTCGACGTGCGAGATGATGCCGACGAGCTTGTCCGAGCCTGTAAGGGTGTTGAGCATGGTGATCGCGCGATTGAGGCTTTCTCCGTCAAGCGAGCCGAAGCCCTCGTCGATGAACATCGTGTCGAGTTGGATGCCGCCCGCGTGGTGCTGGATCACGTCCGACAGGCCGAGCGCAAGCGAGAGCGAGGCTTCGAATGACTCGCCTCCCGAAAGCGAGGAGGCGCTTCTCGATTTCCCGTGTAGTGGTCGATGACGTCGAGGTCGAGCCCTGTTTGCGCGCTCAGCGATGCGGCGACGAAGGAGCAGGTCAGCTCGTATCGTCCGCGGTCATGACGGAGAGCCGTGCGTTCGCCGCCGAGATGACTTGATCGAAATACATGCTTTGCACGTACGTTTCAAACGAGATCCTGCTTTTGCCTTTGATCTTGCCCGCCGCCGTCTCGGCGATGGCGACGACGTCCCGATATCCGATGCTTACTTCGTCGGCGCGTTGCTCGATGTCGGCAAGGCGCGTGGCGATCGAGAAGTTCCTGCTCGCGGGAGACGATCTCGTGACGCAGCCTTCTGAAGGTTGCGCAGCTCCTCGTCGGCGTGCGCGAGATGGGCGCGAATTTCGTCGACGTCATGGTTCGATGCTGATTTCAGCTGCTCGTCGTAGGCCGCCACCGACGCTTCGAGCCGTGCGATGGCCGTCTCGTGCTCGACGCAGGCGCGCTCGGCGTCGGTTCGTCTTCGCTCAAGCCTTTCGAGATCTTGCTTTAAGCGCTGCAATGCGTGGCGCGCGGTTTGCTCGTCGGGGTGACGCAGGTCGCGTGCCATCTCGCTTGCGAACCGCTTCAAGTCGAGCCGTGTCGTCGTCTGCCGAAGAACGCTCCTTTTCGAGCGCGGCAAGCCGATCCTTGAGCTCTATGGCCTTTTGAGCTTTCCGAGGACGTCGCGTGCGCGGGTTTGCTCCCTTCTCGAGCGATTCGAGTTCGACCTTCATGTCTTCGGCGGTACCGTTTGTCTGCTCCGACCGTACGAGGGCGACGGGCGCTCCTCGAGTTTTGCGGCGATGGCGCTCACGCGCGGGCGAGCGGTTCGGCGTGGGCGCGTGCGGCTTCCGTGCGGGACGCCGCCTTGTCGAGGTCGTCTTCGGTCGGAATGTCGACGTGCCGGGTTGCAGGGCGGGGATGGTGCGTGGATCCGCAGACAGGGCAGGGGCTGTTCTCTTCAAGCGTTTGCGCGAGAACGCCCGCCTGGCCGTCTAGATAGCGGCGCTGCATCTCGAGGTGCTCGATGGTACGAGCCTCGAGCGTCTTTTGGCTTCCTCGTAGGCTTTCCGCTCGGCGTCGAGAGAGCGTTTCGTCTCGTCGATGACGCGTTGGGCCTCAAGGGTTGCGGCTAGGGACGATTCGAGATGTTTGATCGTCTCGACGATTCGGGCGAGAAGCGCGTTTTGCTCGATGGCGACCGCTTCGGGCTCGTCGAGGGCCGTCTCGTTGAGAAGCGACTCGATCGCGTTTATCTCGCCTTGCGTCTTCTCGCGCGCCGTGCGCGCAGCGTCGAGGTCTTTCTCCGTCTTCGAGAGTCGCGCATACGTCGGAAGCGCGGCTGATTCCGTCGCGATGGCGGCTGCGAGCGATTCCCTGACGGGCTGCTCGCCTTCGGTTTTCCGAAGGGCGCGCGCCGATGCGAGCTCGCCTGTTTCTCGCCGCAAGCAGCTTGAGGCGCCTTGTCGCGGTCTTGCCGGGCCTTGACGGCGCGCAGGGCCTTGTCGGCTTCGATGCCGAGCGCGTCGCGCAGCTTCTGGGCATCGGCGATTTTACGGTCGACGTTCCCGCGCTTCTTCTCGTCGCGGTCGCGGGCGGAATCGAGGGCGCTTGAAAGCCATGATGCGGTGACGGCTTCGGCTTGATGCAGCCTGTCTCGCTCAACGCCGCTCTCGTCGTCGGCGGCGAACTGCGCCTGCGCTGCGAGCGCATCGACCTCTCGGACGAGTTCGTCGTGCTCGCGGGCGAGCTCGCGTTGTTTCGCCTCGAGGTCTTTGGCGAAGCGCTCGAACGGCGCGGTGCCGAACAGATGGCGGAAGATCTTCGCGCGCTTTTGGTTTGGGCGGAGAGCACCTTGCGGAACTCGCCCTGGGCGATCATGACGATTTGCGAGAACTGGGGAGCGGTTTATGCCGAGGATGTCGACGATCGCCTCGTCGACCTCGCGTTGCTTGGTGAGCGTGGGCAGATCCGGGGCGATCGAGCTCGACGGTGGGCTGATGCGTGGTCGTTCCCTCCCCGCGCAGTTTCGGGCGCTCGTATGCGGGGCTTCTCCGTATGCGGTAGACCTTGCCGCGATATTCGAATTTCAACTCCACGAACGTTTCGGCGTCCGCGCGGCGAAGTCGCTGCGCAGCGTGCGGGTTTCGCGCACATTGCCCGAGGCCTCTCCGTACAGGGCGAACATGATCGCATCGAACAAAGGTGGTTTTGCCGGCTCCCGTATCGCCGCAGATGAGGTAGAGTCCCGATGTGTCGAACTTGTCGAGGGGCACCTCGACGAGGCGGGATACGGGCCGAACGCGCTCAGGGTGAGGTTGACGGGTCTCATCGAAGGGCTCCTTCCATCGCGCCTGCTGCCTGCAGGGCGTCTTGCGCGAGGGCGCGTTGCCCCTCGGTGATCTCGACGCCGTTTTGCTCATGGTAGAAACGGCTGAACAGCTCGAGGGGATCGAGGTTTTCAGCTGCGTCGACGAACAGGGGAGCTCGCTTGAGCCTCGCGCGTGCGCGCGTTGTCGAATTCAAGCGAGAGGACGTGCGGGTACAGGGCGCGGATCCTCGCGATGGCGTCGAGGGGCGGGTTCTCGTCGGTGATCGTGATTCCGAGGTAGTCGCGAGGATCTCCCTCTGCGGCCACCTCGGGCGATGTGATGGCGGCGATCGGGCCGCGTACGACGCGCAGGTCGTGCAGCGGTTCGATGGGCGCAAAGCTCAGCTTCGCGCATGCTCCCGTCTCTTGACCCGCGGCTTTTCCGAGCAGCTCGACGAGAACCGCGGATTTTGCATGATTCGCCTCGGAGAGGGAGTATTTAAGCAGCGAACCCGCGTATCGGATGGTGGGCCGCTCGATTTGCTGGGGTCGGTGTATATGGCCGAGCGCGACGTAGTCGAAGCGGTCGAAGACCCGTGCATCGACGTTGTCGAGGCCTCCGACGTTGATCTCCGAATCGCTGCGCATGGGTGAGGCGGATCCTGAGGTGACGAACTGGTGCGCAACGCATACGTTGCGGATGCGGGGTCGATCTCGGCATCCGCAAGCGCTGCTTCGAGCGCGAGGGTGTAGTCCTGCGCGATATCGGCGTCGGGGTGGTAGGGCCGAACGTGTGCGGGCTTGAGGAAGGGACGAGCCAAAAGGCGATCGGGCCGAACTCGTCTTCGAAGTCGATGCGCTCGATTGAGCCGCGGTAAACGCCTGCGAGATGGATGCCCTCGCGAGAGCAGGTGCCGCGCGTAGCCGACGCGTTCCGCAGAATCGTGGTTTCCGGCGTCGCGAGCACCTTGAGCCCTTGCGCGGCGCATGCGGTGAAAAACCAGTCGAGCAGGGCCGTCGCCTCTGCCGAGGGGGTCGATTTATCGTAGAGGTCGCCTGCGAGGACCAACGCATCGACGTCGAGGCTTGCAGCCTGCTCGATGATGCGCCCCAGGGCGTGCCGCTGGTCGTCGAGCAGGGAATATCCGTTGATGTTTTTGCCGATGTGAAGATCGGCGAGGTGCATGAACTTCATGGACTCTCCCGTGGGTATGGTGGCGATCGAAGTCCATGATAGCGCCAGAAGCGCTCGTCAGGTGTTCCGCGGACGCGTTGTGTTGACCACTTTGGATACTGGGACTTTTCCTATAATCTTTCTTGCTTAAATAGCAGGCGAAAGCGAAGGAGCTCCTATGGTCACCAAGGATGATGCGTGTTGGATAATCGGCCTTTCCGCAGGTGCGGGCATTGGCGTATATCTTGATGGCGGCTGGGGCGTCGATGCGCTTGTCGGGCGTGAGACCAGGGCTCATAACGACATCGACCTGTTCGTTCAGCGCGGGGATTACCAAAGGTTCGTGGATCTAATTGCTGATGAGGGGTTTTCCGAGGTGGCTGCATCTTTCACCACCGAAGATCACACGGTGTGGCAAGACGAGGCGGGGCGCATCGTCGACCTTCATTGCTTCGATTTCGCCGAGAATGGCGATATTCTGTATCAGGAGATCGTTTTCCGGGAGGTCTTTTCGGGGAGGGGGCGCATCGGCGAGGTGGAGGTGTCGTGCATCGACCCCGAAAAGCCAGCTGTTGTTTCACTTGGGCTATCAGCATGACGAGCACGACGTCCACGATGTCATGCTCCTATGCCGTGAGTACGGTTTCGACGTTCCCGAAGAATATCGCTAGCTGTTGCTTTTTGCATCGGGTCACGACTTCAGCGCTTGCCGCAGATGCGCTGCGCCAGACCGCCCTGGACATCACGCCACGCCGTATATGGCCCTCCGCGCACGCGAGTCCCATTTCGCCTGCTTGATCCAGTACTCGTAGAACGGATAGGGGGTCACCTTGTACTGGCGCCAGGTCTTCTCGTACGTGCCGCGGGCCGCCTGCCTCACTATGAGCTCGGCGAGCTCGTCCGCGCTCCTGCGGACCTTGGAAGCACCACGTCCACTTGAACCAGGCGAGGTGGTTCTCGAGGCGTCTCGTGGAGACGCCCGGAACCTGCCGATGAAGTGCCTCATCTGGGAGTGGAGGCTGTTCACCCTGTTGATGGCGTGCTCCTCCCTCTTGCTGGCGATGTGCTCGCCGACGCCGAGGGCGGGCAGGACGCGGCGGTACACGTGCGCACGGTCCGTCGAGATTATCGCGCCGACCGCGAGCTTGTCGGCGAGCAGCTCCCTGGCTGCCGCCTCGTCGAGGCCGCCCCTCCCCCGCGATCTCGTAGAAGATGTCGCCGGCGTCGTTGATGCCGGTGAGCACGCATATCTTCTCGTGCCCGTCGGTTCCCTGCGACCTTGCGCGGGGCTTCCTGGGCACGCCGGACTCCGACCTGGAGCGGTTTCCCTTGAAGCTCTCCCTGAAGAAGCACTCGTCGAGCTCGGCCCCGCCGCCGGCCTCACACGCGGAAGGCGGGCATGCGCTTGGCCATGGCCTCGAGCAGCCTGTGGCGCATGAAGAACGCCGTCTTGAGGCACACGCCGCACTTTTCCGCCGACTCGCGCAGCGGGAGCATGTCCACGTGGCACTCCGCGAACCTCATCCAGGCCGACCTGTCGAGCTTGGTGGTGGAGAAGATGCGCATGGTGGCGTCGGTGAAGGTCCTGACGCACCCTCGGCAGAGGAACCGCTGACGGCCGCGCCCGTCTCGCCCCCTCTTCACGTAATGCGGGGAGCCGCACCAGGGGCAGGCTCTGTCGGGATCGTCTTCCGCCCCTCGCTTGCCGCGAGGTCGAAAAGCTCCGCGTCTATCAGCGCCTTGAGCGATCTCAGGGCCCTGCTCTTCTCGGCAGCCGTCATCTGCGGGAGGAACTGCCTCGTCAGCTGGGTGAGCACGTCTTCCATTGCAACCTCCATCTTTCCTGATGATGGAATTGTCGCAATTGGGGGTCCTGCTGCGTGTACTGTGCATAGGACACTTATCCAAAGCGGTCTAACACAACGCGCGGACGGGACACCTGACGAATAATCTTTTAAGATTGCCGCGCCTCTTTCTTTCCGAGGACCCGCTTCGCGCCGCGTGCGGCGATTGCCGCCCCGCCCGCCATCACGGCTATACCCGGTCCGGGGAGGATGAGCAGTGGCACGCCTGCGGCGAGAGCAGCTCCGCCTGCGGCCATCTGCACCGCGCCTCCTGCTTTGAGTTGAGCGCATCGCGCCCTGCGCTCGCCAGCTGCGCTCCGGCGTCCTCCTTGATTTTGTCGGCTGCGGATTTGCCTATTCCCGCAAGTGCGACGGCGGTTCCGATTGCGTTTCCTGCGATTTCGCCTACGACGTGAGATCCCATGCGATGCTCCTTTCCTTCGCTTGACCGACCATGATCCCATCCATCGCGGTTTTGGAAATTAACGAGATTTGCGCATGGGATCGGCTGCGTCGGCTGCGGCATGCGGAAGCGCCCGCACCTCGGCATGGGACGTTGGCGGCATCGCGTCGGGCGGGCGGGGTGACGCCGTCACGTCGGGCGGGACGGCAGACGCGCCGGGCGGCCCGGGGCTTCGAACGATGAAGATGTGAAAAAAGCCCGGCGTGTGCGGGCTTTCAGGTGATCGCGCTCTGTCGTTCGATCCCGAGGGATCTCTCGCGATATCAGGGTATCTGCCACTCAGCTTGCGCTCGCCGAATGCGCGGATGTCGTTCGCGTTGGCGGGGGCGGGATTGCGCCTTCTTCCCCTTTTTCGCGCTTTTGCCCGCGTAAACGTCGTCGCCCGACGCCTTCCTTCCGCGATGATCCGCCCCGTGCTTGGACGGTACGAGGTTTTCGCGCTCTTCTTGCCCGAGCCCTTGCCGTCGCGATCGCGTCGGTCGATGCTCTCGTGGCGCTTGGCTCCGCGCTTGGCTCCGCGCTTGGCTCCGCGCTTGGCTCCCAGGCGATCGCCGTTGCGGTTTTCGGCGTCGCGGCGCTTGCCGGAGTGCTTGCGCTCGCCGTCTTTCGCCGTCTTCTCGAATTTGGCGTCGGGCTTGTCCTCGTCGCGCTTCTTTCCCCCTTTGCGGCGCGCGCGATCGCTGCGCTCCTCTTCGCGACGCTGCTTGTAGCGGGCGGCGCGCTCGTCGCTGTGCTTGTCGCGCTTCTTCTCGGTCTTGCGGCGTTTCTTCGCGCTCTTCTTGAGCAGGTCAGGGGTTGATGTCGTAGCTCTCGAGCTTCATGACGGGAATCTCGCGTCCGATGAGCTCTTCGATCTCCTTGAGAAGCTTGCGCGAGTTCGGGCTGACGAACGAGATGGCGTAACCCTGCTCGCCTGCGCGTCGGTGCGGCCGATGCGGTGAACGTAGTCCTCCCGCCATGTCGGGCAGGTCGTAGTTGATGACGTGGTCGACGCCGGTGACGTCGATGCCGCGCGCGAGCACGTCGGTCGCGACGAGGATGTCGGTGCGACCGCGGCGGAAGTTCTCGAGCGCGCGCGACGACGGCGTCCTGCGTTTTGTCGGAATGGATGGACTCGGCGCTGTAGCCCGCCTCGACGAGAGCGTCGGCGCAATCCTCGGTGCGGTTTTCGTGCGCGCGAACACGATCACGCGCTCATGGCCTTTTTTCCTCGAGGACCGCCTTCAAGAGCTCGAACTTGTTGCGATGCGCGATGGGCATGATGAACTGCTCGACGGTCGCCGCCGTCTCGCCTTTGTGGGCGATCTGAACGATCGCGGATCGTTCAAGAGCGACCGAGGTTGTTTTCGATCGACTGATCGATGGTCGCCGAGAACAGCAGGGTCTGGCGTTGCTCGGGAAGGGCTTCGACGATGGTTTTGACGTCGGGCAGAAATCCCATGTCGAGCATTTGTCGGCCTCGTCGAGGACGAGGGCCTCGATGGAGGAAAGCTTGACGACGTCGCGTTTCATGAGGTCGTTCAGGCGTCCGGGCGTGGCGCGATGAGGATGTCGGTGCCGCCGCGCAGCTCCTTGATCTGGGGACCGTAGGGGGTGCCTCCGTAGACGGTCGTGGCGAAGGCCGGTCGCGCGGGCGATTTTTAATGCAGGTGAAGGCGATTTGCTGCGCGAGCTCGCGCGTGGCGTGACGACGAGCACGCGCGGAGTTGCGCTTGCCGCGTCCTGCGCGCTCGAGCTTGCTCAGCAAGGGGGAGAAGAAACGCCGCCGTCTTGCCCGTTCCGTGCTTGCGGCCGCGATGAGGTCGCGCCCTTCGAGCACGACGGGGATCGCCTGCTCCTGCACGGGGTCGGATCCTCGTATCCGAGTTTGACGACGGCTTTGGCGTCGCTGGAAAGGCCGAGGTCGCTGAATTGAGTCATGATGTCCCGTTTCTGTACGTGCGCGACGAACATGACGAAATCGGGCGCATGCGTGCAGACGATGGAACCCGCGGTTCCATCGCGACTCGATCGATGTTCGGATTGTTCCTTCTGCTTGAAAGCGGCGCATGCGCTGCCGCCCGCTGCAGGTGCTTCGCTTAACCCGAGCCGCTTTTGAAATCTGACGGCAAGCGACGATCGGACGCGATCGCAGAGCACACGAAGAAACAGAGAAGAATTTCGCGAAAAGCAAGCGTGCATTATGCCTGATAGCTTCGCGTGAAGATCGCGGACGCGGCAAATGGGCCGATCTGCAGCTAATCTCCATGAAAAGCGGGCGTCATGCCGTCCGTTGTCAGAACGACCTGATCGCCGCACGCATCAGCCTCTTTCGAGAGCGGCTCGTTTCGCTCGTTTACATCATGCCGAGCCAAAGGGCGATCTTCGGGGGGCGTCATGACGGCGAAAGATGACGATGATCAGCGATGGGCACGCCGTATTTGAGCCAGGGCTTAGACCACGCGGGGAATCGCACGCCTTGGCCCGCATCCGCTTCGGCGAGGAAGTTCTCCCATCCCCAGCCGCGCTTCGTGACGCAGAAGAGAAGGAAGATGAGGCTGCCGAGGGGAAGCATGTTGTTGGAGACGATGAAGTCCTCGATCGATTTGGATGTCGCCGATCCCGAGGGATCGCGACGCCTGACAAGACGTTGAAGCCGGGCGCGCACGGAAGCGACAGCACGAGCACGAGCACACCCGTTGAGGCGACGGCGCGCTTTGCGCGAAATGCCCCATTTGTCCATCGAGAAGCTGATGAGGTTCTCGAAGACGGCGATGACGGTGGAGAGCGCGGCGAAGCTCATGAACACGAAGAACAGCGCGCCCCATACGTTTGGCCCAGCGGCATCTGGCCGAACACGACGGGCAGCGTGACGAACACGAGCGAAGGGCCTTGATCGGCTCACCGCCGTAGGCGAAGCACGCAGGGGAAGATGATGAGGCCCGCCAGGATCGCGACGAGCGTGTTGAACCCGCGATGCGGAGACGCCTCGCCGGTGAGCGAGCGTTTGCCGATGTAGCTGCCGAAGATCTCCATGGCCGAGATGCCCAGCGACAGCGTGAAGAACGCCTGGCCCATGGCGGCGCGTAGATGGCGTTGCCGAACGTCGCCATCTGCTCGGCGGGCGTCGTCCCCGCGAACAGTCGTGAGAAATCGGGGACGAGGTAGAACGCGATGCCCGCTTCGGCGCCCGGCAAGCGTGACCGAGCGGATGCAGAGGGCGATCATGACCAAGAACAGCGTTGCCATCATGAACTTCGTGATGCGCTCGACGCCCTTCTGCAAACCGAGGCTGCAAACGGCGAAGCCGATGAGGACGGCCAGAAGCATCCAGCCGATGAGCTCGGCGGGATTCGAGAGCATGCCGTTGAACACCGCGCGCCGTCGCCCAGGCGTCTGCCGTTGGTGAAGATGCCCGAGGCCATTTTGGGAACGCCAGCATCCAGCCCGCAGACCGTGGTGTAGAACATCATGAGGATCATGCAGCCGATGTAGCCCCACCAGCTGAACCAGTGCCATTTTGCGCGAAGGCTGCAGCACGTCGAAGGCTTGCGCGGGCTTTCTGGCTGGCACGTCCCACGGCGAACTCCATCACCATGACGGGAGGCCGAGGATGACGAGGAACACCAGGTAGAGAAGGACGAACGCCGCGCCGCCGTATTCGCCGGTGATGTAGGGGAAGCGCCAGACGTTTCCGAGTCAATCGCGCAGCCCGCGCTGATGAGGATGAATCCGAGACGCGATGCGAAATGCTCGCGTTTGTCCGCTTTCGAGCCTGCGCTCGGTGCGTTGCCTGTCTGGCCGAGATCTGCCATTACCGTGCTTCCCCTGTTGATTATGGATGCAGAGCAATCTGGCGGCCCGCGCCAGTGCGCTGCGGCCACCGGATGCGAAATCTGCACTATTTTATGAAGATTTTGTGCAGATGGTCGTGAAAATGGAAATGGGAGCTTGTTTCGGCGGTCTTTACGCGATGTCGGACTTCAAAGCGTCCGCGATGCTGTCGGTTGGCAGCGGCGCGGCCGTAGGCGACGCTTGCCGCCATGACGGCGAGCACCATCAGAACCGCGAGGGCGATGCGGTCTAAGGGCAGGCTGAACGTGAGTCCTTCGATGGTTCCCGCGAACGAGAGGAACAGCAGATAGACACGCCCGCCGAGATGATGACGCCGGGATGAGGCCGCGCACGCCGAACCCGATGCACTCGCATGCGGTCATCTTGCGGAAGTCGCGTGCGCCCTGCCGATCGACCGCATGATCGGCGAACTCGCGCTTGCGCAGAATGAGCCCGTTGGTGAGGGTGTTGAACACGTTCGTCATGGCGATGAGCATGAGGGATGCCGGGTGAACATGGCGGAGAAGATGTCGATGATGGTGACGAGCATCTGGGAGCCTCCTCGCTTTCGGCGATGTCATACACGTCGACGTAGAGGTTGTCCGCGCAGGGTCGCGCCGCCCCTCATCTCCCGCCGATCTCGGATCATCTGCTCGGGCGGCCGCCGCATGATCCTCAGCGGAGAAGACCGCCGTGCAATCCGTGAGCGTGCCCGCGATCCCGAGCCCTTCCAGCGCGCTGATCGGCATATCACGGTGGGCTGGTAGCTGAGGAGGGAGCCGATGTCGGACCCTCGTCGGCCAGGGGCCAAGATGCGCACCTTCGTTCATCTGTCTTCGACTTCGCTTACGTCCGCCTTCAAGGTGCCGCCGTCCTTGTGCGCGAACACGGCTTGCACCGTCTCGCCGTCGTAGAGAACGCCTTCGTAGGCCGCCCCGGAGGTAGCGGTGGCGAGCACGCTGATATCGCCCGTGCCGTCGAACGCTTCGTCGTAGCGATAGGCGGTGCCGTCGTTGCCGTACACGTTTCTAATCCCGATGCCTGCGGCCTCGCCCGCGAGAAAAGGGTTTGGGGTCGATGCGGTTTCGCGCGCCCAGCTGGAAAACGCCTCGTCTTCGACAAACGTCAGCGACAGGTGCAAACGCCAGCGGCCGTTTTTCAGCGCGTTTACGACGGCAGCCCCCCGCAGATCGCTTTCCGTCTCGCTCACGCCCCGTACCCGTGATCTCGTCGG
>VOFH01003985.1_pt1 | contig 16615 bp, 21 predicted proteins | sample 5384091 | NCBI WGS metagenome assembly VOFH01 (sample SAMN12384727, study PRJNA508395) | human gut metagenome | isolation source: healthy gut G | host: Homo sapiens
CACTGATCGGTTCCAGACCAATGTACGGAACTTCATATTTTCCATTCTCTATGGTTACCGTATCTCCTTCCGGCAACGGCTCTCCTTTGCCAGAAGCACCGCACACTCCGCTGCCTTCTGCGACATTTTTTCCACCGGTTTGTAGACCGTCATGACCTGTGTCCCCTCGACAATGCGCTGGCACGCTTCCAGGTCGGCATCCTGCCCCACTACCATAATATCTCCTGCCAGTCTTTTTCTTTCAGGGCATGTACCACTTTGCTTGCAAGATCATCATTGCCGCACATAATGGCATCCGCTTCCGAGACAATATCCATATGATCATAGATATACGTCCCCGCCAGTTCTGCTTTCCAGCCATCCGCATGCATAGAATCTAAGATCGTCACCTGATTGTCCTCCATGACCTTGCGAAAGCCCTTTTCCACCATAGCAACGTTGCTGTCCACGGCAGAGCCTCCCCAGCCTTTCGTTGTCAAATGAGATATACAGGTCAATATCTGTATTCTGCAGCAGTCTGTCATAAGCAATGATCTTAATGCCGGCATCTTTCGCCCTCTGCACTTCCTCTGTTAATCCTTTGGAGTCAATGCATATCACAACGATCACGTCCATTCCTTTATCGATGAAGTAATTGATCTGCTTTTTCTGCTGCTCCAGATCACCGTTCGCATTCTGGACATTCACTTCCGATCCCAACTCCTTTGCCGTTGAGACGAAAATGTCACGATCCCTCTGCCATCTTTCAATGACAAAAGAATCAAAGCTCATGCCGATCTGAATTTTATCATTTTCCGCGACTTCTCCTGATCTTTTCCGGTTTCCAGATTTCCGCAGGCACAAAGCAATAACATCATCCCCAGAAGCCACGCAACACATATCCGTCTCTTTTTCTTATACACTGCCTTGTTCCTGTCCCTTTCCCCGGTTTTTCCTTATACTCTGTCGGCGTCACACCCACATTTTTCTTAAAACTGCGGCTGAAATAGTTGGGATCCGAATATCCGGTTTTGACACAGATCTCCTTCATGGAGCACTCCGTCGTCTGCAGCAGTTCCTTTGCCTTGTCCATCCTTAAATTGGTCAGGTACTCGATAAAGTTTTCCCCGGTAGTTTCTTTGAATAGTTTACTGAAATAATACGGGCTGATATTTACCTCTCTGGATACATCATCCAGGGAAATATCTTTGTGATAGTTATTCTTAATATAATTTTTCGCCGTCTCGATAATGCTGCCCGACTTTTCTTCCCTTTTATTCAGAACGTTCCGGCAGGCTTCCTTCACTTTTCCAGGAACCATGTTTTCATGGCCGCCGGTTCCGCTATTTCCATCACCTGCGGCAGATACTCCGCACGGGAATTCAGCTGATAGATCATACCACCTTTTTCATAGGCAATGTGCTCTGACCACAGGACAAATTCCAGCACCTTAAGCCTCATATTCATCAGATCGGAACCACTATCCACCATCCAGTCAAAAAATGCCGATGCCGATGCGGAAGCATTGTCAATGTCGCCATCCTCGACTTCCGCAAAAAGTTTTTTCTCCAGCTTCACCGGATAATTTCCACCATATTCGCATTTGATCGGCAGGTCATCCACATGTGCCACACTGCCGGTGGTCGCCACCAGTGCATTCAGCGCCTCCGGAGAAGATTCCGAAGCCATCAGAAAATCTTTCGGTTCTCCGATGCCGATGCGGAAGCTGATATCCGTTCTCTTGCGCAGATATCTGGTGAGTTCTCTGGCTTTTTTTCAATGAGTTCGATACGCTCATTATAGTCCATCACATCTTTCTCATAAGGTACCAGCACTGCCAGTTTGTTTGCCATGACGGTACCCACAATACAGTCAAACTTTTCTTTCAGACAGTCCCTGACCTCCTGATAATGCTTCTGCATTCTGACACTGCTTCCCACCGCATTTGTCATGTGGTTTCCCTGCTGTTCATCTCCGCATATCACAGCAATCATGTAGGCATATTGCAGCGTGATTCCTAAAATTGACCGGTAATTCTCAATATCCTCGCGGAAATGCTCCTGTAATAAGATATTGTGGATCAGACCGCTTTCAATAATCGGTACGACCGTCTCCAGTTTTTCCTTGATCAACAACTCATTTTTGCGTTTCAGGCGCTCTGCATCGATTCGCTCCATTGCCTTCTGCAATGCTGCAATGATCCGGGTCTTCTCCATCGGCTTGGTAATGTACTCCATGACTCCAAGTTTGATAGCTTCTTTCGCATAATCAAATTTGTCATAAGCTGACATTACGATAAACACTGTATGATTATTGCTTCTCCGGATCTCTTTCATAGCATCGATGCCGTTGATTCCCGGCATCTGGATATCCATGACCGCAACGTCCGGACGGAAGCTCTCTGCCAGTTCAATCACACTTCTGCCGGTCTTGGCATACTGCACCTCACAGGTATCCTTGAATTCTTTTTCGATGATGAATTTCAGGGAATCGATCACGATTCCTTCGTCATCCGCCAGCATGATCTTATACATCCGTCTTTTCCCTCTCTTTTATCGGAAGATACAGGATTACTTCCGTTCCTTGATTTTCCCGTCACTTAAAATCGTCATTACATCTTCGTTTTGCGTGAAAAGTTTTAATCTTGCGATAACGTTCCCCATCGCAATACCATTGGAACCGCCGCCTGACTGCTCTTCGTGATAATTGCCGCCAAGTACTTTTCTATCGTATCCGGATCCATTCCGATGCCGTTATCCAGGATACTGATCCCCAGCGTATCTCCATCCACATGGTATACCTTCAGCCGGATCTTTCCCTCTCCGTTCATCTCTCTGATGCCGTGATTTACGGAATTTTCCACGATCGGCTGTAAGATCATGCTTGGCATGCAGCTGTCCGACAGATCCTCTTCAATTTCTTTCCCATAATGGATATCCCCAGAAAAGCGGACATTCAGAATATAAATGTAATGATCCACCAGTTCCAGCTCTTCTCTGACCGTCACGATATCATTACTCTTTGTTACATTATAGCGGAAAAATTCCGCCACATTCTGTACATATTCATAGGTCCGGTCGGCGCCTTCCATCATGGCCGGCTGTGCTCCCGCATTTAACGTATTGAATAAGAAGTGGGGATTGATCTGCGCCTGCAGATACTTTAGCTGTGCATCCTTTAAGTGTGCTTCCATCAAAAGCTCTTTTTCCATTAAGGAACGCCGGATTTCCATGCTCTCGCGCAGGCTTTCCAGATACTGTCTGATACTGATCAGCATCTGGTTAAATGCTCCCGTTACCACGCCGATCTCATCCTCCGACTGTACTTGTAACAGTTCGGTATCAAAGTTTCCGCCTGCTACTTCGTCAGCGGTTACCGCCAGATCCTTTAACGGACTGATGATCTCCCCGGTAAGCTTTACTACTATAGATACGCTGACCACAATGACGATGGATAATGCAATCACACTGACCATTTCGAAATTACGGAAAGCAGCCGACAGACGGCTGTAGTTCTCGGGTTGCTGCGGAACTGTTCGTTGTTCAGACTGTAAATATAGGTATTGATATATTCATACATCTGTGTCGCGTTCTCGTACCGGACGCGGTATTTCTCTACATTTCTCCCACGCTTTGCCTCAATCGTCTGACTTACGAGGTCCAGGTATTCTTCCGACATATGCCGGATACTGCGTTCCATTCTCTGAAAGGTGGCTCCCGTCACCTCATCGCTCATATCCTGCACCAGTTGGGAATATGTCTGTTCATTCCGGTAAAATTCCTCCAGGGAATCACTGGTCTTGGAATTCAGATAATCCGTCATACTGTCCTGCACCGCCATCAGTGCATCAGATACTTCGTTCAGCCGCAGATTCCCCTGATAGACCTTATCGATCTCCGAAGACATGCTGTTGATTCCCAGAAGCAATATCACCGTCACTGCAAATACTACCAGATTCGCCAATACAAAAAATGCTGCTCATCTTCGCCTGAAGAGACAGCTGTCGAAATTTTTTCCTCATGCGTACCTCACTCTGTCGCTTCCTGCGCTTGTAAATATTCACCCACGTTATTCTGATCAATAATTGTGACATCCGCCGTAAAATACTGGCTGGTATAGCCAAAACGATAGTACTCCTGCAAAGCATCCACGCAGAAAGCTCCCATCTGCTCCGTGTCTATCGAGATCGTTGCATTGACTACATTTCGCTCGATTGCTTTGAGTATCGTATCAGTATCATAATACCCTAAAATTGCGACCTCGCCCACGCAGTTGTAATCTACTACCGCCTGGTAGACACAGGTAGTACTCAGTTCGTTCAGGCAGATAATGATATCCGGCAGTTTTTCATTCATAAAAATATCCCGGATAGATTCCTCCACGGAAAAAGTATTCGTATCGTCCACTGTAATTAAGGAAAGTTCTATCTCCGGTCCCCGGATTTTCTCCTGTTCCAGTGCGTCCTGAATCCCGGAGCAGACAATATTTTGTGCCGAGTTCAGTGCATGGGCATTCACCAGTACCGCTACCGTCATGGGCGCGGTACTCTCACTGACAGAAGCCAGCTTCAATACCTGTCGTCCGTATTCCCTGCCCAGATTATAGCTTCCTACACCGACAAAGCTGCAGCGTGCACTGTGCGTATTGTCACCATACAGCGTCACCACAGGGATGCCCCGTTCTACTGCTTCGTCGATCATCTGTGACATCTCGTCGCTTTCATCCGATTCTACAAAAAATACCGTCTACACCGGAGGACATGGCGATCCGCATAAGCTCTGCCCTCGTATACTCCTGGGACAGATGCTCGCCCAGCAGATCCACATATACATTCTCTTCCTGTCCGCGTTCAAAAGCTCCGCGGTATACGGACTGCCAGAAATCCGATTTGCGGTCTTCTGTGATCATCACATAATACCGGTCATATTTTTCTCTGTCTGTTACTTTATGAAATCCCCGCACATAGGAACGAAAGATTACTGTGCATATCGAAATGACTATGATAGCAAAAGCCATAAACCCAATGACGATCCATTGTCCCTTATTACGGCCTGCTCTGTCAGTAGTACGGCTGATGTTTCCTCCTCTCTCGCAGAAATCCGATTGCAGACTCCGCCCAATATAGTACGAAGCACATCGTACAGCTGATAGCAATAAGCGATCCGCTGCATCCACCACTCGTAACCGGTCTTCTTATGATACTTCCAGTCGTAGAGCGGATTGCCCCATAACTGTCCGGTCTCGGAGAAACAATCGGGTGGACATCCCGCCACTCCGATGGGCCGGCCTTCCTTATCCAGCTGGAACAGCTTCGGGTTTGCCCAGGTATCGGCACTGTCAAATGCCACATAGATGGGAATATCCCCTACGATCTCAATGCCTTTCTTATTGGCATGGAAGCAGTTCTTTCCACTGTTTGCAAACAGGTACTGTTGGAAAGCAATAAAATGCGATTTCTTCCACCCGACTTCTTGCGGTATTTGCGAAAGTGCCGCTGCTTTCTGAGACAGATGTCCTCGTCCCATTCCATAAAGCAGACACCGCCAAGCATTTTTCACCGCCATATACAGAGCGTAGTCATCCGGCCAGTACGCATTTCCGTAAGGAATTTCTGATAGTCTCCGGTCTCTGTAAAGGCCCTGTTCCTGGCATTGTCAAACGCAATTTTCCAGAACTTTAAAACGGGACAGATAAAATCTTCTCTCATCCACATAATGCTCATTGTCTCCTGGAAATCATAGCTGTCTGAATCTCTTTTTTTCCAGATAGCCGTCTTCGATCAGAAGCTCCATGTCAATATAGTAGGGATTCCCACCAAAGGTGGAAAAGGACTGGTACGGAGAATCGCCGTAGCCGTAGGACCTAACGGCAGGATCTGCCAGAGATGGTTGCCTGATTTTCCAGGAAGTCCACAAAACGGTAACTTTCCTTACCGAAGGTTCCGATATATGCCGAGGGAATACTGGATATCGGCAGCAGAATTCCCTGTTTTCTTACATTTTTCTTCATTGCTTTGTATCTTTATATTTTGTGTATTACGATTAAAAAAAATGTTCATTCAGTCCTTGTCATGAGCCTGAATAGTTATTTCGAGTGCCTGAACCCTGACCTCGCGTGAGGCGAACGCTCATCCCGAAGTTTAAAAGCTCCAATTACAACTAATTCATCGCGTCTGCCACTCCGCCATATCCGCTACTTCAACTGCCATCCGACGATCAGCTTAAACCTGACAAACGGGAATGTTTCGCCAAAGGACCTTGAATATTATACTTCCTTCCTTTGCTTGTCAAGCATCCCCGCCGCATCTATTTCTTTATTTTATTCTCTCCTTGTCGTTACCGGTTCCTCCAATGTGGCAGATGATCTTTATAGATCCTTACGAGGAAATGGGTATTTAAGAGCAGGTCAAGCAGTTCCGCGATGGAAAGGCCCACCAGATCAATGTCACTTCACCGCTTAAGGACAAAGCTTTCACCGGAAGCAGCACGCATCTGTCTGGCCACGGACACGATCATACTGTAGACGCCGTTACCCAGTGCCTGGCCGCTTCCACCACGATACAGAAGCCAGCAGCCCACAAAGTTTAGGGAATGGTCTCCAGCGCTGGAATAACACTGATGGCGATCAGGCTTCCCATCAACACGCATGAGCTGTGCCGGAAAGATGTGCATTACAATGAGTCCCACACACATGATACCACACCGTAAGCCACAATCAGGTGTTTGTTTTGTCTTAATGGTCCCCAGTCCTGCGCCATAATTAAAACTCCAAAAACAGGCATAAACACAAAGTTTCAGCTTAAAGAAATGCCGATCACCGTCTGGGCGGAACCGAACGATCCATTCCACGATGAAGGGGCTCCCTACCTTATAGATCTGTCCGATCAGATGTCCGTTGGGTCGGAATCTTTCATGGAAATATCCAGTTCCTTATTGAATTTCAGGTTAAACCATAATGCCATGAATGCGGCAACGATCTGTCCGATCACGGTAGCCACTGCCGCACTGGCAAGTACAAACAATTAAAAAACTGTGATCGGATCCAGAATGTTGATGATTGCACCAGTTGATTGTGGGATCATTGCATACATGGTCTTACTCCGGTAGCCTGTAACAGTTCTCTCAAAAGTCAGTTCACAGTAGAAAAATACCCATTCCCGCCACACAACAGTCAGATAGGTCACAACTGTATTCCTGCACCTCCAAAGACCTGTCTGGCCGTCAAAAAACAACGTTGATCAGTGCACTGATCACCGCAAGTTTATATAGAATGGCAATTGCAATAAAATACCGTTTCTGGCAATGATCAAAATCCTTTTCTCCCAGGGTTCTGGACAAGAAGGCATTGATACCTACCGCTGTTCCACAGCCAGATCATCAGACTGAAATGGGGATACAGCACGTAGGTATCCCGAGTTAATGAAAATATTTGTCCTGTACAGTGCCTGGTGTACCCAATGATGGAGATACCTGGCAGTGACATGGAGATCAGTAATTTGTCATGGGCATGACGCCCATCTTGTTTTCTTTCGTCTGCAGTATTTCCTTTTGAATAAAAAAGCCCCGAAGGGGTCAGAAATGAGGATGCTGTATAAAAGAACCAAGAGGCATGGGGGATCTCGACCAGGGGTCTGAACCTCAACCAGGATATCACAACACCCAGTGAGGCATGATTCGAACCTCATAACTTACTAAAAGTCAAGGCCTTCACTGACTGAGCTAATAATTTACAATAAACAGGGCTAGTCGGATTCGAAACTGAATGCAGCCTTACTGCTTGGCGAGGATAACGCCATTGCTGACACTTCACTCATAAATGATTCTGAACCCTGCCTATTTTCACAATCTGTTTAAATCAACTGCATACCCACCATGCGAGAGCAGTGATGACTAAAAGTCTTCCTTATCTCAAACAGGACCAACTGACCACGGCTTAGAAGGCGTTAACCAGTTTTGTTACGAACATATCTGTCTGTTAGCTACATCAGCGAACCGATCAGCTATTGTAACTTATCCGAGCATCATTTGCTTCAAACAGTTTTGCAATACCTGAAAAATAAATACAAAATCCAAGTTACAGTCAGTCGGTGACAGGATTCGAAACCTGCATCCCTGTCCTAAACCAGGTGCCTAGCTGCTGAGCTAATACCCCGAAGCCAGCGTTATCAGATTCTGCAAACGCAGATGTTATTATAACCAGAGATTTTCTATCTGTCAAGAGAGAAGTTTGTGGCCATCACTGGCGAAGATAAGCAATCGTAAATGCACCTTTCCTCTCTGTCAATCTCAGCGATCGTATAGGAAGGCCGGCGTCCCTCCAAGGTCTCAAGGTGACAGATTCCTGGTTCACGGTAATGATGTCATCATCAATATCGATCACCGGCCGATGGGTGTCCGCACGATATCAACGCCCCGGTCAATGGCCTTTTGATGGTCTCATTTCCTATGGATGCATGTAATACCAGAACCGTGGTCACCCATACTGTAGGATTCGATATCCAGATCTCTGGGAGATCCGAGGCAAGCCATTACAAACGGTGACGATCCCCTGCGTGAAAAATTTTTCTTTTTGCCTTTTCCGGCGGATGGTGGAATTATAGCGTAAATGTTTTCGCGTGAATTGAATAGGAGCGCATTATCGAGAGTGGGCGAGAGTTAGCGTTGATGACTCACACCAACTCTGCCTGCGGGCAAGGTGGTTCTGCTACAGCGATATGAGTGCTGCGTTCAGTGACTAGGGCGTTTTTCCTGACGGGAGCCTTTTTGTGGGCGGCTTTTCAGCGCCTTTCATAGAATGAAGAAAGGAGCGAAGAAGATGAGTATTGTAAGATCCTGCGCTGGCGGAAGTGATTGCAGATTCAATGTCCGAATTTTGCGCTGTCTCGTAGATTGCTCGGTTTCTGCGGGAGAAACCTTCAGGGCCCGTGTGGCGGTGTTTCATCTGATAAAATCGCCAACCTAAGAGTTTGACTGGGTTCCAACCCCCTGTCCACCAGGGGATTGCGTGGCTGGTCGGCCCGTTCCACCAGCGGCAACTTACGGAGACCTGAAGTGCCATCCTCATGATGGGTGAGATCTGATCTACAAGTGCCGTGTGGCGTAGACTGCCTGATCGGCGGCTGTGAGTGAAACCACCACCGGTATTCTTCGCCTGAAGGCCTGGGGAAAGAAGCATCCTGCCCATGGTAGTAGTTAATGACGCTGGCGCTGCATTACTATGATAACAATGGTACCGGGCAGTCAGCCCATTATGCACTACCAACCTGGTGGTGGCGGGTAAGACTGTAATGGGTGCCATGGAAGGGTGGCTAGCGGGCAGCTGGTATGGTGCCTGAGTGATTGTCAAGAGATTGACCTATTCAAGGCCCTTGATGCCACTTAAGGTGAACGGGCTTCCAGGTGATGATCATGGATCAGGCTGCTCTCTGATCAGCTGTCGGGATCGTGATTGTGGGGTCACTTGCGGCCATGAAGAACAATGCTCTTGGCCAACGCTGGCCATTTTGATCGAGGGTGTGGCTGTACTTGGGAGATGGCGGTACAGTCTTGGTGCTGAGAATTGCTATACCTCATCCATACCTTGAATGTGCTGGCGGAGGGCCGCCTGGTAAATCTGGCCGTGGAGATCATGTCCTCTGTTCAGGAGTGGCTGACCAAACAGACCGGTCTGAGTATAGGGTTCACCTGGTCCTACACCATTGACGACGCCATTGGCCAAACTGTCTGCCCAGGGTCTGTCCATTGACGCGCTGACCCTGAACAGGAGGCTTACCTGAGAGCTGGTTGGTGGAGTGAGGGCGGACCTCCGCCAAGGTTTGGATCGATCAACCCGTGGCAGTAACTCGATTGAGAAACAATGGGAATGAAAGATAGATTGCCATATGAGGATTTTTGCATCCGAGTCCGTAATATTATCCCGACAAAAATTTGATCTCCGATGCGGTGGACGCCATCCTGGCCCAGGACCCTACGGCCGGGTGGCCTGTGAGAATCACGGTCCACGGGTCCCCATCCATTATTTGGGGGAGATCAGCACCAGCTGCTATGTGGACATTCTAAGATTGCCCGGTGATCCGGAGATTTGCTATACCGGGCTGTATGGCTTTTAATGTGACACTCTGCGGCATCACCAACATCGACGAGCAGAGTGCCGACATCTGGGGGTGGGACCAGTCGTTGAGTGCTGTCAGAGGGCGACAGCCGAGTTGGACAACGGCGTGGGGATCAGGGCATGATGTTTGGCCGCCTGTATGAGATCTGGAGGCATGCCTCTGGTTACTCTGGCCTGGCCCAGAGGCTCACCCAGGTCCGCGAGGGGCAGGTGGAACCTCCGTCCTGACGGTAAAACCCAGTGGAGTACATGAGAACAACCAGCTTTGGTCCGGGTGATACTGGTGGTTCTGTCCAACCAGCACAGCCCCAAGGCAGAGCTGGATGTAGATCCGTGCGATGATTGAACGGTGATCCGGTCTACGGTGCCGGCCCACTTAATGGACGGAACAAGAAGATTCGGCGTCAATTTACCGGGCGCTTTGTCATCGGCGTAAATTTGTCTCACCGGACGGAAGATCATTGTGATACTATGGCGGTCTGCCCCCACTGCGGCGGCGCGTTCTCTCGGGAGGGACCCCACCAAGGTGGACTGCCCAGTGCCGCCGCCCGGTGGGTGGCTAAAACCGTGGGCTGCCGGGCTGGCCAAGCGGTGCCAGATTCAGCTGGCCTACGCCATCCAGAGATCTCACCGGCACCGTGGTGGCGGATGAGTGTGCTGAGGCGGTCCGAAGACCTTTGATCTCCGGCCCACAGCGCATCATCCGGGATCTGGGGGCCCAAAGCCCATTTCGGCAGCTGGCGCCTATGGCCAGTCCTGTGGGAGAAATTGACCGGGCAGAGCAGCTGAAGGCCGCCTGCCAGTAACAAACCGGAGGCTGCCCGAGGGGTTCGGGCCGGCATGGATTCCATGGTTGGCTCCCAGGTGGCGCTGGAAGGATGACTGAAGGAGGGGCGTATGCTAGATTGTGTAACTGTTTATCGTGCCGAGGCTTTTATGGGTGCACAGAATCCATCCTGGCACAGACGATGGGGGAGCTGAGGTCTTGTTGATTGACGGTCTGTGATTGAAGCGGCGCTTTGCGACCAGATTGCCGGGTTTTCCAAGGGGAGAACGGCGGTGTGGGCCGAACTCCTGGTCAGCCCGTGAACCATCCACCGGCTGCCCGCCGATGCGCTGGAAACCCGTATCGTGGCCTGCGGAGGCCGGCGCGGACACGGCGGGGGCGCCCACAACCGGTGGAGAGCAGATGGGCGCCAGGAGAAGGAACCTGGCGTCTTCCCGCCGGCGTCTATGGCCTGGAGGAGATTCAGATCGCCTGCTGGGAGAGCGCATGGGGCAAGTCCGGAGAGGTGGGTTTGGCGTTTTCTTTCTCCCGGGAGATTTCATTCTATGCATAACATGGCCTTTGCCGTATCTGAGGACGATTTTCTGCTGGAGTATTTTTGTTATGCCCGGAAGGCCAGTGGTGACCAGCCGGTACCAGTCATTATCTGCAAAATCCTGTGTCCGTCACCCGGCGGTATCTGCCGGTGACTATATGCGAGACCTTTCAGGGCTTTATGAAGTGGCTAGAGGACCTGGCCCAGCGCGATGGGCTTCGGGGGGAATATGGCTCGGGAAAACTCCTACTGGTCGGGGCTGCTGATCGCCACAATGAGTCGTTGCCAGCAACGCCGCCTCACTGGCGGAGAAACGCCGGAGAATCAAGTATCTGTCAGCGTTGCGGCCAGGGCTATTCAGGCCATATTCAGCCCTGGTGGCCTGCAATGTCTGATCTGTTCGCCGGCGGCGGTTCTTTCTTTGTCTCGCTGTTGTATGGATGAAAACCGAGGGTGATCCGATCAGTATGGGGTAGGGGAGAAGCCCATGCTTTGTTGATTTCTGACGTATTATATGTATCCTAAATTTAGGGGGAGAACCTGCATCAGAAAGGAGCTATCCTTTGATTGGTCCTCAGTATGGTTGCTGGCTCTGGTTGCGTGTGCTGTTGAGTGGTGGGCCTCCCACCGTATTCTTGATGAGGGATCGCCGGTGTCTTCCATAATGTCTGTCCCAGGCGGAATATCGGCATCTGGGAGGCTCATGGATTACTGGGAGATTCAGCGCGGTTTCTTTGACGATTTTCCATTTTACTGTACCGGAAGAGATGCTGGAGGAGAAATTGCAGGCGATCTGTCAGTGGTCGGAGACAAAAGATTTCTCCAGTATCTCTTGGCCAGTAGGCAAACGACGCCGTTGTGGCGGCCCCTTGCCAAGTACGCCGGTGTGGAAGGTGACTCATACCCACGGAGGAAGGGCGGCTTTTTCTGCACCCCGGTGATCTCTGGATATCACAGTCCGCTACAGGCCGAGAGCGTGGGCCCAGGCCCACAAAGAGAGCGCAGGGGATGGCGTAAGGCGTCAATATAAACCATGATGAAGGAAAGGAGTGATTGCCTGTGGAAGTGGTCCGAGCAGCGTGCTCAAGACGCCTGTCCCGGTGTGGCTCCATATTGCGGGCGCGCGGTCCTGGGATTGCCCAGGCCTGGAGCCAAGTCTGCGCTGAAGTGTCCTGATCCAATTTGTAACCTGGAGGGCTGTTCATTCAAGGCCTGAAGGACAGCGGCCTGTGCCGGATTTTTAACCTTCCTGCTCAGTATTCACCATCCTGTTGCAGAAGCTGTAGCGGCGCCTGCCGGGAGGCCTTTGAGAACAGTGTGGCTGCCCGGTCGTGTCTGCGGTGGTGGAGAGACCCCTGGCGGTGGCCTGGCTGATGCTGGTGATCATGGTGATCCTGTTCAAATACTGGAACAACGCGTACAGCCTGCCGGGTTTCTCCTCTGCTTCCTTTTTGGCGGTGGCTCCGGGCATGCGGAAGCGGAACTTCCGGCTGGATCTGGCCTTTTGGGGGCCCTGGATTGTGGCCTTGGGGGCGATGATCCTGGTGGCCTGGCCCCTGCCTGGCCTACCTCCCTGTCCACCCGCTTTCGCTCTACTACGTGACGTGCATGCTCTGTGTGGTGGTCATTGTCAGTACGGTGGAGACCTGGCGGCATCTGACCCGGCTCATGGCCTTTTCCTCCCTGGCTCTCCTGGTGATGTCAAGGCTGTACCAGAGAATTCAGGGGGTGGAGGTCAACCTCCTACGTGACATGAACCTGAACAAGGGGATGCCCGCCGCGTCTGGAGCTTTTATGAAAACCCTTTGCCGAGGTTTTGCTTCTGCTGATCCCGTGGCCATCAAGCCATATGCTGTGCAGCAAGGCTGGCTGGGCCAGTTTCCTGGGCTTTTCAGTGCCGCTGTGGGCTGCGTGGCCATGGCCATGACCTATTCCCGGGCCAGCTGGGTGGGGCCATGTCCGTGCGGTCTTTGTGGTGCTGTGGAACCGGAAGCTCATCCCCCGCGATTCTGGCGGCCCTGGTGGTTCTGGCCATTTTGCCGGATACGTATTCAACCGAATTCACAATATTTAATACCTCTGACACCTCCACCAACAGCCGCTTCCCCCGTATCAGGCGGCGGGGAGTTCTGCAGCAGCGCCCCGTCTTGGGCGCCGGCCTGGGCTCTGACGCGGTGCGGCAGGCCATCGGAGATTTGAATCTCTTCCACGGGAAGGACCACTTCGTCCACTGCCATAATATCTATCTGCAGGTTTGGTGTGAGACGGGGCTGGTGGGTGTCATTTCCTTCGTGGGCGGCATTTTGTGGACCTTCAAGAAGGGCTGCCGGGCAGTGGCCTGGCCACCTGTGACCCGGTGGTCCGTGGCGACCATCCTGGGCGGGCCGCCGCGCTGATGGAACCATGGTCTGCGGCCTGGCCGACTATATCTGGAACTATCCCGGGTGATGCCTATATTTTCTGGTTCGTCTGTGCCCTGACCCTGGCGGGCATCCGCCTGGCGGCCCGGCAGGATGGGGGAGGAGACGAGCGCCCCTGTGTCCGAGTAAAAGGAGACCCCAGTGAAACTCAAAATGTATGGAAGAAAAAAGGAGGTGACCTTGTCTTTTGAGGCATTCCCGCCCAAAAAGACAGTGATTTTTGCCCTCGGTGGCCTCAGCGGTGGAAAAGATTGCCCAGCTGAAGCCCGATTTTTATGAGCGTGACCTATGGGGCGGGGGGCGGTACCTCCGCCTATACGGGAAAGATCGCCCAGATTGTCCAGGCCCAGGGGGTGACCGCCCTGGGCCCACTTGACCTGTGTCTCCCTGACCGGGACCGATTCACCATGAGCTGGATGCCCTGTGCCAGGCGGGGATTGAGAATATCCTGGCCCTGCGGGGGGACTACCCGGAGGGCTGCGATCCGTCGGCCCTGGGATTACGCTATGCCCGGGACCTGGTGGAGGAGATTCGGGCCTATGGTGGGTTTTCCATCGGCGGGGCCTGCTATCCAGAGGCATGGAGGCCCCAGTCGAGAGGGGAGGACCTGCGCCACTTGAAGGAAAAAAGGTGGACTGCGGGGGTGGATTTTCTGGTGACCCAGATGTTTTTCGACAACAGCAACCTGTACAGTTTTCTGTACCCGCCCAGCAGGTGGGCATCACGGTGCGCCGGTGCTGGCGGGGATCATGCCGGTGACCAACGCGGCGCAGATGACCGACTCTGTCGGGGACCACCTGCCCAACCGGTTCCGCATGATCCTGGATGTTCCGGGAACGACCGATGCCATGAAGCAGGCGGCATTGTTCATGCCGCCGAGCAGATGGTGGACCCAGGCCAATGGGGTCCGGGGGTACGTCTGCCACCATGAACAAGCCGGATGTGGCGGCGGCATTGCGGAAAACCTGTCCGAAGGTGCTGGGCCGGACATGAGACTGGACCAGAGAGAGATTGCCCGCCACCTGGGGCCGCCGGAAGCCGCTGTGGCGGAGGCGGCGGCCTGGGCCCAGGACTGCCAAAGCGGGAACTGGAAGGGACAGTGACCCCCCGTCTGCTGGGAGGCGGCTGTCCCTTCTGTTTGCCGGGAGAGCAGATTTGGATTGGCACCTGCGCCACTGTACCCCAGGGCGTTTTGTTCGCGGTGACGCTGGGGGTGGAGACCGACCGCCTGCTGCGCCGCTGGAGTGTCAGTCCATGGCCAAGGCGGCGGTGGGCCAGGCGTGGTGTGCGCGGTGTGGTTGATGACCTGTGCCGCCTACTGCGCCGGCCTGTTGCCCCAACTGGGGGCCGGGGAATTCCTGACACCCCCTTCAGTCCGGGGTATGGGGACTGGAGCCTGGCGGCGCAGGACCGGCTTTGGGACCTGCCCAGGCCCCAAAGCGGATCGGGCTGACCTCATTGGGGAATGCTGGTGCCGGAGAAATCCATCACCGCCCTGGTGGGCATCAGTGACCGGTCGGAGGAGGCCTTTCGCGGCCAAAATGTGGCGCGATGCAATAAACAGATTGCCTTCCGGTCCGCACCGGAGGAGGAAGAAAGGGCGTTGTCCCAGCGAAACCACCACCCAGGCGATGAAGCGAGCGCCGCCCTCTATCTGGACGGCGGCATGGGCACCATGCTCCAGGCCAGGGGACTGGCCGGGGGGCTGCTTCCGGAGACGGGGGATGGAGAACTGGAGTGGCGGCAGGGATCCACAGGCCTACTTGGAAGCCGGCTCGCCTGATTACCACCAATACCTTCGGAGCCAACCGGGAGAAGCTGGCCCCTATGGGTGACCCTGGCCCAGGTGATGACCGCTGCCGTGGCCAACGTCCGGGCGGCCATGGACCAGGCGGGGTGACGGACGGCCCGCGCAGATATCGGGCCCTCGGGGAAGCTGCTGCGGCCCCACCGGGACCTGGACTTTGAGGCGGCGGTGGGCTACGAGGTTTTGCCGAGACCGGCGTGGCGCCCAGGCCGGGCGGACTGCACCTCATTGAGACCATGAGTGACTTAAAGAGATGAAGTCGGCGGTCCTGGCGGCCAAGGAGAACTGTGACCTGCCCATTCTGGCCAGCCTATTTTGATGAGACGGAAAAACTCCTCACCGGCGGCTCCCCTGGCGGCGGTGGCGCCTGGAGGGGCTGGGGCGGACGCCATCGGAGTGAACTGCTCCCTGGGCCCCCGGGAGATGCCCCCGCTGGTGGGAGGAACCAAGGAGGTGGACCACTTGGTCTTATCGTCCTGAAAAACCCAACCTTGGGCCTGCCGCGCAGCAGGGGGAGCAAAGCGGTGTACGATGTGAGCCTGCCGACTGCCCGGCAGATGCGCCCTCTGGCCCCCATGGCCCACCCCTTTTTGGGGGGTGCTGTGGGACCACCCCCGACCACCTGCGGGCGCTGATCCAGGCCACCCAGGACATTCCCGCTGCCGGAGATTCCCCAGTGGGATACCCTGCTGATCTCCTCCTACTGTCAGGCGGTGGCCCTGGGCGGCCGGGACGGTCATCATCGAGGAGCGGATCAATCCCACCGGAAAGCGGCGGTGCCCAGACGGTGGGGGCCATCCAGGAGGTGATTTGATGCCCCGCAGCTGGACACCTAACCCTGCCGTTATGGAGGGGCCGCCCTGGGCGGTAGCAATGGCAAACCCTTGGAATTTGTCAACGGAAAGAAGAGAGCCTTGAGACCATCCTTTCCTGGTGAAGAAGCACGGCGGCGGCCTGGTCTGCCTGACACTGGATGA
>VOFH01003360.1_pt1 | contig 16571 bp, 23 predicted proteins | sample 5384091 | NCBI WGS metagenome assembly VOFH01 (sample SAMN12384727, study PRJNA508395) | human gut metagenome | isolation source: healthy gut G | host: Homo sapiens
ATTACGGCGATTGTGGAGTTTATCGTGGGGGCGATTCCACAGATCATCAATGCCGGGATACAGCTATTGACCTCGCTGGTTTCCGCGCTGCCGGAGATCATCACGGCCATTGTGGCGGCGATTCCGCAGATTATTGACGGGCTGGTGACGGCAATCCTCGGCAGTATCCCCCAGATCATTGACGCGGGCGTGAACCTGCTGATCTCCCTGATCCAGAACCTGCCGACTATTATCACCACTATTGTGGGGGCGATCCCGCAGATTATTTCCTCGTTGGTGAACGCCATCCTGAACAGCATCCCCCAGATCATACAGGCAGGCGTCCAGCTATTCGTGTCGCTGATCCAAAACCTGCCCACTATCATCGTGGAAATCGTAAAAGCAGTGCCGCAGATCATCGCGGGAATTGTAAACGCCTTTACTTCCTCAATGGGGCAGATCGTCAACATCGGCAAGAACATCGTGCAGGGGCTGTGGCAGGGTATCCAGAGCCTTGCCGGATGGATCTGGGACAAAGGTCTCCGGCTGGATTTCCGGCATCTGGGACGGGATGTGCAGCTTCTTTGGCATCAACTCGCCCTCGGGAAATGGCCTGGGTGGGCGAGATGCTGGGCAGGGGCCTTGCCGGCGGCATTGAGGACAGCGCCGGTGAAGCGGTCAGCGCCGCAGAGGATTTGAACAACGGTATTCTGGGCGTGATGAACGGGCTGGCAGCGGATATGCAGTCCGCTGTTCCCTCGAATTTGCCTTTGACGCCGGCGGGACGATCCGCTCTGCGTCCGGCGGCATGAACAGCGGGGCGCGTCCTTTGGAACCCTCATTACCATCCAACAGATGATTGTCCGCAGCGAGGATGACATCCGCAGGATTTCCCAAGAACTTTACAATCTCATGCAGGTCGGCTCCCGCGCACAGGGCCGCATCATTACAGCCTAAGAGGAGGTGGGATTTATGGGCTTTCAATACAACGGAATTTCTTCTCAGTCCATGAATATCAAGGCCCGTCTTACCGGCTGGCAGATGGTTCCTGCTCTTCGGAGCAACACGGAAACCGTTCCCGGTAAAGCGGGTCTTGCGGACTTTGGGGCAGACAGCGGCGAGCGGTACATCGATGTTTCCTGCAATGTCTATCCGCAGAAAACCTTTGCCGGTTTGGTGGCAGTTTTAGATCGGGCGGCGGCATGGTTAGACCCTACGGTGGGGACAAAACAGCTTGTACTGCACGATGTGCCGGACCGGTATTTTATGGCCCGGCTTTCCGATACGGTAGACTGTGAACGGCTCCTGCGGTCGGCCGGTTCCTTTACCCTCCGTTTTCTTTGCCCTGACCCTTACGGATACGCGCTGGATGATGAAACCTTTACCCTCTCCCAAGCGGGGAGCATGAGGTGGAGCGTGAAATCGGAAACACAGACTCCGAGCCGGTGTATTCCTGCAGGGGACAATTTCCTCCGGTGCGGTTGTACTGACGACTAACGGAGAGACCCTGCGGGTGGTTGGCCCTCTGGCTACGGGTGAAGTGCTGGTGATCGACACCGGAATGGTCACAGCCAAAGTGACGGACAGCGCGGGCAATACCCTGCGAAACGGCCTGCCCTGTTTGGAGGAATTGAATTTCCCAGTGCTGCGCCGGGGTGTGAATGAAGTGGAAATCGCGGTTGAGGGCAGCGCCGTTTTTACCGAACTTCACATACAAGCCAAGAGCCGATGGAGGTAAGCGATGGCAGTAAAAACTACTTTGACTGCGCAGGAGGACTTTACCGGGGAATTTCCATCTGCATGGGCAGGCTCCGGCCTCTGGCGCTTTAACGAGTCCGAACCGGACAGCAACGACCGGCTGATGGATTCTTCCGGCAATGGCCGGGATTTCAATATTATCAACTGGAGCGGCACCACGGCAAACCTGCTGGAAGGCTGGCGTGGACATTATTTCCGCTTCAACATCAATAACCCAACCTCGGAGAAAACATATCTTCAAGCCGTAAACGACGGCTCGATTTTCTCCTCGCTGGGGGAACGGATTGTGGTGGGCGGCTGGATGAACCCCACCATTTACTCGGTAGGTAATACCTTCTGCCCTATTTTTAACACAAGGCAGGGGCCGGGCCAGCCGATCCTGTATCTTTCGCTGTATTCCGGGCGGCCCCGCCTAATGCTCTATAATTCCTCCGGCTCCCTGATTTTGGACGAGTCGGTAACGCCCCCATTTTCTCTGGTCAACAACGGCTGGTATTTCCTCGCTGCTGTGATCGAACCGGAAGAATACAAAGCCTGCTATGTGGTAGGCGACCGCAGCACCGGTACAGTATGGATTTCAAACGAGCTGACGATTGAGGGTGAACTGAACCGTTCCTGCACCGCTGACCTCGTTATGGGGATGCACGCTGACACCTATTATTACGCAGGCGGCTTTGACGATTGGTTTCTGAATACGGATTCCTCTTTGACTGCCGAGGATCTGGCGGAATATTTTAAGGCCACTCTGTTTGCCAACGGCGGAGATATGTCCGGTGATGTGGATGCGCTCACCGAGCCGGGGAGCGTTACCCTTAGAAGCTCGGACGGAGCCTATCCATCCAGCGGGCAGCTTATTACAAAGGCGGCAGCCTGCTCCCTTTCCGGTACGGGACGCGTGGCTGCGACCAGCGAATATACAGCGGGCGTGACTGCCATTGAACAAGTGGAAACCTCCACTTCGGATGATTTGGAGGAATGGTCTGCCTGGCAGGCTATCGGCACCAGCGGCGAGCTGCAATCTCCGAACCGGCAGTATATCCGCTTCCGTGTGACGCTTGCCACTGAGGATACCAGCCGAACTCCGAAGCTGTTGGAAATCCAGCTCCACGATATACCGAAGGCCCCTATGAAAAGCTGGGCTTTGCACGCCCGGTAGTGCTGGATGCAAACGGCGCGTGGGAAGCGGTTCTGGAAAATGCCTTTGATATTGTTGTCACCAGCGAAGTCAACAGGGCCGATACCATGGAATTTTATCTGCCTTTCCATGATCCCAAGCGGGCCATGCTGGACAATGAAAAGCAGGTGCAGATCGTCAATGACATTTACCGCATACGAACCCTCACCGATACGAAGGACACCGATGGCCGGATTGTGACTCAGGTCTATGCCGAAGCTGCTTTTGATGACCTGTCCTTTTCTGAGGAAAAAGAAACGGTGGACTTTAACGCGGATACAGCGGACGCGCCGATGCGGTACGCGCTGGAAGGCACCGGCTGGTCGGTGGGAACGGTCAACGTCACCACTCTGCGCACATGGCAGTGTACGGAGAAAAACGCCCTTTCCATTCTGCGGGCCACGCAGAATATCCACGGCGGCGACCTGATTTTTGATTGCCCGAACCGACTCGTCCATCTTCTGACCTTTGGCGGGAATGACAGCGGCGCTCTGTTTGCATACCGCAAAAATCTCAAAAGTATTGAGCGGGTGGTGGATACCCGCAGCTTGGTAACAAGGCTCTATGCCTATGGCAAGGATGGAATGACGTTCGCCTCGATCAATGGCGGCAAGGACTATGTGGAGGATTTCACCTATACCAGCGAAGTGCGTATTTCCACGTTGGACTGCTCTAACTTCACCAATCCCTATCAGATGCTGGAATATACACAGATGCGGTTGGCGGAATATGCGCAGCCCCGCGTTTCCTATGTTCTCTCCGCAATGGATTTGTCGGCCCTGACCGGGTACGAGCATGAGGCATGGGCGCTGGGCGATATTGTAACGGTGGACGATAAAGACCTCAATCTATCGGTAAAAACCCGCGTGGTGCGCCGCCAGTACAATTTGCAGGAGCCGTGGAAAACTGTGCTGGAACTTTCCACTACCCTTCGGGAGCTGGGCGATTCTTCCGCACAATGGGATAAGGCCGCTGATGTGCTGGCCTCCACCGATGTGATTGACCGGCAGGAAGTTAAGGACTTGGTTCCCTTCAACCACCTGCGCAATTCCCGCGCCGACAGCGGCATGAATTACTGGACGAACTCCGGCTTTGAGGTGGATGCGGAAAACGGCGTTTCCGGTACGGCTTCCTTCAAGGCAGAGGGCGTTTTGGGTATGACAAAAAGCCTGACACAGACGGTCTACCCGGCCAGCCGCCGGAGCTATACCTTTTCAGCGCAGATTGCCTCGGAGGATTTGCAGAAAGGCCCCAGCGGGCAGGTCGGCATCGAAGTAACCTTTGAATATGAGGACGGTTCCACGGAAACGCGGTTCATCGACCTCTTTTTAATATAGAAGGGAGCGGCCTATGGCTTCTTTTTCGCAAACTGCCACCGACCTATCCCCCAAGGGGTACGGGAGGCTGCGTTCCATCACCATCCGGCTTTGTATTACGGATTGCACCGGCAAGGTGTATTTTACCGACATTATGGTGCAGGGTGGCTCCATTGCTACCGGCTGGGTGGGCCATCCCAGCGAAATCCAGTGGACGCTGGACGGGTAAGGAGGCTGGCATGGCGGAATTTACTCGATTTTCAGAAACAATTTTGACAAAACAGGATCAGCGGGTGGTAAGCATCACCGTGAAGCCGATGATTTCTGATTGTACAGGCCGGATTTACTTCACCGACCTGATGGTACAGGAAGGCGACCGGCTCACAGGTTATGTGATAAATACAGAAACAATTCTGCAAAAATACCGGGAGGATGGCTCCATTGTTCCTTCCCGTTTCTACAACGGCGTGGTGCGCTCGGCGGAAACGGTGGTGCTATTCAACCTCGGCTCCGATACGGCGGGGCTGGACTGCTATCTCTACCCGGTGCAGGACATGGCGGCGGGCAGCATTTCTGTGGCCTTGGGCGCGGGCGCACACAAGGCGGCTTTCCCTGCTGCGGTAAGCGCCGGGGATGAGCTGGCCCTTCTGGCTTCTTCCCGGAAATGCCTGCTCAATGGAAGCCCCACGGAAAAGCGCGGCTTCTTTCAATACACGGCTGCCGGGGACAGCAAGCATCCGGTGACATTAGAGGAGCATAAATCCGCTCGGTTGCTGTTTGAATTTCAGGAAATGCAGGAAGGTGGTGATCGGTTTTGAGCCGGGACTATCTAAAAAGGAAGGCGGTGCATGGTCTGGTCGTTCATGCAGAACGCTCGGATGTACGAGGCTTTGCGGGACTATGGCGACCGGCTGGATACGGTGGGGATTTTTACTTTTGAGGTGGATGCCACCGGGACGCTCTCGGAAACTGGCACAAGCATTTCCTCCATGATGACCTACATCAACAAGTGGCCGCACATTCACTGGATGCTGACCGTGATGAACCACGGGACAGCCAGTATTTTCACGGCTCTGCGCAATAACACAAACGGAGCAAAAGATAAGTTTTTAACCGAGCTGGTGCGCATCATGGAAAAATACCCGTGGTGTGCCGGGTGGACATTGATTTGGAGCGCGGCGGCGGATATGAGAACCGGGAAGCGGCAAACTCCTTATTTCAGGCTATTTACCAGACGGTCAAAGCCTATGATTCCTCAAACTCGTCAATATCTGCCTGCCCGGTATGACCGGCGTTCAGGGCAGTGTGGGCGGTGAAAACTGGTGCGTTTATGCTGACCTCAACCCGTACTGCGACACGGCCTCCATTATGTCTTATGGCATGGCGTGGGCAGGCAGCGCCCCCGGCCCCGTATCTCCCCGGAGCTGGTTAGAGGGCATTTACGATTACGCGGTTACAGCCATGGCCCCGGAGAAGATTTTCATGGGTCTGCCAGGCTACGGTTGGAACTGGCAGATATACGATACCCCGGAGAACCTTGGCGAAACCTACCGGGGATCTCCAACACCTACTATGCCGCCAAGCTCTGGATGACCGGCGGCTACAACTTCACCGGGGATGCGCCGCCCCAGCCCATGATCCCCATTATTGCCTATTGGGACGATGTAGATATGGTGCCGTGGGCGCTTCCGCAGGTATATGACTACATGGAAGGATGGGATGCTTCCTCGGTAACTTCACCCCTGCAGCAGGAAGTCTATAACCGCAGGAGGTATCTGACCTGTTACGGGAAGGAGCAAAAGACCTCCTTCGGCACAATCTGCATTGACCGTGGCGGCGGCACACCGGATTCCTACACCGGGCTTGCCACTGTGTCCGATTACATGACGGTTCTCGGTGAGGACGCGACAGCAACCTTTCATTTTACGATTGAGCAGGCTGGCACCTATGACATAGCGGTACGGCTTGCTTTTTCCTTTTTGGGATAAAAACGCGCTGAATGTGGCTGTGGACGGAAGCTCAAAGACCTTTTCGGAGAGCCGCCTGTGGTGGCCGTACTGGCGGCGCACCTGCTGGCTTTCCTTTGCTTCCGGCAGGAGCCTCTCCGCAGGCAGCCATACGCTTACGATCAGCGGCGGCGTTCCCGGTGTGCAGTTTTACGGTTTCCGGGTATGCAGCAGCTTTTCTGAGGAACCGTCTGCCGGAGAGGCGGCGTTTACCCCTCACCCCGGCAGTTTCTGGACGTGAACGGCGAACCGGCCACCCCGGACAAGGGCTTTAAGCTCACCTGTGAAATGCTCCGGCGAAAACCGGATTCGGCACTGGTATGGTATGAGGACTTCCGGGATGATACCCCTCTGCCGGACAGCTACTGGACGACGCTCTCCGGGGAATGGTCGGTGTGGAGGGAAAGCTACACCACCGAGAACAGGCCCTATTCCTTGCTGGAAGGCTCCGGCAAGCTGGCATGGAAATATGAGGGATTCTCCGACCTGCATATCCGGGCGCGGGTGGGTTTTCCACAGAATGGCGGCGGACGGGCCGGGGTATTCCTTGGAAACCTGTTCTGCTGCTTAAACTACGATACTCAGCGGGTGGAGCTATACCAAGGCTCCACGCTTTTGGGGAGCTACTCCACCAGCTTTTCCAAAACCCCGGATGCGCAGCTCCACAGCGATCCAGCCGTCTATACCATTGAGATGCGAAAGCGTGGAAATAGAGTCCGGGTGTATTCCGGTTCCAGCTACACCCTGCGGTTTAGCGCAACGGTGAGCGCCACCTCCGGCTATGCGGGGATACAGGCGGACAATGAGATCGTTTGCGACCTGCTGCGAGCCGGTGATGCCTGGGCTTATGAACCCTATGAGTGTTTTGACGTGGTGTATCCGGATGGGGTGCGCACCAGCTTCGGACGGATCGCCCGCTCCGGTGTGACGTGGGACGAGGAATTTCAGATTTTCTCGGTGAACAGCGACGTGGATGAGGGCTCCACCCGCAGCGAGGATATTTCCCTCGACTATGATTTCTTTCATTCCCACCTGCTGGAAATTTCCTGCGGGGAATGATTACACAGCCAAGGTGATCCCACGGGATATAAACGTCTGGACTGCCCGGCTGTTCTTGGGGGATGCGGACGGCTTTTCGATCCTTTACTATCAGGACGTGGATTCGCTGGTATATTGGGCGAACGAAGCTGCTTACCGGTGGGGCCTGCGCGGCATTGCGATCTGGTCTTTAGGACAGGAGGATATGCGGCTGTGGGAGGTCATGCCGAAGCAAATCGAATAAATCATGGGAACTGGCGACTGCCCTGCGGGGCGGCCGCTTTTTTCAAGTACACAAACCATTTCAAGAAACGGAGGTATCAACATGAAGGAACTTTGGAATACGGCGCAGGTGATCTTTGGGCAATCGGAGGCTGGCTTGGCTATTTCCTTGGCGGCTGCGACGGGTTGCTCGTCGCCCTGGTGGTGTTCGTGGCGGTGGATTACATCACCGGCGTGATGTGCGCCGTCTCGGACAAGAAGCTGTCCAGCGAGGTCGGCTTTAAGGGAATCTGCCGCAAGGTGCTGATCTTCCTGCTGGTGGGGATCGCCAACATCGTGGATGTACAGGTGATTGGCACAGGCAGCGTCCTTCGCACGGCGGTCATCTTCTTTACCTCTCCAACGAGGGCGTGAGCCTGCTGGAGAACGCGGCGCACCTGGGGCTTCCCGTGCCGGAGAAGATGAAGGACATCCTGGCGCAGCTCCATGACCGGGCGGAAAATACAGAAAGCGAGGGAAAATAACTATGGCTTATACGAACAGTTCACTGGTATCTTACACAAAAACTCAGCCCGAACCACTCCGGGCAGCGGACGCACTCCATCGACCGCATCACGCCCCACTGTGTGGTAGGACAATGCTCTGTGGAAACACTGGGGAATATCTTCCTGCCGGTTTCCAAACAGGCAAGCTGCAACTACGGTATCGGCGAGGATGGCAGAATCGGAATGTATGTAGAGGAAAAGAACCGCTCCTGGTGTTCTTCTTCCAATGCAAACGACCAGAGGGCTATCACCATTGAGTGCGCGTCCGATACGGCTGAGCCGTATGCCTTTAAGGATGTGGTCTACCAGAAGCTGATCACCCTCTGCGCGGACATCTGCAAGCGAAACGGCAAGAAAAAGCTCCTGTGGCTGGGAGACAAGGACAAGACGCTCTCTTATGAGCCGAAGTCGGATGAGATGGTGCTGACCGTCCACCGCTGGTTTGCCAACAAGTCCTGTCCGGGAAACTGGATGTATGCCCGGATGGGTGATCTGGCGGAAAAAGTTACGGCACAGCTTGGCGGCGGGATATCCGGGAACACAGAGACGGAGCATCCCGAAAAGCTGACAGAAGGCTATTACCGTGTCCGCAAGACACGGGCGGACAGTAAGACACAGAAAGGCGCATACAAGATCCTATCCAACGCCAAGAGGTGTGCCGACAGCAACCCAGGTTACAGCGTGTTTGACGATAACGGGGTCAATATCTACTCGCCGGGCGGGGCTGCTTCTGCGCCGTCCGAAGATGTGCCGTTTCTTGTCCAGGTCAGCATTTCTGACCTGAATATCCGCAAAGGGCCGGGAACGGACTATGCCAAGACCGGTAAGTTTACAGGAAAAGGCGTATTTACCATCATGGAGGTCAAATCCGGGCAGGGTTCCACGGCTGGCTGGGGCCGGCTGAAATCCGGCGCGGGATGGATTTCGCTTGACTACACATCTAAAATTAAATAACCAAACTGCTGAATGCCCATCGAGCCATAACCGCTCGGTGGGCATATTTTTTTCGGCCAAAATTCGCTCTTCTGTCCAGATGGGTCATTGAGGGTAACCCTCGGAATGGAGGAACCAAAATGACCCATCAGCAAAAGAACAGATAACTGCCCTACGCTCCCAGGGCTATGGATATGCAACCATTGCAAAGGCGATAGGACTGAAGAAAGATACCGTTGTAGCATTCTGCCGTAAGGTGGGGCTGACCGGCACGAAGGCCGCAGATAACAGCCGCATTGAACTGGACGCCGGATTCTGCCCGCAGTGCGGCGCTCTGCTTACGCAGACTCCCCGGCAGAAAGCGCGTCAAGTTCTGCTCCGATAACTGCCGTACCGTTTGGTGGAATGCACATCCTGAAAAGGTTAACCGCAAGGCCGTATACCACTTTACTTGCGCTCACTGCGGAAAGCCCTTCACCGCCTACGGCAATACAAAAGAAAATACTGCTCTCACGCCTGCTATATTGCAGACCGCTACAAAGGCGGTGACGGGCATGAGTGAGGATAAATTCCGCTCTGAAATGAGCTACCTTGCCGCCCTCTCCATCGCAAAGAATCTCAGGGAAAAGGGGCTTCTGAGCGAGGAGGAATATGCCGTAATTGATACAAATCTGCGGGCTGAGTTCTCGCCGTCTTTGGGTACATTATTATCGGAAAACGACTTGATATAATTGGCTTTCAGAGTGATATATAGTGTCGGAAAGGAGTGATTTCATGCGGATTGTAAATAAAATCGAAGCAAAAAAACACCGCAGATGCCGCGCCGCAAAAGGGTCGCTGCCTACGCAAGAGTCTCAATGGAGTCCGAGCGGCTGCAGCACTCCCCTTTCGGCACAGGTCAGCTTTTACAGCAGTTTGATACAGAGCAACCCCGTCTGGGAATATGTGGGCGTATATGCCGACAACGGAATAACCGGCACCAAAGCCAAAGCCCGCGAAGAGTTCAATCGGATGATTGCCGACTGCGAAGCCGGAAAAATCGACATTATTCTGACAAAGAGTATTTCCCGTTTCGCGCGCAACACCGTTGACCTGTTGAATACAGTGCGCAGGCTCAAGGAACTGGGCGTTTCCGTGCAATTTGAAAAGGAGCGCATCGACTCCCTCACCGAGGACGGCGAGTTGATGCTGACCCTTTAGCATCCTTTGCCCAGGAGGAGGTACGCAGCCTGTCGGACAATGTCAAATGGGGTATCCCGGAAACGATTTGAAAAAGGTATTCCCAATGGTCGTTTTCAAATCTACGGATACCGCTGGGAGGGCGATCATCTGGTTGTCCATGAGGAGGAAGCAAAGATTGTTCGGCTCATCTACGACAATTACATGAATGGTTTATCAGCGGAAACCACAGAAAAGCAGCTTGCCGAGATGGGTGTGAAATCCTACAAGGGTCAGCATTTCGGCAACACCTCCATCCGGCAAATTCTCGGCAACATCACTTATACGGGCAACCTTCTGTTCCAGAAGGAATATGTGATGGACCCCATCAGCAAGAAAAGCAAAATTAACCGTGGGGAGCTGCCGCAGTATTTCGTGGAGAACACCCACGAAGCCATCATCCCGATGGAGGTCTACCAGGCGGTGCAGACCGAGAAAGCGCGCCGCCGGGAGCTTGGGGCTTTGGCAAACTGGAGCATCAATACCTCCTGCTTTACCAGCAAAATCAAGTGCGGTCGGTGCGGAAAGAGCTATCAGCGTTCCAACCGCAAGGGGCGCAAAGACCCAAATGCCAATTATACTATCTGGATCTGTGGAACTCGAAGAAAAAACCGGAAACACCCATTGCCAAAATAAAGATATCCCGGAGCAGATGCTCAAAGAAGCCTGTGCTGCGGTTTTGGGACTGGATACGTTTGATGAGATCATCTTTTCGGAGCAAATCGACCGCATTGAGATTCCTGCCCGAATGAGATGATTTTCTATTTTAAGGACGGCCACATTGTACCGCACCGCTGGGAATCCACCATGCGGAAAAACTGCTGGACGGATGAGCGCAGAGCCGCCAAAGGACGGTATGTGCAGGAGCATCAGCTCGGTCCCAACAGTTCCTGCTTCACCAGCCGCATTCGCTGCGACAGCTGCGGCGAGAACTACCGCAGGCAACGTTCACGGCACAAAGACGGCAGCTTTGATTCCGTATGGCGGTGCGCGTCAGGCGGAAAATGCAATAGCCCCAGCATCAAGGAGGAAGTCCTTAAAACCTCTGCGCTGACGCTATGGGGCTGGAATCATTTGACGAAACGGCTTTCCGTGAGCAGATTGCCTGCATTCATATCGTTGCTCCGTTTCAACTTTCCATCCGCTTCTTTGACGGGCATACCTTTGAAGCGGCATGGGAAAATAAGCGAAAAATGCCCAAGCATACGGAGCAGCGCAAGCAGCATATGCGGGAAGTAATGATACAGAAATGGAGGGAAAAACGTGGCGAAAGTAACGACGATACCGGCGACGATCAGCCGGTTCACGGCAACGCCGATCAATGAAAAAAGAAAAAGCGCCGCACCGCCGCCTATGCCCGTGTCTCCACGGACAGCGAGGAGCAGCTTACCAGCTACAGCGCCCAGGTGGACTATTATACCAACTATATCAAGAGTCGGGACGATTGGGAGTTTGTTTCCGTATATACGGACGAAGGTATAACCGGTACGAATACCAAGCACCGCGAGGGCTTCAAACGCATGGTAGCGGATGCGCTGGCGGGTAAGATAGACCTTATCGTTACCAAATCGGTCAGCCGCTTTGCGCGCAATACGGTAGACAGCCTGACCACGGTGCGCCAGCTAAAGGAAAAGGGCGTGGAGATCTATTTTGAAAAGGAAAACATCTGGACGCTGGACAGCAAGGGAGAACTGCTTATCACCATTATGTCCTCGCTGGCGCAGGAAGAAAGCCGCAGCATTTCCGAGTACTGCACCTGGGGACAGAGAAAGCGGTTCGCAGACGGCAAGGTCACCGTACCCTTCAAGCGGTTTCTTGGCTACGACCGGGGTCCCGATGGCAATCTCGTCATGAATAAGGACGAGGCGGTCATCATCCACCGCATCTACAGTATGTTCCTGCAAGGCATGACGCCGCACGGCATTGCCGCCAGGCTGACCGCCGACGGCATCAAGTCGCCGGGCGGCACAAATGGAACGCAGGAGCAGTTCGTAGCATTCTCACCAACGAGAAGTACAAGGGCGATGCGCTCCTGCAAAGAGCTATACGGTGGATTTCCTCACCAAGAAGAAAAAGGTCAACGAGGGCGAAATCCCGCAGTACTATGTGGAGGGAAATCACGAGGCCATCATTCAGCCGGAGGTGTTTGAACTGGTTCAGCAGGAACTGAAGCGCAGAAAAAGGTCGGGGCCCGCACAGCGGTGTCCACCTTTCTCCGGCAAGATACGCTGCGGACAATGCGGAGAGTGGTACGGTTCCAAGGTCTGGCATTCCAACAGTAAGTATCGCAGAGTAATCTGGCAGTGTAATCACAGTATGACGGCGAGGAAAAATGCTCCACGCCGCACTTGACGGAGGATGAGATCAAAACAATGTTTATTTCAGCGGCGAACAAGCTGATTGGTAAAAAGGCCGCAATTAACTCGCCTCTACGGGCTTCGCTGGACATTGCCTTCGACACCTCCGCACTGGAAGCCGAAACCGAAAAATTGCAGGAAGAACTCATGGTCGCCTCAGACCTCATCCAGAAATGCATCTACGAAAACGCTCATGTGGCGCTCGACCAGACGGAATACCAGAAACGCTATGACAGTCTTACCGCCCGGTTTGACACCGCAAAGGCACGGCTTGAGGAAAATGAAGCCACCATTGCTGACAAGAAGTCCAGACGGGCGGCAATCGAAGCCTTTTGGACACGCTGACGCAGGCCGACCTGATGGAGAATTTGACCCTGCCCTCTGGTGTGGGCTGGTGGATCATGTAACAGTTTATGCCAGGGACGATGTGCGGTTTACTTTTAAGGATCTCTGCCGCCATGGGCCTGGTATTCGGCAATGCCATCTGCAATCAATTCCTCCGAAACCGCATATCCGGCCTCCTCCAGATAACCGGCGATTTCTTCTTTCTGCGCCTGTTCCGGGGTAGGGCCGGGGGCAGCTCCGCGATCTGCTCCATACAGAGGGTGATGTCCACCGCGATTTCTTCTTCCGGGTCCGCATGGTCCAGGAAGGATTGAAGCAGTCTGCGGATTTCCTCCCGCTGAGCAAGATTGTGAAGCTGCTGGGCGATATTCTCCACCGCCTGAGCGTCATCTTCGCCATAGTCCATGCGGGAACCGTCAAACTCTCCCACAAAGCGCAGCACCTGGGCGGCCAGCTCCGGGTAGGGGTCTGCCGGTTCTTCTTTTTGGGGTTGTTCCTGCACTTTAGGCGGCGTGTGAAACACCGGCGCGTCCTGGGTGGCGGAAATCGTCATTTCCGAGGTATCCGCAATCCGCTGGATTTCATCCCGCACCGTCTGGGGCATTTCCTCATCGTAAATCGTCACCGTGCGGTCCGGGGCGATGTGGGCCACTGTTTTGTAGTCCCCGTGTTCTTCCTCCAGCCGGTTCCACACGGTAAGCCCATTTCCCAGATGGCCATAGCCCAGGTCGTAGGCTTTCACTGCGTGCATAGCAGGAGCCGCAGGCTCCTTGTGTTCTGCAAAGAGCGTGAAGGTGCCCTGGCGGAAAGCAGAGAGGTTTTCAAAAGCTGTTTTCCGCCACTCATACATCCGGTCATCCTGCGGGGTGGCCTCCCAAATGGGGACCATCATCTGATAGATTTCTTCCACACGGGCCGGGTCGTCAAGCTGCGGCTCGATGAGCTTCACCGCGTCCCAATAGTCAAAGCCATAAGGGTAGGGGTGGGGCTGCTCCTGGGGCACGTTCTCAAGAAAGCGCGGATATTCTGGGCAAGCTGGTGCTTCTCATACTGCGGCATTGCGGCCCGATCTTCCTCGGTGAGGAACCGGCCTTGGGCGATCATGGCGCTGACGCGCTTTTCCACAGCGCTCCATTTCAGTTCCACCTTGGCATAGGGTGCAGTAATGCTGCCGTGGCTGAAGGAGACGCCTTTGCTGCGCTGGTAGGTCACATCATCGTTCCCCCGCCATATCCGCTGTATTCACCGTGGTAGTGCTTTAAGAAATTCTCCCGTTCCTTGCGCTCAGTGTGGTTGCGGTAGAAAGGAATACACGGCCAGCCGGTAATCGGTGCTGCGTTTCCCGCCCCGGAGAAGATGGTCAATTTCATCCCCGGAAATGAAGAAACGCCGCTGGGGGTCATATCCCTCTGCGGCGGTAAAGTGCAGCGGCTCCCGCTGTAAATCTGCAAGCTGTGCCTGGAGCGCAAGCGGACGGTAAAACGGAACCGCATAATGTCCGGGTTCTCCTGGTAGGCTGCGGCAAACACTTCATATTCAGAGAGGATGGTCTGTAAGCCATCTTCCCGGCTAAGCAGCCCTGCGATTTCTTCCGCTGCCTCCGGGAATCCACCTGGTTTATCATAGATGGCTCGCAATGAGGGGAAAAACCGCTTTTCTTCATCCTCAATGTCACGGAACATCAGCAGCAGCCGGTCGGCCAGGTCATGGATTTCATAGTGATCTACCCGGTCCAGTTCGCTCTGGGGCATATACCGGCCCAAATCCAGCAGTTCCCGGATACGGGCCGCCGCCTGTTCCCAAGGAGAGGGTGGCGCTGGAACGCTGGGCACTTTCGCCCTGGGCAATGCGGATTCCCTCGGCGTTGTACCAGATGGCATATCTGTGCCATCCAGATAAAAGCCAGCGCCGTTCTCGCCATAGTGCTCTGCCAGGAACCTGGCATTGTCCGGCTTATCCTTTTTGAAATAGGCGCAGATGATGAGGCGGCTGTTCTGGTCGTTGGCACCAATGCACAGCGCCTCGTCGATTACCTGCTGGGGCAGCGTATGGGAAAAGAGAGGAAGTTGCTTCCCGTCCTCCGGCTTTGACTGGTGAAACGCCGCAAAATCAAAAAGGGACATCTGCTGGCCCTCTTGGTCGGGGAGCCTTGGGATGTCCGTCTGAATGAAATATTCCTTTTTGTCAATGAGCTGCGCTGTCCATTCCGCCACCAGTTCCCAGGAAAATACCGATTCCTTTGTGCGCGACAAATAGGAACCTTCCCACATGAGAAGCCCGTCCTCCTGCGGCTTATATCCCAGGCGCTGCCCGTCCGCGATGATTTCAGTGTACCGGTCCTGATAGGCAGATTTCAGATATTCCGCCCGTTCCTGCGTATCGGAATGGACGGAGAAGAAAAGCTCGATCTGCTGTTTCTTGTACTTGAGGTCGTCATCCTTGTTGGCGATGATGGCCATGATCTGCTTTTCATCTAAAAAAGCGGGCAGCTCTGTGCTGTCCGCTTCTTCCACGGCAGAAACTTCTGCCTGCTCTGTATCGGTTAGTTGTAGATCAGTTCCGCCAGCACCACTTCCTCGGCTGCGTTCTGAAGGTTGTTCATCAGCCCACCCACTTCATCTGGTCGCGCTCCTTCAGTTCCTCCGTCACGCCGTTCTCTTTGGCCATCTGTGCCACCATCTGCTCCATCCGGCGCTGGGCGGTCTGCTGGATTTCCGCCAGATAGCTGTTCAGTTTCCCGCTGGTCAACAGGTTCGTGTAGGTGATCCTGCGGTGTTCTTTCAGAAACTTCCTCCGAAGCAATGCGTATTTCCCATGGGGAACCGGCTCCTCCTGCGGCGGCAGAAGGTTCGGCAGATTGTAGTCGCCCTGCCTGGTGTAAGTGATCTCGGTCATATTCAAAACTCCTTTCCGGCTGTGTGTTTTCCTGTTCACTTACAGCATACTGGATTTCCTGCTGGGGTTCAAATGTGCGATCTTCTTTTTGAGGCTGTCTTTGCAGCGCAAGGACCGTGCGGGAAATGGCGGAAAGGCACATCTGGGAGATGTCCCCAGTGGCTACGCCCAACGCATTTAGGGTTTCCGGTGTGTTGAAGTTCAGAACATCCCGAAAGTCCTCATCCTCAAAATATTCGGACGGGTCAAGGCCGCAGCGCGCCAGCAGCATATATCCAATACTGCTTTTTAACGCTTCGCGGTAATCACCTCCAGGTTCAGCTCGTCCAGTTCTTCCAGAAAGCTGCCTTCTGTAACAGTTTTCAATTCAGAAAAATAGTCGGAAATATTGTCCTCCACAGCGTTCTTTGCCGCAGAAAGCAGGGCTTCACCCAAATCCTCCTTGTTCGAAAGCTCCCCAAAGCTGTTTTCCAGTGTTTCGATGATGTCCGGCGCGTATTCTTCCCGCACCGTCCAGAGGGGGACGGGCCGGGGGAACCGGGCCCTCATGGGTATCGGAAATGTCAAAGTAGTATTTCAGCCGGGGCCATCGGATTCCCCGTCAAAAACGGCAATGCCGTTTGCGCCCCGGTTTACCCAGCGCCCAAACCGTTTGTTCCATCGCTCGATCAGAAGCTGTTCGTCAAAGGAAAGCCGGTAGTTGCGGCAGGCTGAGGCGAGAAATTCCTGCCACCGTGCCGGGGCTGTCACACTGCGCTGGATTTCCCGGTACAGCTCTGTCAACG
>VOFH01002984.1_pt1 | contig 16564 bp, 26 predicted proteins | sample 5384091 | NCBI WGS metagenome assembly VOFH01 (sample SAMN12384727, study PRJNA508395) | human gut metagenome | isolation source: healthy gut G | host: Homo sapiens
GAATTTGGGATGGCAGCATGGATTTAGTTACAAAGGATTTAATCTTAACTTGTTGTTCACAGCTCGTATTGGAGAGGAATCGTAATATCTAAAACACAAGCTATGTTAGACAGATATGGAGGTATCTGAAGCATCAGCAGATGCACGTGATGCAGGTGGTGTATCATTAGGATATTTCAAAAGTTGATCCAAAAAACTTATTATGATGCAGTTTCTAATTTGGATGCCTACTATACATACTCAGCAACTAATGTGAGATTGCAGGAAGCCAGACTAACTTATACTTTCCCCAATAAATGGTTTAAAGGAACTGTTAATAATTTGAGCTTGTCAGTATACGGTACTAATTTATGGATGATATACAATAAGGCCCTTATGATCCTGAACTAACAGCTTCCACTGGTACTTTTGGTCAAAGGATACGATTACTTTATGTTACCCAGCCAGTCTACTTATGGATTGAGTTTGAAATTTGATTCTAAAAATAAATAAAGGAATTGAATATGAAAAAATATATAATTCTGCTTTTGGCACTTTGTTCTATGTCAGCTTGTGATTATGAAGCTGTCAATACCAATCTTACGGTGTCTCCGATGGGGAATTAGGTCCTCTTAAATATGGTGCCCTGTTTCCATGAATATGCAGCAAAGAGTGATCCCTATAGGTTCACCTAGTTTGACAACTGGACCTGGAAATGATTTACAAAAATACTGATTTGATATCTTCTGGTAACTATATTGGTTATTTTGGCAATAATAATAATTGGGGATTTAATAATGAGGCTAATTGGAATTTTACAGATAGTAGAATGAATTATGCATATCAGAACTTTTACTCGCAAATCTTTTTGCCCTGGAATGAAATATATGAAATCGCTAAAGATTCGATTCCCCATCAGAACAAGCTATATTGAGATTGCTAATATTGTCAGAAATATAGCATGGTTGCGAGCTACAGACGTTTTCGGTCCTATTGCTTATAACTCAGCAGGTGATGGAAGTATTGCGCCAAAATTCGACAGCCAGGAAGTTGTTTACAGAAGCATGCTGGCTGATCTGTCAAAAATCAGTAGAATTGCTGAATACAATATCTTATAGTGTGATGGCTCAGTACGATTTGATATACAATGGCAATGTTCAAAACTGGGTAAAACTGGCTAACTCATTAATGTTGAGAATAGCTGTCAGAGAGTACATTTTATAGATGAGACTTTGGCTAAAGAATATATTAGAAAGCTTATTAGATCCCCTTAAAAATGGCGGTGTTATCGAAGATATTTCAAGTGAAGCAAAGATCAAAGTTCTGATAAATGCCATTGCTGAATTCAATGTTAGCATCTGTCAATGAATATAACGAAACAAGAATGGCGCCACTATTTGGGGATATTTGATGGATATAAAAGACCCTAGGTTAAGTGCATATTTTACTGAAGGAACATATGGTTCTGGCAGTTGGGAAACAGGTTATTTTCCGGTTGCACCGACGAATAGTAAATCTAAATCGGAAACCTCATATTCTGCAAAAATTTGCATCGCGTCCGAAAGTAGATTCTAATTCTCCTTTATATTGGCAGAGCATCCGAAACTTATTTTCTGAAAGCAGAATCTATACAATTTGATAGGTGGTGACCCCAAAACGTTCTATGAACAAGGAATAAATATTTCATTTCAAGAGCAAGTGGAGTCAGTGGAGATTGCCACATACCTGTCAGGAACAGGTAAACCAAGGACTCACTGGTAGTAATTACAAATATGGCACTTATAACCATGATTTAAGCATTGGAAATACTTCACCTCAAATGGGATGATTACACAGAAATTTGAGTAAGCAAGAAGAACAGTTACAGAAAATTATTACGCAAAAAATATCTGGCACTATATCCGAACGCTGTGGAAGCCTGACCGAATATCGCAGAACCGGTTTCCCATATTTAATGAAACCTATGGATGAAGCTGCTCCTGGAAGAATTGGCGGCCTCAATAGAAGATTGCAGAGTTCTGAAGCTTTAGATCTACAGCCTATAATTCCAATCCTAATATGGCTGAAATTCCAACATTGCTGGGAGGTGATATAGGAGCTACTAAATTATGGTGGGTACGTTCAAACACAAACAACCTAATCAGTAATAATGATATTCATTTTAAGAAAAGAAAATTATGAAATTATTAAAGTATTTGTGTATAGGTATATCTGCCTTAAGTATACTAAGCTGTTCTGACTGGACATCTGAAGAAAGAGAGGTTTTGAGAATCAAGATAGAGGAATGCACCGTCTGACCCTAATAGAAGCCCAAACCGAAGAAGATCTTACACCGACCATGTGAATATTTCGCTCAAATAAGAGAATATAGCTCCTCATGTGAAAGGCTTTGTTGGTTTGGTAACTGACTGGAAAAGGAAACAACGCTCAAAATTATTTGAAGATGTTACCCGATAGTGTAGATTTTGTATTCTCTGGGGAACAAGAGGTTACCTTCTGATGAACAGAAAGCAGATTTGAAATTCTTTCCAGGAAGTGAAAGGGAGGAAAAGGCATTATTATGTTGGATTATTCAAGATTTGGGAGATCAGCTGACTCCTAAAGGATTGAATGCAACGCAATATTGGGTAGAAGAAAAGGGACAAGGAAACTTCATTGAAGGAGTAAAAGCATATGCAAATGCTATTTGTGATAGTATTGAAAAGTACAATCTTGATGGTTTTGATATTGACTACGAACCTGGATATGGACATTCCGGAACTTTAGCAAACTACCAGACAATCAGTCCTAGCGGTAATAATAAGATGCAGGTTTTCATTGAAACTTTAAGTGCCCGTCTACGTCCTGCTGGAAGAATGTTAGTTATGGATGGTCAGCCGGATCTCTTATCTACAGAAACTTCAAAATTGGTTGATCATTATATCTATCAGGCATATTGGGAATCAAGTACTAGTTCTGTAATTTATAAAATAAATAAAACCGAATCTGGACGACTGGGGAGCGTAAAAACAATTATTACCGTAGAATTTGAACAAGGGTGGAAAACTGGTGGCATAACTTATTATACAAGTGTGCGTCCTGAATTGAACAGCATGGAAGGGAATCAGATTCTTGACTATGCAACACTCGATTTGCCCAGTGGTAAGAGAATAGGTGGTATAGGCACTTTATCATATGGAGTATGACTACCCGAATGACCCTCCTTACAAAATGGTTGAGAAAAGCCTTGTATTTTTGGTAATCAGGTATATCCTGGTAAGTTGATTAATATTAAAGAATGACTATTATGAAAAAAGAATATTTATTTAGCTGTTCTGTTATTCTTAACAGGTTGTCAAAATGAGTTATATAAAAACCTTTGGATGATTTTCAAAGTGAGCAAGGAGTATATATAGCTAATAACGGCGTATTACAAAGCTTTGTGGGAAGAAGGCAAAGATGTGGAAATTAAAGGGCTGCAAGTAGCTTTAGCTGTTCAAGATACTAAAGAAATAAAAGTTACATTGGAGGCTGGTAATCAAGCTCAGTTAGATGCTTATAATGCTAAAAATGGAACTAACTATATAGTACTTCCTAAAGAGATGTATGAGATCTCACAGAAAATAACATTTATGCCTCTTTATGCAATGATGGATGTTCCTATTTCTTTGAAGAATGTAAAAATTCTCACTAGAAGGTAACTATGCTTTGCCTATACGTATTACAGGAGGTGACGTGAATATTATCAGAGGGCAAGAAGAGACTTTACTTGTACTTGAGCAAAGAGTGAATACAAAAGCGCTCCGGATAAGTACAAGTGGAAGTGGTTCGGGGAGCGAGGATGATAAAATGTTCCCTAACGATTTCAAAGTTGATCAATGGACAATGGAAGTTATGGTCAACAGGGCTAGTTACAAAAGTAACAATCGTTCTATTTGTGGAACTAAATTGGTTGCCAATGCTGGTCCCATGGATGAGATTTATACTCGTTTCGGTGATGTAACTATTAACCCTAATCAATTACAAATTAAGACGGGAAGCTCTCAGATTGATGTTCCCGCTGACAAATTCTCTGCACAGCCTGACACTTGGTATATGTTAGCTTTCGTATATGATGGTCAAAAAAATTATGTATACGTGAACGGAGTGCTGGTTGCTGACCGGGAAATCAGAACAGGTCCTTATGGATTGATTGGCTTTTGGATTGGTGGTTCAAACGAGCTGATTCGTGAGGTTCGTTTTTGGAAAACGGCCAGAACTTCGCAAGAGATAGCTTCGAATATATGGAAGATGGTAAATCCTGACGATGACAATTTACTGCTTTATTATCCATTGAATGGGAAGAAGAGGGATAGTGCTACCGGAGAAATTACAGAGGATGAGACTCTGCTTTGGGACTGGAGTAAGAATGGTAAGAATTTACCCAAGCCATCAAGTTATTCTTTGATGATAACAAAGGGAACGGGTTTATATTCCCACCGCAAGAATAGCAACAAACTACAATAAATTGTACATATAGAAAAAGGCTGCCTTTGGAATGAGGCAGCCTTTGTTTTTACTATATATTGTAAATAATAACAACGTAAATAAAGAGACAGAAGTATCCACTCAACAATTCATATATTTACACAAATATACAAATTATCAAATACAAATATCAATGGTTATATTTAGTATGAGATGTTCTTCTCTCATACTACTCCGCATATCTCCCAAGCAATCACGTTGGACAATGCCCAACCATTGAAAATAACAATGGGCGAAGACACTCAAACTTTGGACGAAGTAGTAGTTACTGCTTTGGGTATCAAGCGTTCGCAAAAAGCATTGAGTTATAATGTACAGCAAGTAAAGGGAGAAGCTTTAACAGCGGTGAAAGATGCCAACTTTATCAATTCGCTTGCAGGTAAAGTAGCCGGTGTGCAGATAAGCAGCGGTGCTACAGGTGCCGGTGGTGCTACACGTGTTGTAATGCGTGGTATGAAGTCATTGACCAAGAATAACAATGCTTTTATATGTGATTGACGGTGTACCTATGTTTAACACAGGTTCAAGTGGTGGTGACGGTCAGTACGGATCAATGGGTGGTTCTGATGCAGTAGCAGACTTAAACCCGGACGATATAGAAAGTATAAGTATGATGACCGGACCGTCAGCTGCTGCCCTTTATGGCCTGCCGCAGCCAATGGAGTAGTCCTGGTTAACACAAAGAAAGGGAAAAAAAGAAAAGATATCACTTACTGTTTCCAATAGTACGACCTTCTCCAAGGCATATATTATGCCTGAGATGCAGAACAGATACGGAACAAGTTCAGGCTTGTTCAGCTGGGGAGATCTGACAGATAAAAGATATGATCCGAAAGACTTCTTCAATACCGGTAGTAATATCATAAACTCCATTACATTATCGACAGGAAGCGATAAAAATCAGACTTACTTCTCAGCTTCCACGACAAATTCAGATGGTATTTTACCAAATAACAGCTACAACCGCTATAACTTTTACCGCACGCAATACAACTAACTTCCTGAATGATAAGCTGACACTGGATATCGGTGCGCAATATATCATACAGAATAATACCAATATGGTATCTCAGGGACAATATTACAATCCCCTACCCGCTTTGTATCTGTTTCCACGCGGAGATAATTTTGATGAAATCCGCCTGTACGAACGTTACGATACAAATTACGGATTTATGAAACAATACTGGCCTTATGGCGACGGCGGACTGTCTTTGCAGAATCCTTACTGGACTCAAAACCGCATCAGACGTACCTCTGACAAAAAACGCTATATGCTGAATGCCTCTCTGAAATGGAAAGTTACAGACTGGTTAAATATCACCGGACGTCAATTTGGACAACTCGGATTATCGTAACAAAAACAGAAAAATACGCTTCAACACTTGCCACTTTCTGCTCTGTCAATGGTGGTTTTGAAGATGCTATGCGTCAGGAACGTTCTTTATATACCGATTTAATGGCTACTGTTGATAAAACATTCGGAGATTTCCGTCTGAATACCAATATAGGTATGTCACTTTATCACACTTCCATGCAGACAATCGGCTTTGCTGGTGACCTGATTATACCTAACTTCTTTGCACTGAATAATATTAATTACGCTGCAAACTATAAAACCACTACCGGACGGATACGATGACGAAGTACAAAGTATATTCGCTAATGTGGAATTAGGATGGAGAAGTCAACTTTACCTCACGTTGACCGGACGTAATGACTGGGATTCCAAACTGGCTTTCTCCAATCAGTCTTCATATTTCTACCCTTCTGTCGGCTTATCGGCTGTACTGACGGAAATGTTCGCTCTGCCTAAAATCATATCTTATGCAAAAGTACGTGGTTCTTACACAGTTGTAGCCTCTTCTTTCGACCGTTACCTGACTAACCCGGGATATGAATATAACAGCCAGACTCACAACTGGGCAAACCCGACAGTTTACCCGATGGACAATCTGAAACCGGAGAAAACCAAATCATGGGAAATCGGTCTGAACTTGAAGTTCTGGGAAAACCGCTTCAATCTGGACGCAACCTATTATCGTTCCAATACTTTAAACCAGACATTTAAAGTAGATATTCCCTCTTCCTCCGGATATAATAAGGCAATCGTTCAGACTGGTAATGTACAAAACCAGGGAATCGAACTGGCGCTCGGCTTCACCGACGAATGGGCAGGATTCAGATGGGCATCAAATGCTACTTTCACTCTGAACCGCAACAAGGTAAAACGTCTGGCAGGCGGTAGCACCAACCCTGTAACGGGCGAACTGATCGATATGCCAAACATGCCTGTAGGATGGCTTGGTAAAGAGAATGTAGCTCCCCGAGTAATCTTGACAGAAGGAGGTACAATGACCGACATATACGTGTACAATGAATTAACCAAAGATAATAACGGAAATATAAAAGTGGATGCTCAAACCGGAGGACTTAGTATGCATACGGCAGAGACCCTACCAAAGTCGGAAATTTGAACGCTAACTATAATTTAGGCTGGACCAACAATTTCACTTACAAAGGAATCAATCTGGGAGTCGTACTTTCCGCACGTGTAGGTGGTCTGGCATACTCAGCCACGCAAGGTGTTCTGGACTACTATGGCGTATCAAGTATCACGGCAAATGCACGTGACAATAAAGGTGTACCAATGAATAACGGAAAAGTAGATACACAGAAATACTATCAGACCATCGGTACCGGTGAAGGCGGTTACGGAAGATACTATTTATACAGTGCCACCAATGTCCGTCTTCAGGAACTCAGTCTTAGCTATACACTTCCCAAGAAATGGCTGAACAATGTAGCCAATGTAACCTTCGGGCTTGTAGGACGCAACCTGTGGATGATCTATTGCAAAGCACCGTTTGACCCTGAATTGTCTGCTTCTACATCCAGTAACTACTATATGAATGTGGACTACTTCATGCAACCGAGCATGCGCAATATAGATTTAATGTAAAAGTACAATTCTAAATTAATGAGAAAAATTATTATGAAGAAATATCTAAGAAATATAACAGTCGGTACTGCTTTGGTATTAGTTGCCGGGAGTTGTACCGGTAATTTTGAAGAATACAACACCAATCAATTCCAGATTCATGAAGCTGACCCCTTCTACTTTGATGAAGTCAATGATTGAGACGATTGTAAACATTCAACAGAATGACTCGCAGATGATGGATCAGATGGTCGGTCAGTTAGGAGGCTATCTGACATGTGCGAATGTATGGAGCGGCACTAACTTCGGCACATTCAATCAAAGTGATGCCTGGAATGCAGGTCCCTGGAATACCAATTTCGAGAAAATATACGGTAATTTCTTCCAAATACAGGAAGCAACTAATGAAAGCGGTCACTATTATGCTTTTGCATCGTATGATACGGGCCATAACCATGCTGCGTGTTGCCGATTGTTACGGTCCGATGCCCTACAGTCAAGTGAAAAAAGGTAACTTCTATGTAGCTTATGACACAGAAGAACAAGTCTATAAGAATATAATGGAAGATTTTGCAAGCGCTGCCAACGTACTCTATAACTATTACAAAGATACCAATGGTAACGCACCGCTCGCCAGCAACGACCCTGTATTCAGCGGCAATTATGCTAACTGGGCAAGACTCGCAAATTCCATGCGACTGAGGGTGGCTATCCGCATCAGTACAGCATATCCGGAGATGGCAAAAGAAAATGCGGAAGCTGCCGCATCTCATGAAGCCGGACTGATCGAAGCAAATAATGACAATGCCATGATGGATTGCGGCTCGCAGACAAACCCTTACCAATTGGCAGCTGTAAGCTGGGGTGATTTGCGTGTCAATGCCAATATCGTTGATTACATGAACGGATACGGTGATCCGCGTATGTCTAAATACTTCAACCATTCAACATTCACTGGTCACACTCAGGAATATGTAGGCATGCGCTCCGGAGAAGATGGTTTTGCCAAAAGTGACGTTGCAGGTTATTCCATACCGGCCATCACAGGTACTTCAAACTATTGGTATTCTGCGCTGCTGAAACAGCATTCCTGCGTGCGGAAGGCAAGCTAAAGAACTGGTCTGTCGGCAGTAAATCGGCTAAAGAGTACTATGAAGATGGAATCAAACTCTCCATGGAACAATACGGCACAACAATGCCCGACAATTATCTGACAAATACGGAAAAACCGACAGTATCACATAATAATGATCCCAGAGGCCATGCATATACCATCTCCAACACCGTTGCCGTTGCATGGAATGACAACAATGAAGAAGAAAATCTTCAGCGTATCATTACTCAGAAATGGATAGCCAACTATCCGTTGGGACTGGAAGCATGGGCTGAATATCGCCGTACCGGTTATCCGGAACTCTATCCTTGCATCGACAATCTGTCTCCATCAGGAGTAGACAGCAAGCGTGGTATGCGTCGTCTGAGATTCCCTTACACGGAAGTACAGAACAACCATTCCAATTATCAGCAAGGTGTTTCGTATCTGAAAAATGGTGGTCCGGATAATGAAGCCACAGATTTGTCGTGGGGAAAAACTAATTAATATAACCTCCTAACTAGAATTAATATGAAAAAGAATTATTTACTATATTTTTTATTGTTAGCGTTGAGCACCCCAATATGGGTGAGCTGTAATGACTGGACAGAATCAGAAGCAAAAGATTACTTCGAAGGTCCTTCAGAAGAATACTATGCAGCCCTGCGCGCATATAAAAGTCTGATCATCCCAAAGCTTTCGGATGGTTCGGCAACTGGACAGGCGAAGGCGCTTCATTAGTAAACAGCATGGCAGGAATCCCGGATAGCGTGGATGTCGTTTCCATCTGGGGAATTGGTCGAATATTACAGAAGCGCAAAAGAAGGATCTCAAGTTCTGTCAAGAAGTAAAAGGAACTCGCTTCACCATGTGCTTTATCATCACTTCGGTAGGTACACAGATCACTCCACAACATATATGACAATTGGGAGTCAATGGGATTCGCAAGCCAACAGGAAGCTGTTAATGATTTCTGGGGCTGGCCTTCGGACGAGTCTGATAAAGAAGCCGTCGAAGCATCTATCCGCAAATATGCAAATGCTATCGCGGATACGATCAACAAATACGGCTATGACGGATTCGATATCGACTACGAACCAAACTATGGTAATAAAGGTAACATTGTGGACGACGATGACAGAATGTTCATATTCGTAGACGAACTTGGCAAAAACACTTCGGTCCTAAATCGGGAACCGGCAAGTTATTGATCATTGACGGCGAACCGCAAAGTATAAAGAACAGACCCGATGTAGGCCCTTACTTTTTGATTACTTTATCATTCAGGCCTATAAACCCGGTAATGACAACAATCTGGACAAACGTCTGATAGACGGTGGTGTAGCAGGTCCGGGACTCGTTCAGACTTACGGTAGCGTAATGTCCGAAGAGCAAATCACAAAGATGACCATCATGACCGAAAACTTTGAGGCTGTAGATGCTGCTATGGATGGCGGATATCCTTATACCGACCGTTATGGCAACAGCATGAAATCTTTGGAAGGAATGGCACGCTGGCAACCGAAAAATGGTTTCCGTAAAGGCGGAGTAGGAAGCTATCATATGGAAGCAGAGTATCCGACAAATCCGGAATACAAGAATCTACGCAAAGCTATCCAGATTATGAATCCTTCTACCAAACCGTTAATTAAATATTAATTCACTATGAAACAGATTAAAAACATAAGAAACTTCTTGTTGATATCGCTTATCGCAGGCGGTACATGGATCGGCTGTGACGATGCGAATTATAGTACATTGGACACGCACGTCTTCTTCGAAGAAGCTTTAACTGCAACAAGCACCAAAGTGACTGTTATGGGCAGCGGTGAAACCAATGTCACACTGAACGCGCATATCAGCAATACACAACAGAAAGACAACAGCTATAGTCTGGCAATAGATCAGGCTGCTCTTGACGCATACAACAAGGCTAATGGTACAACTACATCGCATTGCCGGAAACCCATTACACCCTTCCGGACAATATTACGATTAAGGCAGGTGCTTATAATGCAGATCCTATTTCCATACATATCAAAGCATTCTCCGAGGAAATGAATGCATCCGGTGAATCATATGCTTTACCCGTACGCCTAGTAGCCAAACAAGGTAGTATTGATGTAATGCCTGTTACCGGCAGCTTGTGATTCTTGCCAATAGTATCATGGAATTTTCCGCCCCGCAATTTGTCGGAAGTACAGAACTCGTAGCCAAGAAATTCTCTGAAGCTCCTGAAACCTACAACGAGTTTACTGTCGAAGTTCGTTTCCAGGTAAGCAATAACCGCCAATCGTAACCGTGCAGTATTCAGCACATCCGGCAGCGACGGCAAGAGCTTGTTATTGCGTTTCGAAGATCCGCAAAGCGACAATAGTGACCACAAAGCTCACTCATTAGTTCAGATTCAGACTCATGAAACCTATCTGAATCCGACCTACTCTTTCGAACCTAATGAGTGGCAACATCTTGCTGTGACATACAATGGTTCTAAATATCGTATCTATATTAACGGTAAAGACGGAGGTTCAAAAGACGTTGCCGGCGGGCCTTGTATATTTGGTAATATGAGTTGGTTCAGTGGCGGTAGCTGGTGGAGTGGATGTAAAATCTTGGTAAGTGAAGCCCGTATCTGGTCTGTATGCCGGTCGGAAATTCAGATTCAGAACAACATGACTATCACAAGTCCAAAATCTCCGGATTAGAAGCTTATTGAGATTCAATGAAGGTAAAGGTAATGTATTTTGAAGATGCTACCGGTAAAGGGCATACTATTACCACAACAGTCACTCCTGTGTGGATAGATAAGATTCTGTCTACAGATGAAGCTACTCCATGGAAATAAAATGATGGTACAATTTTAATATAGTTACTATGAATAAAGTATTTCAATCAATAATCATTACACTCATGAGTGCAATGATCCCTTTCTTCTCATCTTGCAGCGATGATGATTCGGTCAACGAATGGGATATGAGCTATGTTTCTTTATTGCCGGCAGATTATTTGAGACCGACTCCTTCTGTTTACACTAAAGCATGTGGAAGAAGAAGGTATTGAAGGCAGTGTTGAGTTTCAGTTTATGGCTACAACACAAAAAAAAGCTGTTACCCAAGATATAAATGTAAATATTGACGCTACCTGTGATGGAATCTCAGCAGATAAAATCAACTGGTTCTTCCAAAACTGCCGTAATAAAATAAAATGCTACAGCTTCAAACCTATTACCTTAAGTATCACGGACTGGGATGAGTTGGAAAATATCAAAGAAGGCAAACTATACTCTGAGAATAAAATAACAGGTATAGAATCAACAGCAACAGATGTTGCCAATGCAGCATACTATCAGGAGATAGTGCTGAAAATCTCTAAAAGCGCTGAAAGAAAAAAAGGAGAATGTACTGCTCACCAATGCTAAAGACTGATCTTCACCTTTATGGAAGGAGAAAAATCCTGAATCAAACTCTCGGTCGCAGGAACAGGAAGAATGATGTTGCGACCAACGGAATACCTTTCTGGTTGACTGTTGACCTAAAAACAGTGAAAAACTCTGACAGGCATTCAAAACAAGACATTGGGGAGCTGGATATGCTCCTACGAAAGTCGAGATATTCACATCTGAAGATGGCGAAAATGGGTATCCATCGGTCAATGGACTACAAAGGAAGAACTCAGACTATCACATTTGAAGAAAAGTGTCAAAACACGTTATCTGAAGTATCAGATGATTACTGTTCCCAGCCGCGTAGATATCACAAGGTTCTATATTTATGCATGGTAATAAGCGTATGGAATAAGTTTTCCATCAATTAAATATCGGACAAGAGCAGACTTACAAGAAAAATGTATAAGTTTGCTCTTGTTTTTATAAAGAGCTAATCCACCTTAGCAACATAAATTAGATAAAATGAAAACATCATCTATTAGGAGTCATTCTTTTTATGCAGTGGACTATTTTCCTGTTCTTCAGGAGTTATTCAGCAGGCAAACTACGAAGTTATTCCTCTGCCTCAGGAAATCAAAATTACGACCGGAAACTTTGTACTAAATGACCGTACTTCCATCGTCTATCCGAAAGATAACAAAGAAATGCAGCAAATGCAAATCTGTTGGCGAAATACATTCATCAGATGTCCGGCAAAAGCTGAAAGTCATTGACGAGCCAGTCACTTCAAACGCATAATCTTAGCAACAGGTCTGAATGCAGACAATGCCGAAGCATATCAACTAAAAAGTAACCCAAGACAACGTAACCATCACAGGTACTTCAGAAGCAGGAACTTTTTATGGCATACAGACTTTACGGAAGTCACTCCCAATTACAAACAAAGGAGACATAAGCCTTCCTGCTGCCGAAATTAACGACTATCCACGTTTCTCCTATCGCGGAGTACATTTAGATGTTTCACGCCATTTCTTCCCGGCCGACTCTGTCAAACGCTTTATTGATATGATGGCTTTACACAATATCAACCGTTCACTGGCATCTGACCGATGATCAGGGATGGAGAATTGAAATCAAAAACGTCCGGAGTTGACCACTATCGGTTCCAAACGCTCGGAGACAGTCATCGGACATAATTTGGAGAATATGACGGCATTCCCTATAGCGGTTTTTCACACAGGATGAAGCTAGGGGAGATTGTAAAATATGCACAGGAACGCCATATCACAGTAATACCGGAAATTGACCTTCGGGACATATGCAGGCTGCGCTTGCTGCTTTACCCCGAATTGGGTTGCACGGGCGGCCCCTATGAAGTATGGAAAATGTAGGGGAGTATCAGAAGATGTGCTCTGTGCCGGAAATGACAAGACACTGACATTTATAGAAGATGTCCTGAATGAAATTATAGATATTTTCCCATCCGAATATATTCATGTCGGCGGTGATGAATGCCCGAAGGTACGTTGGGAGAAATGCCCGAAATGTCAGGCACGTATCAAGGAACTGGGACTAAAGCCGATAAAGATCACACAGCCGAACAAAGGCTTCAGAGTTATATCATTAATTATGCTGAACAGTTTCTTAACGGCAAGGGACGTCAGATCATTGGTTGGGAAGAAATACTGGAAGGAGGACTGGCACCCAATGCCACTGTCATGTCATGGAGAGGCATAGAAGGAGGAATTGAAGCAGTGAAGCATAAACACGACGCAATCATGACACCCAGTTCATTTCCTGTACTTCGATTACTATCAGACCATGGATACAGACAATGAACCGCCTGCTATCGGAGGGTATGTACCTTTAGAAAGGTATATAGCTACGAACCGGTTCCTCAGATACTCACTCCCGAAGAAGCTAAAGCATATCGTAGGCGTACAAAGCCAACTTATGGACGGAATATATCCCTACTTATAGTCAGGTAGAATATATGGAACTCCCCCGTATGGCCGCATTATCAGAAGTACAGTGGACTATGCCGGAGAAAAAAGGAATATGCGGATTTCCTGAAACGATTACCCGGACTGATCGCTGTCTATGACATCAATCAATATAACTATGCCAAACATATCTTCCAGGTAAAGTCCCAATATAGCCCTGATACCGAAGCCAACGTATTGAATGTTACCTTATCCACTATTGATAATGCTCCGGTCTACTATACACTCGATGGCAGTGAACCTACAGCCAGTTCCAATATATACACGGACACACTGAAAATCGGCCAAAGCTGCACACTGAAAGCAATCACTATCCGTCCCAACGGCAGTAGTGCAGTGTTGAAAGAGGATATCAAATTCAACAAAGCCACCATGAAGCCGATCACCATGCAGCAGCCCATTAATGAAAAGTATAAATTGAAGGAAAGAATACACTCATTGACGGACTGGCAGGAAGCAGAAATTACCGTACCGGACGATGGATTGCCTTCTATCAGAACGACCTTGAAGCAGTGATTGACCTGCAACAGGAGACTCCGATAAGCAAAGCATGGGTACGCACCTACGTAGAAATAGGGGAGAAGAAATTCTTGATTTACGCGAACTTTCCGTAGCCGTATCAAACGATGGAAAAGAGTACAAAGAAGTAAAATCCGAAGTTTACCCCGCCGTCAGTAAGGAAGATAAGAATGGCATCTATACCCATGAACTTTTTCTTTCGATACAGTGCAGGCACGTTATGTGAAAATAACAGCCCGTCGGAATATAACATACCGGCATGGCATTGGGGTAAAGGAAGACCGGCATTTATATTCGTAGATGAAATAGGCTGGAATAAAACTTAAAAGGTATGTCGCTGGGCGACATACCTTTTTTAACATTCTCTTTATCCTCTTTATTTTTAGACAATCGAATAATCCGTCCTTCCTTCTTATAGCTGAAGTGATTTGTATGCATCAATACATTCAATATTTCGTCCGGAAGATTATCAGTAGAGAATTCACCGGTAAACCGTTCGGTCTTCAGACTTTCGTCATCATACACAAACTTCAAGTCATATAGTTTCTCCATAATATTTGTAATCTCCAGCAATGAATGTTGCTTGAATTTCAGTTTTCCGTTAATCCACAGAAGAACTTCGGTCGGCTCGGCATATTCTATTAATTCAGCCTGATAGGTCGTTGTATTAATGTTCAACGTTTGTCCCGGTTTCAGCAGATAGCCATTATTGACGGTTCGTGGAGATTCCATTCGTACAGAACCTTGCAACAGAGTGGTCACTACCCTGTCCTCTTCTTCACGTGCCCGTACATAAAACTTTGTACCCAATACACAAGTCTTAATATGCTTCGTATTTACAATGAATGGAGCATGCTTGTCACGAGCCACTTCAAAGTAAGCCTCGCCCGACAAATCATCTGTCGATCCGTACTCCAGAAAGAGTTACGGTAAATAAGCTTCGTAGATGCATTCAGCCAAACCTTACTACCGTCCGGAAGCACTGTTTGCGCTCTCTGTCCACCGGTAGTCATCACTGTATAAATCAGAAAGTTTATTGGAAAGCAATCCCCACGCAATTCCGCCTGCGAAAACAAGACCTGCGCCAGAAAAGCGGCTGTCGCGACGCATAACGTCCCCATCGAACCGATATACTTCTTCGCTTGGCTTTTTTCTCCTTTTCACGTACGAGCGACTTAAACTTCGTCAGTGACGCTTCTGTGTCTACAGCATCCATCACTGCCATACGGTCGCCTACAAAAAAGGGTATAATATAGCTGCTCTAGTATTTGTCGGTTTTCCGGTGCTTCTTCACACCATAGTTCTACCTGCTGACATTCTTCGTCATTGCATCCTCCCCTCAGGTAGTTCATCAAGATAGATTCATCCATGTTCAATCATCCTTTTACTATAAAAAATATAATACCTCTGTTATTAATACAGTTGGCAGCGCAAATATACTAAACTAAAAAAGAAAAAAATATTTTCTCCCGTTTTATTTCGTTTCTTTCATTGCTTTCATTATTTTTGCTCTGCATAAAAAATAATGAAGAATGCAACAACCTCCTATATACCTAGATATTAACAATAATAAATCTATCATCAATGCCTTGAAAGCAGGCGAAGAATATGTATTCGACGCTGTCTACAGGTATTATTTCCGTAGATTGTGCGCCTTTTGTTCGCAATATGTCAGCGAGCAGGAGGAGATTGAGGAGTTGTACAGGACACGATGATGTGGTTATGGGAAAACCGCTGTAGTCTTATGGAAGAGCTTACATTGAAAACGCTTCTCTTTACTATTGTCAAAACAAAGCTCTGAACCGTATTTCCCATTTCGAGATCAGACGAAAAGTACATCAGGAGATTACAGAAAAATTCGAGAAAGAATTCGACAATCCTGACTTTTATCTGGAAAATGAGTTGTTCCGCCTTTATGAGAATGCTCTCTGGAAACAGCTTCCCAAAGATTATCGGAAGCATACGAAATGAATCGTAATCACCGGATGACCCATAAAGAAATTGCAGAAAAGCTGAACGTCTCTCCCCAAAACCGTCAACTATCGTATCGGACAGGCTTTAAAAGCTATTACGCATTGCCCTAAAAGACTATTTGCCTTTATTTATTCTTTATTTCGGGCTTGACATATTCAAACAAT
>VOFH01000157.1_pt1 | contig 16556 bp, 32 predicted proteins | sample 5384091 | NCBI WGS metagenome assembly VOFH01 (sample SAMN12384727, study PRJNA508395) | human gut metagenome | isolation source: healthy gut G | host: Homo sapiens
AAATAGTATTCGAAGTATTTCATCTTGACGATCCTTAACTTCTTTTACAACAATTGTTTGATTCGAAACAATCCACTCTTGAAGTTGTTTCTTCTGTTCCTCTCCTGTCTCTAACCATACCCCAACACGAGGCTTTTTTCAATGGAACCCAATTCAAGTTCCTTTAGATAATATTCAACTTGCTCTAACTTATTTCTTGTATAATCCGCTGTCTTCATTTAATGTGGATTTACGCACCTTTACATATGGCTTTACAACATCATAGACTCTTTCCTTTACCATGGCCTCTATTTCTTCTACAAAACCTTCGATCTTCAAAGCAACCGATCCTCCCAAAATAATAATCTCTGGATCTGTATAGGCTTGAATATTAGCTATAAAATTTGCAAGATAAATTTTTGCATCTTGCATAATTTCTTTTGCCACTTTGTTCCCTTCTTTTGCTAAATCATTTACCTGTCCTGCATGTTCTACTTTCCAATCCTCGTTTTTAGCCTGCTCAATGATTCCTGTTCCACTGGATATAGCTTCAATTCCACCTGGATAAATCATCCCATGCAAGTGCTGCTAAATTTGCATCATTTTCCAAATATACAGGAATATGTATTTTTTCTTCTAACTTTTTACTTATTTCACAATCATGCAATATCACAAACGCATGATCTACATCTTTCATCAACGCACTTCCTGCATTTGATTTGATTATTTTATTAACTGGGCATCCCATATTGATATCAATAATATCACAGTCCGTTTTTTCATCAAGAAGTTTTGCGGCATATACCATTGTTTCGATGTCATGTCCAAAAATCTGCATAGTTAACGGATGTTCTTCTTTTTCCACATTTGTCATGCCAATTGTTTTTTCATTGTCATAATATAATGCCTTATCACTTACCATTTCTGTATAAATAAGTCCAGCTCCAAACTGCTTGCAGATAACACGAAAAGCAGGATTACTGATACCGGCCATAGGGGCAATGACTACCTGATTATCAATAACGATATCTCTGATTTTCCAGCTTTTATTTGGCATATTGTTCTATAAACCTTTCCAAATCTTTTAATTCTTCTTCACTAAACTGATATTTTTCTCCACAGAAATTGCAGGTAATTTCACATCCATGATCTTCTTCAATCATTTTCTGACGTTCTTCTTTAGAAAGTGTTGTTAGAACACGTTTCATCGTTGCTCGATCACAATGGCAGCGAAATTCAATGTCCTGTGTCGCCAGCACTTTTACATCATCGAACATACCTTCTAAAATAGCTTCCAGACTATCATGTTCTCTTAACAAAGTAGAGATATGTTTCATATTTGCGACAATTTCCTCTACTTTTACAATGTCTTCTTCTGTTGCATCTGGCATCATTTGAATAATCAATGCCCCCGCAGATAAAATAGAATTATCAGTATCCACCAATACACCTACAGATACTGCAGATGGTGTCTGCTCACTTACTGTAAAGTAGTATGCAAAATCATCTCCGATTTCACCACTTTGTAGCGCAACAGTTCCACTCCAGTTTTCTTTCATATTCAAGTCTTTAATTACTTCCAGATACCCTTCTTTACCAACTGCAGTTCCTACTGCCAGTTTTCCAGTATCGTTATACTGTAACATAATATGAGGATCTGATACAAAACCTCGTACATGTCCATCACTGTAGGCATCTACCAAAACCGTACCAATTGGGCCTCCTCCATTGATGCGAATCGTAAGCTGTTCTTATCACTTTTCAACATGCTTCCCATTAAAGATGCCACACTTAATGTTCTACCTAAGGCAGCCGCACTTGTTGGCCATAAATCAAAACGTTTACGAGCATTTTCAACCAATGCGGTTGAATTACATATATAAATTCTTACCCTTTCTTCACAAGCCAGGGCTTTTACTAAATAATCTTTCATAATCTCACTCCTTACAAGCACATGTAGTATATCATAATCATATATAAAAAAGAAGAAGAAACCATTTCTTCTTCCCGTTCACCAATTTTCATTAAAACAAGAAATCATCTAATTCTAGAAGTTCATTGTCTATTTTTTCTTCATAGTCATGAATCTTTTTTTCTATACGCCTTTGCATAGTTTTATTTTTCTAACTTAAACACAAGCAAAGCTACTTGAAAGAGCAATTCATTTTCTTCACAGCATTCCGTATTCTCATCTATATATTTATTAAAATTTCTTTTGCGCCATCCATATCTTTCATTTCTATTTTAGAACGTATATATGCCTGTACAGCATTTTGATCATCTTTATCCTCATCATACCATTTCTTGGAAAAAAGCAAGTGCTTCTTCTCCTTTTTTTCTGAGCAATTAATGAGAATACGATACGTATCTTGAAGTCAGAAGAAGACACTTCTTTCCAGTCAAACATTTCTAGAATTTTTTCGCAAATCTGCAGTATTTCTGCATGCTTTTCTTCCTCTTTCAGATTATCTAAATAATCTTCCAGCCAGCCTTCAACATCATGTTCATAATCTGTTTCATCATCAAGCATATAAAATTCCCATGACCCTTTTTGATGTTTCAAAGCTTCTTTTTCAATAATCTCTAATAAAAGTTCGTATGTTTCTTTCCATGTCTTAACATCTAATTTTCCCTGCATTATTTCCTTATAACATTTATCACTTGCTTTATCAAATAAATCCCATAATTTTTTCATATTTCTCCTCTCTTTAAAAAATATATCGTTAATTATAATATACTAAATTATACCGTTTCTTTAAATAGATAAACTTCTTTTTACCTGTACAGCCGAGGAAGTAGAAGCTGTTTTATACAGTTCCATCATAAATACACATTTATCTGCCCTTGTAATAGACGTTGTATATTCAAATATATTTCCATCTTCACTGCAGGTAGTTCTGGAAATTTTAAATCTGGAACATCATAATCACAGTTTAATAACTTCTTATCCTCTGCTTAAAAATACTGCCTCTATACTCTCTGTAGCATGATATGGCGTTAAGAAATAGTCTTCCTCTAATATTGTATAAAGAGAAAATTTAGAAAAATCCTTTTGTTCAATTCCTCGGACATAAATGATAAAGGGATATATGTATTTTCATAAAGCACTGCTTCTTTATCAGCACATCTTATACGCTTCAAAAAAATACACTTTCATTATTTTTAGGAAGTTTCATACATTCTTTATATTTTCTGGAATTTCTTTTAAAACTTTACATTCCAAAACAATAGAAGAAGGTTTCGCCCCCCACACTTAACATATTCTCAGAAAAATTGTATAAATAATTGATATTTCTTTTTTAATTTAGGATTTGTTACATGTGATCCTTTTCCTCTTCTACGTATTAAAAGTCCATCTTCAATAAGCATATCCATTGTTTTTCGAACTGTTGAGCGACTTACATGTAAAGTATCGCATATAACAATTTCTGGAAGCATCTGATCTCCTTCTTTTAAGATACCCGTTAATATAATTCTTTTGAAGTAATCATATAACTGCTGATAAAGCGGTTTTGTACTATCGATATCCAAGTGAAATGTTTCTTTAAAAGTAATCTATATCCATATATGACCCTCACTTTTCGTTCTAATTGTATCATCTGTATCTATTGAATTCAATTAAAAGGGATTCCTGAATGCTGTTATAAATTATATAAAATGCACATTAATTGTATTGTTTGTACCATACATTTATGATATTATTTTCTTAACAAAAGAAAGAAAAAAACTATATATATGTATTTCTCAATTTTACTTTGCGCTTTTATTACAAATAAAAGGGGATGAATATAATGAGAGATTTTCTAGAATTTACACCTCAAAACGAGGATATTGATCTAAAACGTATCGAACGCTTACAAAAAAGAATGGCGAATCGTGTCGCAAGCATATGCAGTGAACGTGCCATATTTTATACAGAAAGCTTTAAACAAACAGAGGGACTTCCTTATATTCTTAGAAAAGCAAAAAGCTTTTGCACATACTTTACAGAATATGTCTATCTATATCGAAAAAAGACAGCTTACTTTTTGGCAATCAGGCAAGTGTTAACTTTGCAGCACCTGTATTTCCTGAATACTCGATTGATTGGATCATTGAGGAGTTAGATGGAACGAATGGCGCAACTGCTTTCGATTCCAGAACCGGCGATGTGTTTCAATGTTCTCAAAAAGTAAAAGACGATCTTTATTCTATTGCAAATTATTGGCATGGACATACCCACGAAGATGAAGTTCAGAAAAATTTAAGTGAAGAAATTCGTTTGGCTGCAAAACAGGAGTCCTTCATTTAGGCGGTATCTCTATGTCAGGAGATGGACATATTGTTCCAAATTATCCTTTTCTTTTTAAAGAATGGCTTTCGTTATATTATCAATAAAGCTAAAACAAATCTGAAACTAAAAAAAATCTTTCTTCTCAGCAAATTGATTTTTTATACCTCTGTTATAATCTCTTTAGAAGGTGCATTGACCTTCTTTAAAAGATATGCGTTGATTTTAAAACAAGAATCTATCAAAGAAAAAGATTTAAAGCGAAAAGATGAACTAAAAAAATGTCTACTATAGCTTCTTCATTAATGGAACAACCTGTTTCCACTTTCTGGGAAGCCTGTGAAGCTGTTTATATGGTTCATATCTTACAGATGATTGAATCCAACGGACACTCTTTTTGTTATGGACGCTTTGATCAGTATATGCTGGAGTTTTATCAAAATGATATCTCCCGCCATAAAATTTCTAAAGAAAAAAGCATTAGAAATCATCGTGCATATGTTTTTAATGAATAGTTCTAATAATAAAGTTCGCCCTTATGGTCATACAAAGTTTTCTCAGGGATATCCTTTGTATTCTAATCTTGTAGTCGGCGGATACAAACCAGATGGAAGTGATGGTACAAATGAACTTTTCTTATTTATGTATTGAGGCAATGCACTTAACATCTATGGCAGAACCAAATTTTTCTATGCGGTATAACAAAGAAAACACCAGATTCCTTAATTCGTTTAGCCGCAAAACTTATTCGAACAGGATGCGGAATGCCTTCTATGTTTAACGATGAGGTAGCAATACAAGGTCTGCTGGACTTAAAAATTCCAAAGAGGATGCTTTTGACTATTGCCCTATTGGATGTGTAGAAACAGGGGTTCCCGGAAAATATGGACATCGTGCAACAGGAATGACGTATGTTAACTGGGGAAAAGTCTTAGAAATTGTCTTGTATCATGGACGTGATCCAAAAACAGGAATTAAACTGCTTGATTTAGGAAACAAGGATTATCAAAACTATGAAGAGTTATGGAATGCCTGGAAAAAAGCTTTAAAATTTTATTCTGATATGGCAGTTTTATCCGATGAAATTTGTGACGCTTCTTTAACGGTATATGATGCAGATCCTTTTGCTTCCTGCTTAATTGACAACTGTATGAAACTTGGTAAAACATTAAAAGAAGGAGGCTGTAAATATGATGTAATTTCACAATCTAACATTGGTCCAAGTGTTGTAGGAAATTGCTTGGCAGCAATTAAAAAACTTATTTTTGAAGATAAACGCATCACATGGAAACAATTGATGGATGCTTTGGCTGCCAATTGGGAAACACCAAGCTTTACAAATTAGAAAACTTATTATGCGTGTACCAAAATTTGGCAATGATGAAGATTACGTTGATTTCATTGTAAAAGATGTATTTGATTCTTATTTAGAACTGCTTCCTCAATACAAAACATTGCGGACTGGCAAAGGACCAGTAATTTCCTGTTATACAATGTCTACCAGCAATATTACCTCCTATGTACCAAATGGTTTTGATGTCCTGGCAACTCAGATGGCCGCTATGCCGGTTCACCTCTTAACGAAGGATGTTCCCCAACACAGGGAACTGACATAAATGGACCTACCGCTGTAATTAATTCTGTTTCAAAACTTCCAAATACCAAAGTAGCAGCCGGACAGTTATTGAATATGAGATTTTCTTCAGGTGTTTTGTCTGGTGAAGAAAACCTGAATAAGTTTGTCTTTTTCTTAAAGGCAAGTATAAAAAAAGGTATTTATCACAACCAGTTCAATGTATTATCTAGCGAAACTTTACGTAAAAAAGCACAACAAGATCCTGAGAATTATCGAGATTTGATTGTACGAGTAGCCGGATATTGCGCACAATTTATTTCCTTAATGCCTGAAGCACAGGAAGCCATTATTGCCAGAACGGAAAACAAATGGAATTAAGAATATGAAAAAAGGATTTATTTCAAATTTACAATTTTATTCTACAAAAGACGGACCCGGTATTCGTACAACTGTGTTTTGTTCCGGCTGTAATTTAAAATGTGCGTGGTGTGCAAATCCTGAATTAATCTCAGGAAAAAGAAACTTCTTTCACTATAAACAAAGATGTATACATTGTGGATCTTGTGTAAATATCGCCTCACATGCTATCACTTTCGCAAATCAAGGATGTTTAATTGATAGAAGTCAAAGCTTTGATTGGAATGAAGTGGCTGATATTTGTCCTAAAGATGCATATGAAATTAAAAGGAACTTTTATAGACCCGCAAACATTGACAGACAAGCTACTTAGAGATAAAGATTTTTATGATGAATCTATGGGTGGAGTAACTTTTCAGGTGGAGAACCAGCCTTACAGCCAGATTTTATAATAGAATGTGCAAAACTCCTGCATCAAAACAATATCCATGTTGCGTTAGATACTGCAGGATGTATAGAATGGTCAACTTTAAAAATATTATTGAAGAAATTGATTTAGTTTTATTTGATATAAAGGCTTTTGATTCTGTAATTCACAAAGAATGTACCCAAAGAGATAACAAATTAATTTTAAATAATATTAAAAATATTTCCAACATGAAAAAGATATCTGGATACGTTTAGTTATTGTTCTGGATGGAATGATGATTTAACTGATATCAGGAAACGTCTTCAATTTATTCGTTCTCTAGGTAGTTTTGTAAAAACGTGTTGATGTTTTAAAATACCATAATCTAGGTGCATCTAAATATGAACAATTAGGTCAAAATTATTCCATCCATCCAAACACAACATGTTCAGAAAGTTTACTTTCCTCAATAAAAAAAATTGCAGAAGAAAGAAGATAAAAATTCATATTGAAAATTAACTATAATATAATTAATATCCTTCAATATAGGTGCAGTTTATTGGATACTAATGTAAATTTGTTTTAATTAATAAGGATTAATTTCTGTATTGTACAGGATTGATCCTTTTATTTTATTATAAATTTTCTATCACTATCTATAAAGTATTCAATTATTCAAATACGTATTCATAAGACATCTTATACTTCATTCTTTCAAAGAAGATTTCCATATAAAAAAATGAACCTTTATTATTTAGAAATTTAAATAATAAGGTTCATTTCAATTTATTTTTCAAATCAAGTACTACAGGAACTGATTTATATCCAACTCCCATACGGTCAATTCCCATATCAATAAGTTTTAAGAAATGTTCTCTTGTTCGGATACATCCACTTCCTTTTACTTTACAAACATCGCCAACTTCTTCCTGCATCATTTTAATAACTTCTGGTGTAGCCCCATGTGCTTCAAATCCAGTCAAGAACCCTGTACTTGTTTTTTTACAAAATCTCCACCTGCATCCATCACACAATGGCACCCTTTACGAATTTGTTCTTCATTTAACGCATCTGTTTCTAAAATAACTTTTACTTCTTTTCCATATTTATGACAAACATCAACAACTGCTTTTAAATCTTTTGTCACTTCGTCATATTTTCCACTGCGAAGCCATCCATAGTTGGCAACGATATCAATTTCTTTTACTGTTTCATATTTTGCAGCAATTTCTGCCTGTTTAACTTTAGACTCTGTTGAACTTGTCCCAAAAGGAAAATCACATACAGGGCAAAGCATTGTTTCACTTCCTTTTACAAGCGGTTCACATAAATCCAAATAGCCAGGATTTATACATATGGTAGCACACCCTAGTTCCACGCCATCTTTGGTAAGTGCAATAATTTCATCTTCGCTGAATTCTGGCTTTAATACAGAATAATCAATATAAGATGCCAATTCTTTTTTACTGTCATTTCCTCTGCTTTTTTTGTTAAATGCTTCATTTTAGTTTCCTCCTATTAGTTATCATTCAATTTGTATCAATTGTATGATACATTTTATATTTTATTATAACCAATGATTTTATTATGTCAATAAAAAGAAAGAGTTCCAGAAAAAGATAAATGAGAATCTTGCTACTGACTTTGGAAAGTAGTTAAAAACAGAAAAGCAGCCTAGTAAAAAGGAGGTTTTGGAATGCTTAAGCAAAATATGAAATTCACAGGTTTACAAGAAAGAGACTGAAAACGTAAAAATAGAATTTCTTTTAGTATGTCATGGATATAATTTCAAGAAATATCGTCAATAATAACAAGAAAAGAGCTGTAACTCTTTGAGCGGATTTAAACATCACTCAACTGTTACAGCCCCTTTTATGGCATTATCTAAAATTAATTTCTACAGATCCTGTACTGCAATTGATTTGTATGTTTTGCTTAGTGTTTGCATTTAACGAAGTTTCTCCATAAGCATATTTTTCATCATCAATTTCTATATCCCCTAATGAAGATACAACTTTAAAACCATATTCCTCTTTCCCTCTCATTAAAGAAACATTAATATCTCCAACTTCTGTATTTATACTACTATTGCCTTTTATATCGCCATCATAATCAATATCCCCTACCGGCTGCCTATTTCTACCATATCAAAAATTGTATTTACAGTTTCAATATCTCCTGTTTCACTTGTTATGCTTCCTGCTTTTTGCCTGTACATTTTTTAATGTAACATCTCCTACATTGCTTTTCGCATATATTTCCTCTAATTCCATATTTGAAATATCTACATCCCCTGTTTCTACAGAGGCAGAAACAACTTTTACTTGCGTAGGATCTTTCAGCTGCAAGACCAATTTCTGATTCTTATTGTTTCCTATTGAAGATAGAACTTTTATAAAAAGCTTTCCATCTTCTTCTTTCATTTCAAATTTATCATCTGCAATATTATATAAAGTACAAATATTTTCATTTCCTTTTCGAATTTCTATATCTCCCACTGCTACATGTAATTCTATTATATTTTTTTAGGTGTGAACGATTTCTTGACAGAACCATGAAATATTTCCTTATTATCCCACTCACCATCACCAAATCCAACACTTGCAGAAAATGGCCACCGAGGAAGCTGTTGATTCGTTTACAGAAAGAAACGTTTTACTTCCACCAGCAGAAATTCCAGCACCAATCATGCATGTACCTACGACAACAAGAAGCAAACCTGTGATACTAATGTAAAACAACTTATTATGCTTTTTCATGTCTCTTTCCTCCCTTTGCTTTTTCATATATAGATGAAAATAATTTTGTTCCCCATTCTAATAATTTTTTTAACTAAACAATACGAAAGACTGCCAAGCAAAAGTGCCAGTCCTATGCAAAACAAACCTCCTCCTGCCGCAATCAAGGCATTACCTGGTGCATCTAAATGTAGAAATGCATTCACTAGCAGAGGAAAACCGGAAGTTATGATTGCAAAAGCGGAAACCACCAGTGCAAATAATAAACTTAACGCAATGATGAACACGGTAAATAAGATGATTGCGACAACTAACAGAATAGGAAAGGCAAGCGGCAAAGCACACAATCCAATGAGCACAATCCAAAAATTACGGAATGCACTATTTTTCTTTTTTGTACCTGTTTCTTCTTCTCGAATAATTGATTCGGCTTTTAACTGTGCCGCAAATTTGCGTGTGTTCCCAAATCCTTTATTACTTGTTCTTCATTTCCTTCCCCTGCATCATCAAAATATTCTTCACAATATGTAATCGCATCTTCAATTTCCTTTTCATCCAGTCCCTTTAATTTCGCTTTAAGCTGATGAATATACTCCTGTTTACTCATTTTCTATTCCTCCCTTCAAAATATCTGATACTTTATCAGAAAACTCATCCCATTCTTTTTACATATTCTCTATACTTTTCTTTTCCTGCCTCTGTTAGACGATAATATCTTCGATTTCTACCCATATGCTGCTGATCATATGTTTCTAAATATCCTTCTTTCATCAAGCGACGAAGAACTGGATATAAGGTAGATTCGCTAATATCCATCACCCGTTTTACTTCCTGTGTTAAACGATAGCCATACGTATCTTCTTTATGTAATGTCGCAAGTACGCAGGCATCCAACAAACTAGAACCTAACTGAAAAACCATCTGCATCACCTTTCTTCAACAATATTATACGTCGTATAATATATAAAAGCAATATAATATTCGAAGTATTTTATTTTATGATACTCCTCTTTGTATAAGATAGAGTTTATGAAGCCCATAAAATTTATGGTAAAAACAACAGAAATAAACCATAAATTTTATGGTATAAAAAAAGGAACACAGCGTGTTCCCATAAAGTATATAATTTATTTATTCAGTTTTTAAATTCTGTACTTCCTTTTTCCTTAGATCATGATAAAAGAAATAACACAGAAATGGTCCCATGATCGTCCATGCGATTGGTTCTACAAAACAAATTCCATAATAGCCAGTAAATGGAATCAATAAGAATGTAGCTGCTACTTTCACTCCCATTTCAATACAACTGGAAAGAATGGGTATTCTTCCATTGCCAAGTCCCTGCAATCCATTTCGATAAATGAATAAAATAGCCAAGACAAAATAAAATAAACTGTTGATTCTTGAATAACGTTTCGCAAGTAGCATAACCTGTGTTTCCTTCTGCATTGACCAATAGACTTAACAGCGCGTCAATACATGTAAAGGATATGACAATAACAAGCACAACCCATACAGTGCATAAGAGCACACATTTTCTTTGTCCAGTACGAATACGTGTGAACTGTTTCGCACCAAGATTTTGTGATACAAATGTTGTATTTGCAATCGCAATACTAATCATTGGCTGCATTAGCATTTCTACTATTTTTCTAGCTGCTGTATGGGCCGCAATCGTAATTTCTCCAAGCTGATTTACCGCACTTTGCAAAACAACAGAACCGATGGACACAATAGAATTCATAAGACCCATAGAAATTCCCATAGACAACTGATGAAGCAGCAGTTCTTTTTTCTATATGGAAATCTTTCTTCTTTAAGACAAACATGGGATATTTTTTCGCATGTAGAAAAAGCATAACACTACACTTAACCCTTGTGCCAATACGGTTGCATATGCAGCACCTAAGATTCCCATATGAAAATATACCAGAAAAATATAATCCAATGCGACATTTGATAAAGATGCGATAATCAGAAAATATAGAGGTGTTTTACTATCGCCAATAGACCTCATCATACTTGCCATCATATTATATGCCATCGTAATAAACAATCCTAAAAAATGACACTTAAATAGTTATCTGCATCCATAAAAATACTTTGCGGTGTTTGTAACAGGGTTAATAAAGGCGATTTTAACACCATAGAAACCAATACGATCAATACTGTAGAACCTACACAAAGAAGAATACACCCAGCTGTAGAAGTTTTCATTCCTTCTTCATCTTTGGCTCCATAATATTGCGCAATCAATATGGTTACCCCCATCGCTATCCCGCTAATCAAACCAATCATTAAATTAGATAATGCGGAAGTGGCCCCCATTGCCGCTAAAGCCTGCACACCTAATATTTTTCCTACCATCATAGTATCCGCCATTGTATAAAACTGTTGAAATATATTTCCCAGTAAAACCGGTATCGCAAAATTGATGATTAATTTTGTAACATTTCCCTCTGTCATATTTTTTCATTCTATCACCGCCATGAAAAATATTTTATCATACCTATATTGCCAATGCATTCTTTTACACGCAAATTATGCATATTTATCTATGATGTCTTCCTGTTTTATTGATACAAAGAAAAACCCAGATTGTAAAAACAAAACTGGATTTTGCGTATTTTGAGTATCGATATTAGTAAATATAGTATTTAGTATCAGTGTAAGCAATTTTTCTGTTTATTCTTATTATAGTCCAGACAAAGTTCTCATAACCAGATCAACATCTTTATTCTCAAGTTCTTGAATGATATGCAAATATGTCTTTTGCGTTGTTGTCATACTAGCATGCCCTAATCTTCTTGCCACACTCGCAATCGAAACTCCTGCAAACAATAACAATGAGGCATGTGTATGTCTTAAACCATGAATAGATATCAGTGAAGTTCCACAAGCTTTTTACAATGCCTTGCTAAAACATCATTAACCGTAGAATTATAAATTTTTTTATCTCCGACAAAAATCGGTTTATCCTTTGGTAATGACTTAATCAGCTCAGAAAATTTCACTACAATTTGCCAGTCAATTTGTATTTTTCTTACAGATGACTTATTCTTAGTCGGTAAAAACCTCCCTCACCTTTATAATCCCAGGTCTTGCTGATTGACAAAGTTTGTCTTGAAAAATCAAAATCATCGGGTGTAATTGCCAAAGCTTCTGAAAAACGCATTCCTGTTTTTGCTACAAGCAAAATGAACCAATCCCAGTTAACCGTTTCTTTTAAATCCAGGTTTGCAATCAAGGCATGCAGCTCAAATTGATTCAAATACTTGATTTTCTTTGCTTTTGGTGTTTTTCCTTTGATAATAGACTTTCTAGTAGGATCTCTAATAAGCAGACCTTCATCAACTGCATCCAAAATTGCTCCTTTTAACTGATGATGAAAATCCAATGTTGTTTGTCTTTCATGCTCTTTCGCATAATCATTTAGAATCTGTTGATAAACCGTTCTATTTAGTTCTCCTATCTTTAAATTTGGGACAAGTTTTTCAACCCACTTTTGTGTCATTAGATATTTTGCCATAGTGGCATCTCTAATCGCTCCTTTTTATACACTTCAATCCATTGTTTATAATATTCACAAAATAAGGTTTCCTTGTTTATATTGTTTACCATAAGCTACCTCCACTTATAAAATTGCTTACACTGATTTAAACAAAGAAACCTTTCCTGTCTATTTACCTTGACAACAGTGGTTTTATTTCTTCTTCCATTATGTTTCTAAGTTCACTCATCATTTTGTTATAATATTTAAACTTTGGAAGTGGATTTTCTTGAGTTTGCTTATAGGTTGCATAATCAATCGTTGCTTTGATTGCACTTTCATTTGGAATTTCTTTATTTCTATAATGGGTAGCTGCATACAAAACTTCTTCTTTTGATGCGTACCGGGTTTGACAAAATTCGCTAACTACATTATCAATACATTCTTGTTTCATATTTTCTATAATATTCAAAATAGATTGCCCTCGATATTTACTCTTATCTACTTCAATTTGATAAACAATGTTTGACATAATATCGGCAACTTTATAATTTTCTTTTCCCAGTTCTTCAATATACTGCTTAACTTCGTCAATTTTCTTTTGTCTTTCCTCTGGTGTAATTTCTTCATTTATATATTCCGAAGTAACAATATTTTTGAATTAAGTTGATAATATATTCATAATCTATTTTCGTATGACTATACGCCACAAGTTCGTAATCATAATCAATTTGTGGACTTACTGGTTCTATCTCTTCAGAGGTTATTCGCTCACTTTTTAGCCATTCCAGTATATTTTTATAATGTCCTGCATAGTTATCATATTCTTCCTGTGTAATATCATAATTTTCTAACATAGAATCATCATAGTTAGTAAACGACTTGAGCTGAGCGAACAATCTATCAAAATTTTGAAACATCTTTACAAACACTTCTTTTTTCTTTTTTAGACATAGAAGGAATTTCTTCTGGTGTCTTTTGCAGATATTCTTAAAGACGCCAATGCCTTTCTAAATGCAGATTCAACTTCATTCCATTCTGCCGCAATAGCATCTTTGGTTCCACCGGCTGAATATAATTTTACAGCATTATCCACAGCTTCCTTAAAAAGTATAGGTGCTTGAAAAGTAACAATTTGTCCATATTTTTTATCACTATCAAAGATACGATTTGTTCTTGAGAATGCTTGAATCAAATCATGAGGTCCCATAGGCTGCCGATCAATAAACATGGTAGACATACAAGGAGCATCAAATCCTGTCAGAAGACGATCCACCACAATAACTAAATCAAGCTGTTCCCTTCTGCTCTTATATTTAGCATCTTTTCTAGCTAAACGCTTATTTAAGTTATCATTATAAATCTGAATCTGTGATAAATCATATGTAGTTGAAAACATCTGATTATAGTCATCCAGAGATTCTTTCATTTTATTTTGATTTACAAATGATCCTCTTCATTTTCTGTCACAGAATATGTAATCGCAAATTTTGGAAAATCTGGAAGAACCTGTTTCATTTTTCATTAACAATAATATCGGTTTCCCCATTTTTTACTTTCTTTAAAAGATCATAGTATTTCTGTGCCATTTGAATAGAACTTGTTGTTAAGATTGCTTCATATGTCATTCCTTTCCCATTTTGAAATCCTAGCTTATGATAGGACTTGTTTAATATAACATCTAAAAACATTCATCATATGAACTTCATTTTCGTAGATTTCCGAATCCGTTTCATCAACTAAATTTTTTGGCCCTATATGTTCTGCTTGAAAGCCAAGCACTGCATTATCATGAATGGCGTTTTTGAATTGTGTATCGATGCAATATTTGTCCATATAATTCTTCTGTTGTTCTAGGTAAATCCCCTAATTGCGGATAAGGATTTTCAGCAAATCTAGGTGTTCCAGTAAATCCATACCACATGGACTTACCGAAGAACTTTTCAATTCTCTTTTCGTTGCTGGAGTTACTGCCCTATGACATTCATCCACAACAAATGCAATTTTTAAGTTTTTAATTTTAATATATTCAGGAGTTCCTTCCTGTAGACGTTTTGTAATCAGTCTTTGTAGTTTTGTATGGTCGTAACAATTACTTGTCGATCGTTTGATTTTAACTTGTTTTTTAAATCGTTCACATTTCCTGTTTCATCTACATCAATTAAATCATTATTTGCATAAGATTGAAATGCTTGTGAAGTTTGTGTATCTAAATCTTTCCTATCAATTAAAAAGATTGTTTTATCAAGAGATGGAATATCCATTAAAAAGATTTCTTGTAGCTTTATAAGACGTTAGAGTCTTGCCTGACCCTGTTGTATGCCATACAAAACCCGATTTTCCTATTTTTGATGCATCTCATGTATAGATTCAATCGCATGAATTTGATATGGCCTTAATAAGATTAATCTTTTAGAATCTTCATCTAAAACAGTATATCTTGCAATCATTTCATGAGCTGTAGGAATACGAAGTACACTTTTCGTAAAATCAAGGTAATCGCTTACTGGATTATTGTCACGATCCAGCCAGCCACTCATAAATTTAGGATTTAACTCCGTATCACTTGCCGCCGAAAAGTATTTTGTATCGACCCCATTACTAACAACAAACATTTGAACCGCTGAAAAGATACCTGTAAATTTTCCTTCACTAATATATTTTTTAATTTGCCAAAACGCGTCCATATAAGAATGCTGTTTATTTTTAAGTTCAATATGAATCATAGGTAATCCATTTATCATAAGAGTAACATCAAAGCGACGATTTCGTGAATATGTATTTTTTTTCATTTTCGTCAAATGCTCGATACTGATTGATAACTTCATAAACACTGCTCCCTCCTGCAATATGCTCATGGTTCATCACTACAAGATGCAACTTTTCCATATCCCGCTGTACATGAACCATTACCTTTCCATTCTCACCTACCAACCATTCGCCAGCCTTAAAAATGAAGAAAACTGCAATTGATTTTTCACCTGCTCAAATTCAGAATCTGAAAGCATTTCTCCATTTAATCTATCTTTATTATTCTGTTCAAGAATATACTTAAAATTTTTCCATAAATCTTCTTCCGTCTTCAAATCGCTTCTATATGTCCACTGTGAATCCCCATAAACTAATTGATCAATCAATTTTGTTCTAGCAATGTTTCTAATTCAGACATAATTCCCATCTCCTTTGTGATTAAAATGTTATTTTTTTAGTAAAATTATTGGTTTTTTGTATATTTTTTCTTTCGCTGGTGAAGGGTGATGAGGTTATCCAGTGACTCTAAATACTGTCCCAAAACCTGCTGCTCATCGAGATTTGGAATGGTGACAATCGTTCCTCCGACCAATTCTTTATTAAGATTATTCACGGTGCTTCCAGCAGCAAGTGATTTGTATTGACTGAGCATTTGAGGTGTTCCTAATAGATGGTACAGGAAGGTTAAATCAAAGGTTTTTTTGTTATCACGGATAAGCAGCCAACCATCGTGAATGCAGCCGTCAATACCCATTATATAAGGTTTTCCAAAGCTCATCGAGTTTGAAAGAATCAAATCTCGGGTTGAACTTGTCTCGTTTTAGATAGTCCCTCTGGCTTAATCTTTTCGGCTGTTTTCGTACCGGAGCATATATAATTGTCCTTGTTCCGGAGCATCGCCAATCTTAACTTGCGCTGTTCCCAAGCGTATACCTTAACTTTATTGCAAAGATTATACTTTCGCTGGTGAAGAGTGATGAGGTGAT
>VOFH01002745.1_pt1 | contig 16554 bp, 28 predicted proteins | sample 5384091 | NCBI WGS metagenome assembly VOFH01 (sample SAMN12384727, study PRJNA508395) | human gut metagenome | isolation source: healthy gut G | host: Homo sapiens
GATCCATGATATTGGGAAGATCCGTGTTCCGATAGAAATCTTAAATAAAGAAGGAAACTTACAGAGGAAGAGTGGAATATTATCAGACGACATCCTCTTGTTGGTGCGGAATGACAAAATGGTTCCCGAAGGGAAGCGAAACTAAACAGCTGAATCAATATAGTTATGAAATCTGCAGACATCACCATGAACGTTATGACGGTTTTGGTTATCCGGATGGATTAAAAGGGGAGGAAATCCCACTTTGTGCACAGGTGGTCGGACTTGCAGATGCCTATGATGCCCTGGTTAGTGTACGTCCTTATAAGAGAAAAATCACATCAAAAGAAGCAGTAAATATGATTTTAGATGGAGCATGTGGAGCGTTTTCAAACAACTACTTCAATGTTTTCAAAAGCGTCAATGAAACGAGACTGGATAGAAAAATCAGATTGAAATCAAAAGAATAGTTCAGGTGTGGAACAAAAATGATAAAGTGATGTGGAAAGATTTATAAATTCAGTGCATTGAAAGGGCAAAAAGAAGAGCGTATAATTATATGTAAACTAAAACCTTGAGAGTTTGAGTTTGAGATGGAAGCGTAACATGAAGAAAAGAAATGACAGGCAAAAAAAGTGATATAAATACTGTGCAGGAGACAACTATAGCACAAGATCTCGTACAGTTATTATTAAAGATCGTGCTTCTTATTTTGGTTGTCTTTCTCATTTTTACTTTTCTTTATGGGATCGTAAGAATTAATGATATCTCTATGAAACCATCCATTAAGGACGGAGATCTGGTGGTATATTACCGACTGGACCACAGATTTATATCCGGAGATGTCGCTGTTTTTGAAAAGGATGATAAAACAACGACCGGACGAGTTGTAGCGGTTGCCGGTGATACCGTTGACATTACAAAAGACGGACTTAAGATCAACGGTGCAGAACAGATCTCACAGGATATTTATTTTGATACGACACAGTTTAAAAACGGAGTCGATTTCCCACTTACGGTAAAAGAAGGTCAGGTCTTTATACTTGGAGATAACAGACCAAAGGCCAGTGACAGCCGTATTTATGGATGTATTGATTTAAAAAGACATCCGGGGCAAAGTTATTGCGATTATTCGGAACAGAGGAATCTAAGTCCCTCATCCGTTAATCAAATATAAACGTATTAAAATTTCACAAGGAGGAAAAAATTATGAGCATGAAAAAAAATTATCTAAAAAGCTGCTCGCTGTTGTCGCAGCAGGTGCTATGACAATGGGACTGGCAATGCCAGCATTTGCAGGTGATGGAACAACAACATCAGACAACAAAAATAGTGCAAAGGAAGCTTACATCAAAAAAGACTTACCAAACAGAAGTTGATAAACCGATGACGTTTAATTTTGAAGCTACACAGGTTAAGGAAACTACAAGAGACGATTTGGTAAAGACAAATCTTAGTTGTACAATTCCAAGTATTAGCTTTGCAACAGACGATTTTACTAGTGAATCAGGAACTTACACAAAGCTTAGTGAGAAGATTACTTTTGGAACTCTTACAGAGGCAGGAAAGTATGAATATACTGTAAAAGAGAGTGCAACTACTACCCAGCTGTTACAAATGGCGATCACGAGAAGCTGATCATGTCACAGGCTGAGTACAAAATGGATGTTTACGTTGTAGAGAAAGCAAGCAACAAGTTAGAAATTGAGAAGATCATCGTAACGTTAAAACAAAGAATGATAAAGGCGAAGAAGATTCTACAACAGGAAAAGTAGATATCGGTGATGATGCAGGTAAAAATGGTTTCAATTTTACTCAATACATATGTACAGGAAGCTGGTACAGGACCGAATCCTACAAATCCGAACCCAGATCCAGATGATTATACAAAATATGGTTCCTTAAACGTAGCTAAGAAAGTTATTCTGAATACAGCAGATAATGCAGCAACACTTCCAACTGATAAATTTGATTTTACTGTAAAATTTGAATTCCCAGCAGGAACAGATGCAACTACTCTTGGTGGAGTAAAGAAAAATGGAGAAGCTGTTACATTAGCAACAGATGGAACAACTACATTCCAGCTTGGACATAATGAGAATATGAAATTCACAGGTCTTCCGGTTGGAACAGAGATCACTGTAACTGAAACAGGAGTGGCAAAACTACAAGGCAAGTGCTAAAGTTTTCCTTAATGGTGTTCAGCAGGAAGCAGTTGCAGCATCAAAGTACAATGAACTTCTTACAGTGGTAAATGGCGATAAACTTGGACAGCAGAAAAATACAGTTGACGTAACTAACAGATACAACAATGTACCAACAACCGGTATTATCATGAACACACTTCCATATGTTCTGATGATCGCTCTTTGCGGCGTGGCACTGTTTGGATTTGTTGCTTTCAAACGCAGAAGATAATTTAAATATTAAATTGATAAGAAAAAGGGGATGCTGTGCGGCAGGGCACTGTCGCATCCCCTTTCTTAACAAGAAGGGAAGATAAGGACAATCGGATATGAAAAGATTAGCAAAGGTCATAATAAGCGGGATCGATCATTTGGTAAATTTTATGGTACTTATGCTGATCCTTTTGATGATGTTTTTGTCCTGTTATATGTTGTGGGATTCCAATCAGGTATTTGAGGCAGCAGATGCAAAAACTACGAAGCCTATATGCCAAGTGAAAACCATACGAAATCTTTTGAAGAATTGCAGAAAATCAATCCGGATATTATTGGCTGGATTCGAATAAATGAAACAAACGTTAATTATCCGCTGCTTCAGGCAGAAGATGATGATACTTATATGAATACGGATGCAGAAGGAAATTATTCCTTAAGCGGTTCGATTTTTTTACATTGTGCCAATGCACCGGATTTTTCCGATTTTAACAATCTGATCTACGGGCACCACATGGAAAAACACAAGATGTTTGGAGATGTGGGACTTTTACAGAGAAGCAGTATTTTGATGAACATCCCTACGGAAATCTGTTTTTGATGGAAAAGACCATGGAATTGAATTTTATGCATTGCTTCAAGCAGATGCCTATAATGAGCGGCTCTTTAGCGTATGTCCGGAAACAGCGGAAGCAAAACAAGAGTATCTGCAGGAAATTACAGACAATGCTTTTACATAAAAGAAATCTTGACATTACAGAAGAAGATCATTTGGTTTTACTGATCACATGTACTTCTGAAATGACAAATGGAAGAAATATACTAGTAGGAAGACTTACGGAGCAGATTTATCCAGAGCAGGAAAACCGAAAACTGGGGGACTGGGATCGACCAGATACGAAAACTGGTCATATCCGTGCCGATTCTTTTCTGGCTCTTGTTGCTTCTTCTTATCTTATTGTTACTCGATCGAAAAACTAAAAAAGAAGGGAAAGAAAAAAGATGAACATCCTTGATTTAAAGAAAATAAATATCATAGTGCTTAGCATGCTTCTTTTCCTGAGTATGCAGATACCGGTGTTTGCATCTGAACCTGTAACCGAAGTGAAAATTCCGGTGGAACAGGTTGTTGAAGGTGAAGCGAAAGACCAGGCTGCGGAGTTTTCCTGTGTTCTGACAACAAATCAAAATGAAGCTCCGATGCCAAAAGGAAGCAAGGAGAAGCAGTATGTTTGGAGTATGAAGAAAGAGGAAACTGCAAAGATCATTATTCCGGTTACGACAGATGGAACTTATCACTACCGGATCTATCAGACGACAGAACAAAAAGCTGCTTACGAATGTGACCAAAGTCATTTTGATGTAAGTGTGGCAGCATTTTATAATGATGCAAATCAGTTGAAAACGATAACTGTTGTAAAAACCAAAAGGGGAAAAAACAGATCAGATTACTTTTTTGAATCGCTTCAACAAAACAGAGCAATCAAATAAGACATCACAATCTGATGCAAAAGAAAAAGTGAAAACGGGAGATAACAGTACAATCTGGGGATATATTTTATTACTTGTAAGTTCCATACTGTGTTTTGTGATCTTCTTTTATGAAAAGCAGAAAGGAAAGAAGGGAGAGGTCCAGGATGAAGCAGAATAGATGGAATCAATACTTGAAGATTATATGCAGCTGGCTTTTGATTTTATCTATGTGTTTCTTATTTTTAGATACAGCATTAGTATCTGCCGAGAATCGCTCTTTTGTAACTTCAGAAAATAAAATGACAGATTCGCAAAGGTGAAGAAAGTATACCTGTGGAAAATGATTCATCCATAGAATCAGATTCTGAGAGTGCTTTAGAACCAAACGAGAATACGTCTGCGGAGGAATCTTCCACAGATAATATAGTGTCTGATGTACCGGAAGAGATTTCCGTACAGAGCTTAGAGGAAGCAGTACAGGAAATTGATGCAAGAGGAGAAGCATCTTCCACAAACAGAGTAGAGTACGTGGATGCAAAGGGAACTCTAATTAACGGTGCACCTACTACAATCGCTTATGGAAATATTTCTGAACATAAGGCTCTTTCGATAGATGGCAGACATTTTGATTTCCTTAGTGCGAAGGTAAATGGAAAAGATTGTGTGTATATCGGAGAATATAACGGAGTGCTATATTATAGTACGGATGGTGTTGTTGCGATCAAGATGGAAGCAGAACAGAAACTAACAATGACCTATCAGGAATACTACTTTGTTACGATTAAAGAAGTACTTCCGACAAATTGTGATCCGGGCACTATTGCGATGAAAAGAGGTAGCGAAAATATTCCAGTTGAAACGAACACACAGATTCGTGTCAATGCAGGGGAAGATTGGGTGATCTCTGTTACACCTGGTAAAGATAATCATAAACCAGCAAACTATGCAGATAAAAAAGAAAGATTTAAGATTGAATCAGTTACGACAGAAAATAGTGCCGGAATAACTCAAACATCAGGAGATGAATACGGAGCTACCTATAAGATTGGAATTAATCAAGATGACACGGTTATTATTTCATATACGAATCAGGGTGTTTATCGTGTGACGATTAATACGAAGGATAATGCGGGTGTTGAGTATATTAATATTCCTCATAGTAAAAGAATGGCTGGACTTACTTGGAAGACCAGGATAAGATTGAGTGGACATTTAAAGAATCTGATTTTAGTAATGGTGATTATTTTTTACGTATGCCAGAATTTCATGTAAACAGAGGCTATCGTTTGGTTCATATGACAGTAAATGGTTATACAATGACTTCTAGTTCCAATGGGTATTATAAAGAAGTACCTACTTCTACTGGAACAAATAATGAGTTGTCCACAAGTCCAGGAAGTCTGACTATAATAACTCAAATGACGAATGAATATACATCGAATAGAGGTGATGAAAAAGACTGTTCTTATGCTTATGCAATGAGATTAAAAGTCAGAAATGGAGATGTAGAAGATTATAATTTTAATTTAGCACCATACAGTACTGGAAAGCAGGCGTTAACGGCAAGATTATATACAGACCAAAGGCGAAACAGTGAAGGTTTGGACGTAGTAATGTGGGATTATGAAAAAAAAAGGAGCTTGTGCCTGTTAAAGATAATGATGTCATAAATATGGATGCTGTGAAATATGACGGGAAATCCAGACGACAGGTAAGAATTTTCTTTGTAAAACCAAAATCAGGTTATGTCCTAACAAATGGTCTTCCGTCTTCCACAGGCGTGAGTTATGGTCTTCCACATGGTGATGAAACAGGTCTTTTGAGCGGCCGTAAATCATCTGTTAATGCAGGGAAGATAGATACGATGACAGAAACGTCGATTATATCAGGAAATAACGAATTTTATATATATACAAAGGAATGGAAAGCTGCAAAGGATGCTGCTAAAAAGGCTGGATATACAACATATCTAGCTTGGGGAGGAGCAGATCCAAGTAATAAGAAATGGTTTTTATATGCAGCAAGTTTTGAAGCAGCTTCCAGAGATTTATATGTACATTATAATTCTGGCGTAGGTGAGGGTGTATTACCTGAAGATGCCCTTGTGAATAACATTCCGTATAATCAGGAAACAAATAATCAAAATAAACCGATGCAATCTTATGGTAAAAATCCATCCACGTATAAAGGTGCAAGAAGGATGGGAACGACCTTTGTTATGGGTGAGAAATTTCCAGAACCGACTTGTGAAGGATATGAATTTCTGGGATGGAAGTTAAAAAACAGTTCTGGAAAGCTAAGTGATACACTATACAAACATGGAGACCTTTTACAATTGCAGAAGATAATTACGCATATGCAGATAACACAAATCTTCCAGTATGTTCTTGGACAAATTTTAGTGGATATCAGATTGTAGCCCAGTGGAAGAAAATCGATACAAAAAGGGTAGAAGTGAAGCATTGGCTTAAGGTACCGAATAGTACAGAAAAACTGGAAAAGACAACACCAGGAACTATTTCTTTTGCTACAGAAAATGAGAGTGTTAAAGTATTTGCAAAACCAGAAGCAGATGGAACTTTTCCAGGTTATGTTTTTGATACAGAAGATTCTCGGAATGAACTGGAAAAGAAGTGACAAATAAGCTTCAGCAGATACAATTACGTTAAATCTGTATTATCGTTTAAATCAGTATTATAAAAGAAATATGAAACAAAAAAATAAAAGAATTTTACCACTAATTTACTACGAATGAAAGAACCTTGACACGACAGAGAAAACAGCATAAATAAAGGCAAAATTGGCATTTCATACAGAATATGAGATGTCTTTTTTGTTGCTGTAATACAGTATAACTATTCTTTTTCTGCTTGATTATTAATCATTTTTTAGGACATGAATTGTCAAGAGCTTGTTGCGTAGCAATGTTTACAACTCTTGATAATTTATGGAATAAAAATATTCTGACAGATACTAGAAAAGTGATGACTACTCAATTTTCTAATGATATAATATGATAAATAATAATAGATAAACTTGAAGTGATTAAGGAAGTGTATGCCATGAAAAAATTTTTGAAAATAATGTTAATCATAATTGGAGCGATTTCTTTGATTTTTGTAGCTCTGATAGGGATTGGGTTATTTGTTGATGTTGAATATGATGACCATATTGAAAATGGTCGTTATACTTATGTTCCGGAAGAAGAAAATAAAGATAATGAATACGTGGAATTTACGATAAATGATTATGATAAAAATAATGCCAAGCTTGTATATTATGACACGATTGAAGAAGCTATTCAACTTTCCACTTTGAATGCTGAAAATGAGGAACTTTCGGTTCCTGCTGATTTTCTTAATCATGTTGATGAAACCTTGCATATATGGCAAGGCAAAAAAATATGATACGATTTTCTATCGGGCTGGAAATGATAACGATGATATTCAAGGCTTAGTAATGGCTCGTTGTAAAAAGCAGATACAGAATGGGCATACACAATACGCATTTATAAATGCTACACCGGTTACAACGAAACGAGATAGAATTTTGTTAGATGATATTACAGAGCTTATTCACTCTTCTTTGAAATTAAGTGATTTCCAACAAGACTTAAACCCCGATTATCCAAGCAAGCGTTTTGTTTACGGCTATGCACATGATAAAGAAATCTATTCATTGGAAGTAGAAGGACAAAAACCGGACGGTGTAATTGAAATCAATGTATATGACAGAGTCATGTATCTATGGTATTACAATGACTTACAAAGTAACAAAAGAGGTGACTGTTTAAGCTATTCGGTAGATGTACCTAAATAAAATGACATTTTTACATAATACTATATTATTAGTTAGGCAGACGGAGTGATCCAGACACGGTGGCAGGAAAATCTTTCAGATTTTTCTGCCATGTCTTGCAAGTGGCTGGTTCACTTCGTCTGTGAGCGAGCCTGTGGCGAGCGAAGATTAAGCCCCCGTTATCTAACAAGGGGGCACAAAAAAAAAAGACACTATACACTAACAGGCGGAAAACGCTGTATTTACAAGGTAAAACTGCATTTTATAAGGTGTGATATAAAAAGTATCTATTTCACAAAAAGAAAAACAATAAATTTAAACATTATAATATTTTAATTTTTGTGGTAATGATATGCAAACTTTTTAGGAGGGAAGATATGGATTGTAAAATGACTGATATTATTGCTATTATTTCAAGTATCATTGCTATTGGTTATTCAATTTATTCCATAATTACTAAAAGTTATATTCGTCAATACAACCTTGAAAAATTTGAACATTTTTCTTTAAATCAGAAGAAAGTTTGTATTGTTTTCAATTTTATTATGACACTTATAATTGGGATAAGTGGGGTGTATATATTGCTATTATACTTATTCTAATGGGATTGAAAGCATTTATGTAGCAAATAGCAAAATTTTATAAGTGAAACGAGGTACTCTATGGAAAAAAAGGAACTTATCAAACTATATTTACAAAATGTGGATAAAATGTTTGGATATGCCAACATGAACGCATATATTGATGAGCGATTAAAGAAGTATACGAAATACTGTCAAAGTAAAAAAGCCAGAAGAACAGATTATTCAATGGCTGAAATTATTGCATGAAAATTTCGGAAAAAAGATTGTTTATTTAGGAAGTTACTTAGCATTACAAGAAAAGGATATGAGCTATTTAAATAATGCGTTCAATTCGGCAGTAACATGGGGACAACTCACAATAACAAACAGCGGTTGCGACCATTCCATTCACGCTTGGAATATTTTACCACATATATTCTGTGCAAACCGCTTTCGTGACATTGAAAAAATATTTCCAAAAGAAAACGGACTTAGTAAGAATGCAGATTTATGAGTGGTTATAAGAAGTATCTGCCAAAAAAAGAAAACACCGATAAAGCCTGTAAAATAGGGATATATCGGTGTTATAAGAACTTATGAAAAGATAATTAGAAATTTATTTTATGTTTTAATGGACAAAACAATTGTCAAGGATGGATGGCTATATAGAAATGGATTTTTAAGGAAGAACTGTAAAATAAGATTAACGGATATTACCCAGATGAAAAGAAAAAAAAAAGAATTTATTTGGAGAAGCTCTTATTTTATATAAAAATCAGAAAAAATCGCTAAAATTTCTGCCCGAAATAGAAATGTGGACTGGCCGTGCAAGTAAAGATTGCAGAAATAAAAAAGGATAAGAAGAAATTAGAACGTAAAAAAATGAAAAATGTGAATCATATAGGGAGATTGAGTTTATGGATAATGTCATTAGATTAAGTAAATTTGTAAAAAATTTAGGAATAGTAACAACAGTTCTTTTTTAATAATCGTACTGGTAACATTTGTTACAGGAAATATGGGGTTGCGATATGTTTTATGCCTTTTGTAGTTTTTAGGTATTGCTTTAATTTTGGCATACAAGAAACAAATAATTGTAGTAAATGAAGATGAAATTGTATTTAGCTATCTGGTTAAGAAAACTCAGCATATAAAATATAATGATATTCGTTGTATTTTAATGATTCCATTAAATGGTAGAACAGATGTCATATTAATTGATAAGATGTACAATAGACTTGTTACTCTGGAGCAAGTGTATGTAAATTATGATATTTTATATGATACACTTATAAAACATAAAATAGATCTTGTGGATTTTGGTGAGTTAGTTGAACAGAACAAAGATGTATCAAAGTATGTACCTGCTTTAAACTGGATAGAAAAGAATTTCTATAAATCTATATGTAATGAGAATACAACTATCAAAAATATGTCAAAAACAATAGAAAAAGAAAAGCGTAAAAAAAACAAAGCAATTTTTAAAAGCTTTAGGTTGGATTCTAATAATTGCTGATGCGGTAGCATTTTTTATTGGTGGCAAAACAATGTTAGTTATATTTATAATGGTTTTGATGATTACATATGCAGTGTATATAAAATATTATCCATATATATTTATAGAAGTCACCACAAAAAAGGACAAGAACTGGCGTATCAATTACCATTTATGGGGCAAAGAATAGCAATGCTTTTATCCCTGAATACGAGTAAACTCTTTAATTATGAATTTGGAAACTATATGAAGATTACGGCAATTATTACTGCTTTACTTGCACTGCCATTTATTATTAAATCTTTAAAAACAGATGTACCACAGAAATTTGGACGTAAACTTTCAGTTGTATTTCTGCTTTTATAATCGCATTTACAATTAGCTTCCCAATAAATTTTTTATTTACATTTGATGGGGCAACTCATGAAATTGCAATTGTAACAGACAAAAAGATTAGCAGTGGTAAAACTAGAGATAGAGAGTTATATGTAAGTTGTAATGGTAAAAGAGAAATATATACTGTTTCAAACAGTGAATATGAAAATACATCAATAGGCGATAGTAAAAGAATTTGTAGAAGAAAAAGTGCATTAGATTGGAATATAGTACGATACATGATTAATATTTATTTAAAGATAAGGAAGGAATATATAAGATGAAAATATTGTTAGCAGTAGTTGGAGGATTATTATTACTGATATTCCCTTTATAGTTATGAAAAAAGCAAAAGTAACAAAAAAGAAGAAAATACTGATGAAGCAAGGAAAAAATTTAATGTGTTTCTCATTTGTATGATACCTGTTCCTCTAATAGGCTTCATATTTCTTTTTAATAGGGCTTAGAAGTTTTTTATAAAATTAAATAAAGGAGAAAAATGTTAAAAAACAATGATATATCAATACCAAAAGCCTGCTATGCAGATTTATGTAAGGTGGGTTTTTTTGAAAGAAAACAGGTTAAATTAACAATTATATGGAATGAAAAAATAAGCAGAAATAAACAAATACTTACACTTAAGAAGTTATATCCTGAATTAAATAAAGTGTCTACAGTTGAAAGCTATAAAATTACAAAAAAACGAAGAAATGGCAATTTGCAGAGATGGGATGGGGATTTGCTGTTGACTTTTCGCATAAAGCAGAAAAAAAGGGGATAAAAATATTGTTAGAAGAATAACTAAAAATCTTGCTAATGTATAAGTTAAGTAAAAAATAGAATGAAAAATAATCATATAGCAGAGGAGATTGGGTAATATGAAGGAACAAAAGAAATCTTCTTGGGGAGCGGTTCTGGTGTCATTTTTTTAAAGGAATTTCTATTAAACTCATTCGAAGCCCCAGGTCATCTTTATTATGATGAAAATTTAACTAATGAAGGAAAAAGAAAGAAAAATTATATTTGGAGGGTGCTTCTACTGGTGACTGCGGTAGGAGTAGCTTTGCTTCCTGTTATAGCTTGGAACATGTTTTTGTTCCAGATGTGCTATGGGCAAAAATAGTTACCGTTGTAGTGTGTGAAGGCTATGTTGTTTTTATAGTAAGTATGGAGATTATCCAAATAAAGGATGAGCTAAAGGAAGATATGTTAAAAATAGGGGGATATAAAATTACTCCCAAAGGAAGTATTTCCTATTTAAAGAAATTGATTTTAAGATTGCTCAAACAGAGTATTCTTATACAATATTGATTTCTAAGAAACCTTTAAAATGGCTTTATAAGAAGTTTTATGTTACAATCTATGGAAGACATGGAAAAGTAAAAAGATTGAATTGGTTCGAGCAGACAAAAAGTATTCTACGAAATATGAGACAATGAATGGTACAGTCTTAGAAAAGTTGCAAGAAGAAAATAATAGGTTTTTAAGGAAATGCTTAGGTACTCCCAGTAAAAAGAGTATGACAGGCGTCGAATATTATTATGAGTGGGGACAAATACAATCCTTCTATGATGATCGTTCTTGTCAAACAGGAATTGTAATTATGTTTTTAAAATAAGGAATATTGTATCTCTTGCTTCCGTATGCAGAAAGATTACATCGGTACAGAGAAATGTGGTAGTGATACACCAAAGAACACAGGCGAAACCTTATATCTCGGTTCCACAAGTAGCGAATCTTTCAAAAAGAGAGATGGGTAAAACTTCGCTGTTTATATAATAGTAGGGGACGATGTTTTATCCCCTGCTATTATACGTTTTTTAGCATGTTTTCACCAATATTGCTTGGTACCTAACCGATTTTTCAAATAACATCTGATTCCAAGATATACTCCCTGAGAAAGTACGAAAAGCAATAGAAGATTTACGGAAAGTGCTTTTTTAATTGCTTCTCCAAAATAAATGATGACAGCAGTACTTGTCAGTATCATCAGTAGAGTAATAACATCCCAACAGTTTTTCTTATATAATTCTATAACCTTTATTTCTATCAGTATCGCCAGTATCCCTGTCCCTGCCACACATATTCCGACAACCAATATCAGAAATAACCAATATACCATTCCGGCTATAAAAGGATTTGGAATTTTTGTGCTAATCTGTGCCACACATTGCCCGGCATCAATTGTCCAACCGATAAAAGTTTGTAGGAATGACGTCGCATCATGGAAGAATGATTTACAATCGGAAAGGAACACATCGGACTGTACTGCCTGAAAAAGAGTGGTTGTCAGCGAATACCATGCAAGAAGGAACAAGGTTGTTTGGAACATTACCGTTTTTGCTTTATACTGTCCGGCAAGTCGCTCTTTTGTGTTCCGTATTTCGCTTTTTCATTCTGATAGGCTGTCCAATCACTGTCAGCCTGTTCTGATACTTCTATTTCATATATCATAAGCCATAATCCTTGCGAATGTCAGAAAAGGCTTTCTTAGCATTTTTTGTCCGTCCAGCCTGCATATCCGCATATCCTTTCTCCAATTCTTCATTGAACTCCGCTTCTGATAATGTGCTGATGTCAACAGGTCTTCAAAAAGCACTTGATTTACTTCCTGAAATACAACGAGAGGTTGTGATACTACGGTATTATCACGATTTAAAGGTAAAAGATATTGCGACAATTACTGGCGTGGGGGTATCTACTGTACAGTCACGTATTTATCAAGGCCTTAGAAAATTAGAAAAAGTTTTAGAAAGAGAGGAATTTTTATGATGGATAAAAAGATATTATATCGAAATTGGCTGGTTATAAATTAGAAGGTGATATAGAAGGACGTGAAAAAACCATCGAATTAGGATATGAAATAATGATTAGACTTGAAATGAGTCGACATTCTTACTTTGAGCTATTCCTGTCAACTTTTCGCTTCATACATGTTCATACTTGGATAATTCAATTATTCATCTTTCTATCAGGGATAACTATGGCATTAAATTTTAAAATTTACAGCCGATAAGTGAAATAATGTTATGCATTACAGGTGTAATATTCATTTCGGCTTTATTTTTTTAGATGAATTATTCAAAAGTTTTACTACAGGAATGTGGGAATTGGAACAGACATTCAAATATGATTTGCGACAACATATTATGATGAAATTATTGATTTTTGGCATTATTGATATGGTAATTGTTATTTTGCTTTCTCTTATGACTAAATCTATAGTATCTTTGCCTTTGTATCAGATATTAGTCTATGTACTTGTTCCATACAATATTGTTTGCATTATTTTATTTTCGCTTATAACTATATGGAGAAAGCAATTACATAATTATTTCCTATGGTGTATATCGGGAAGTATTTGTGTCGCAGTTATTTTAATTGCAAATATCTTTAAAATATATGAAATCTGAATGCTTTATTGGGGAATAGCATATTTCATTACAACGACAATATTAGGGATTATCTTATATTCTCAAACTAAAATAATCAAATGGGAGGTAGCTTCAGTATGGAATTAACTATTAATAATATAACAAAACAATATGGGAATGTAACTGTGCTTGATGATGTGTCGTATCGATTTACTCCTGGAATTTACGGAATATTAGGTGCTAATGGGGCGGGTAAAACAACTTTATTTCGTATTATTTGTGGACTGATGAGAGCAAATTGTGGAAATATACAATATGACCATAAAGATATTGCTCTGCAAGCAGAATATTATCGCTCGATTCTTGGATTCTTACCACAAGATTTTCGATACTATCCTGATTTTACAGGATTAAATTTTATGATGTATATCGCTTCATTGAAAGGCTTAAATGGGAAAATAGCAAAAAAGAGATGTTTAGATTTATTGATTCAGGTTGGCTTAGATGATGTGAAAAATAAAAAAATCAGAAAGTATTCTGGCGGAATGAAACAGAGACTAGGTATCGCTCAAGCAATGATTAATAATCCGGAAATTTTAATATTAGATGAACCTACGGTAGGGCTCGATCCCAAAGAGCGAGTTAAATTTAGAAAACTGATAAGTTCGTTTGCATCAGAAAAAATAGTATTATTGTCTACACATATTGTATCTGATATAGATTATATTGCAGATGAAATCATTATTCTAAAAAAGGTAGAATTGAAAATACAGGCACAATAAGATATTTGTTGAAAGATATTAACAAGTGTGTATGGGAATGCCTGGTTCCAGAAAAAGAAGTAAATCGAATTGAGCAAGTATATACAGTAAGTAATCGTAAATATGGAGAAGACGGAGTTGTTCTTCGACTTATTTCAAGGGAAAAACCTTTTGCAAATGCGAAACAAGTTGATCCGGTTTTAGAAGATTTGTATTTGTTTTATTTTAGAGAGGGGGAATGAGAGTATGACATCGCTAATTAAGTTTGAACTTGGGAAAATATTGAGAAACCGAACTGTATTTGGTGGGATTGTTGTAGGATGCTTAGTCCTTCTGGGGATTTTTTTGTTGGGTATCACTATTCACAGCTATCAATGAGTGAAGCGAGTAATAAGAAAAAGGGGGTTGAAAAGAGCCTCGATGTAATAATAGATGAAAAATATTCTGGAGAGTTTACAGATGAAAAAGTTAAAATGATTCTGTCTGATTCTATGAATAATTTCCAAGAGAATGAAGAGCAAAAAGTTGTTAATAAGCCTTTTTATCCATTTTATTGGGAAATGGGAGATACTTTTTTTTCAAAAGATGCCGAAAATGTTTATTCAGAAATGATTGAACAGGTTAATAAAGGCCAAAGATTAACAATAGAAGACGTGGATTTATATTCATTGGACGAGGTTGGATTTAAAAATTTGATACTCCTTTGACATTAGGAAATTATGTTCCATGGACAGACTTATATCGAGTACTTGGATATATATATGCTCTTTTGTCCATAATTACAATATTGGTATCTTCCATAGTGTTTTCAGATGATAATTCTAAAAATATCAATCAGATTCTGTTAGTTACAAAATATGGAAGAAACAAAATGATATTTGCTAAATTGATTGCGACAAGTATTATTACAGTGAGTTTATTTATTATTTTTCAATTGGTCAACATAGGTGTTTTCTCTACAATGTATGATATGAGCGGATGGAATTCAGACATACAAACAAATTTGTCGTTGGGATTATTTGACTTCCCTTTGCAATATAACCATATTCAAATATACTTTTTAATTCTTGTCATGCAATTAGTTGGTATTGGATTTGTTGAGAGTGTAACATTGTTAATATCAGCTCTTATGCATTCATCTATGTCAGTATTAGCTGTTTCATTAGGGGTATATATATTACCATTATTGCTGGTGCAAATGATAAAAACAGGGGTAGGTAACAAAATTTTGTATTTGTTTCCAATAAATAATTTGAATGTACAAAATATATTAGGTATTCTATATTCAAAAGATGCTTTTTTCTTCCATTCCTTCTTCATTAATATAGGATTTATATTTATTTTTCAGCTCTTAATACGAGTATGGATGCAACTATATTGCTTTATTCATATTAAACATTGGAAGTTTTAATGATTTTTTCAATGAAAATGCAATTGAAGAAAAATATGATATCTTCTTTGAGTGAGATACACTTCTTGGACGAAGGGAAGGAAGAAGAAAAAAGTACTTTAGAGGTATTATGGAATGAGTAATAAATTGGTTAAGCACCAAGAACCAAAAGAAATATTAACTGCAAATCAAAAGAAAATTTTGTTTTGGATTTGTTTCATTATTTTAAGTATAGCTTTCATTACAGTCTGGATAAATATACTTTTGACATCTAAAGCATTTAATACACAAATGGAAGAGATGGTACTGGGAGAAGATTACTATATGGAGGATATTGTGATTACAGGTAAAAGGGCTGAAGCTGCTTCGGCTGATACGATATCTCGGAATTATTTCTTCTACTACAACAATGGAAAAGTGAATGATTATCACAAGCGAATGCAAGTACCGGGATTTGTATATTCGGAATATAATGTAGGAGATTCCATAGCTGCATATACCACAGACCATGTTAGTTATTCTTATTACAAGTATGGGATTCTTCCGGATACAGAGTATACAAACAATGAATTAATGAAAGTGGCTGGCGTATTGCTTGGAATAGGAATATTTTTATTGGCTTTGTTTGGGGTATTAAGTAAGAAAATGAATTACAAGAAGTAACCAACTTCCCGTTTATTGGGAAGGCGCAGAGAACGAAAAAATCGGTATTTGTGGGGTGGTGAATATGAAAAAGAAAATTTTAAAAGCAGTTTTAGGTATTCTTATTTGTTGGGGATTTTTGTTGCTATTGAGGGATTTCGTTTGATTGGAAGCACTGACCCAGGAAAATGTCCGCTTATAACACTTGGAAGCACACAAACTGCGGATGAAATTGCTGATTATGCAAGTTTAGGATTTTCACAAACATATCATCTGACAAACGGCGATGCATTTGTATATGGTGA